>MWVY01000083.1_pt1 | contig 22098 bp, 16 predicted proteins | sample 1047251 | NCBI WGS metagenome assembly MWVY01 (sample SAMN06349983, study PRJNA376086) | soil metagenome | isolation source: MS7-5 sample Antarctic (ecotone) soil | place: Antarctica | collected 2015-01-13
GTTGTAGTACTATCAATGTACTGCCCTGTTGCTGTGCGTAACCATGCTGAAACATTGAACCTAACCAATTTGCTGTAATCCGTAACCAGCTCAGATGATAACTGAACATTCCCTACCGAAGCTTCCTGCATGAATAATTGATTCCTTTTTGGTCCCAGGTAAAGTGTATTAGGATTTTGTAGATGAAACTGGTTAACCAGTACACTCCAAAAAGGTTTTGCTCCGGTATTGTTCAACCTGATATTAGCAAATTGTACATCTACTTTTCCATCATCAACTCCAATGATCTCTCCGTTACGTTTAGCAAATGTTCCTGTTGTGGTATTTATTGCCAATGTACCAATTGCTGTACCTTCTTTATTAATAAGGAGGTCTGTTGCTGTAATAGAATTACTTGCTGTCCTTGGAAGATTGATAATACCGACCGAATCATTTCGGTGCGTTGCTACATATATAGATGGATTGGTAGCAGAAATACGATCAATTCTGATGGAGGGTGCTTCCCCTGAAGGTTGCTTTTTTTCTCCTGAATTCCACTTGCTCATTCTAATATAAGGAGCCTGTGCATCTACTGAGTTAACATAAATATTTTTTGAAAGAATTGCATTTATATCGGGTATGAATGTTATTCGTGGAGACCTAACTTCTAAAGAATCATTGAGTTGGTTTTTTATTAAACTGAATTGGTTTAGATAAGAAGGTTGACTGCTGTTAATTTGATAGCTCGAGGAATTTATCTGAAGAGGACCATTTTTTACAGATAAAGTATTTCCTTTGACGGTCAGTCCTTCAATTTGTACAGACCCTGCTCCGGGTTTAGTTAAGGAAGAAAGTTTTAATGATTCAATAAACGTAGATACAGTTGTTTTCCCTGTTGCTATGTTCAAATTAGTATTATAGCCACTTATGTTTTTAATACTAATGCTACCACTATTTTTTTGAGGGGTGCCTTTACCAACATCTGTCCGAAGGTTAATCTTCGCAAACTTCCATCCAATACCGTCAATGATGATTGATTCGGTTTTTTCATTGATGAATATATTCTTAATAAGAATATTGCCTGCAGAAGCATTGATCTTATTGGAAGTGCTTGTAATGTTTAATCTGTCGGCTTCTATCAGATTGTTTCCTGTATATCGCACATTTTTTAGCTGAACCAGATTATCCTTCAATCTTATCGCTCCATTTGAGAATGAAAGGGCTTGTACTGCACTCCGTACATCTGTTATATTATCCGACTGAAGAAGTCGGCTACTGTTCAAATCCAAATTTGTATTTTGAAGATTAAATGCAGTAGCACCCATTTTCATATTAAGGGTTCCATTCACAACCCTAATTTTATTTAACACCATCAGGCTGTCCAGAGTTGCAAGGGTTTGAAATAAATTCCCTTGTGTGCGCTTCTTTGCAGGTGCTCTCCTTGTATAATTTATTACAGGATTGTAAAGCACCGCCTCTCTCGCTTTTATAGTCTCATTAAATATCAACTCATACCAGTCTAATCCTGTAAGTTCAAAGTAGGGGATTTTAAAATCCCTCTGGTTGTGTACTCCTTTTAACCCTGAACTGGTGGCAACAGTAAAATTATTCAGGAGCACTTTATTATTAACAAAGTGAATACTGTCAAAGCCATAAGCAGATGCACTATCTGCACTGTATAATCTGTAATCCCGCACCACCATATCAAAACGATCAACAGAAACCGGTTTTGCGGAGTCCTGATTAATTTTCAGGCCATACATTTTAAAGTCATCCTTTTTTGAATTACTTAATGTTCTTGTTCTGCCACCGGTGATATCTATACGAATTCCGGCATTATTTACTCCAACAAACCCTAACTCCAGGTCACCTGTTATTTCTCTTATAATTTTTTCCAGGTCTGGTTTTGTCTTTATTTTATTTGCAGCTGTAGCATCTTTTAAATCCAGTTGAATGTTGAATACAGGATTTTCACAATACACAGAATCGGCACGGATGAGGTTTCTCTCATACATTGCATTAAAATCAACACCTACAAGTAAAAGTTTGTCAAAAAATATAGTGTAACTACTGTTCGTGCTATCAGTAGGTAACGCAACTACTATACAGCTATCCAGTTGTATATGCTTCCTGAATAATTGTAATTCAAATTTTTTAAAGGTTAAAATATGTCTGCCATTAGGTAACCTGATACTCTGGTTGTTCGTAAAAAGATCCACCGTCTGTTTACCCTTAACGAACACATCACGTTCTTTTGGAGCTTCTGCAGTGCGAACAAGATTTAGATGAATATTGGTTATAACTACAGGCTGCTGTTCCTTATGCATTTTATTGATTAAGCTGAAACGGCCATTATCAATTACAATTCTTTTAATTCCAAAAACGTCCAGTGCATCAAGAAGTGAATTGTACATTTTTCCCATTTCTCTTGGGATTGAAACATCAGCAGTATTGTTACTGGCACTTGTATCCGGTCGCCATCTTGTTACCTCTATATTTGGGTCATAGATCTTAACAGAATCAAGTAGCAGTTTGCGTTGAATCAGCAGAGGAATAAACGAAGAAACATGCAGTGATAACTTATTAAACTGAACATTGTATGTAGCAGCCTGGGAAATAGTGTCAGTTGATACTAGAGCAGCTTTTCTTATTTCTATATAGTTGGTAAGGTAATTAAAAGTGAACCCTTTTAATTCCAAACTAAATTTCCCCTGGGATTCATCATGAACTTTTTTAGTTAGGAATTGTTTGGCATTATACCTGAACCATATATGAAGTCCACCGAAAATGAGAATTAAAATAATTCCAACGGTAATACTGAGGCGGAGAAATCTTCTGGAGACTAATGACATACGGGGTACACTTTATTACATAGACGAAGCAAGGCTGTTAAAGGTAGTATCTTCTAAAGAAGAATTTACTGTATGATATGTTAACGAACTGATGAGCCATTCTTTGTTAATGAATCAGGATTCACCAGTATCAATTTTCCGCCAGGTTCTTCTGCTGTTAATATCATTCCTTCACTTAAAATTCCGCGCATTTTATGTGGAGCAAGGTTAGCTACAACAATCACTTGTGTATTAACCAGGTTTTCAGGTGTAAAATGTTGCGCAATACCTGAAACGATAGTTCTTTTTTCATATCCGAGATCTACTTCCAGCTTTAATAATTTGTCTGCTTTTTCTACTTTTTCTGCAGTTGTTATGGTGCCTATTCTAAGGTCCAGCTTTGCAAAATCATCGAAAGTTATTTCTGGTTTTGAGATTTCTGTTGTTTGATCTGAGCCATCAGAGTATTTATCTTGATGCTGATTATCAGTGACTAGTGGATTGTTCTCTTCTTGTGTTTGAATTTTATTATCTATATTCTGTTCCATATTTTTATTTGTTTGTGAATTCTCAACAGAAGATTGCGCACTTTTTTCTTCACTAGCGGTTTTCAATTTTGTTATCTGTGTTTCTATTTCCTCATCCTGAATTTTTCTAAAAAGTAATTCAGGAGGTCTTAATGAGTAGCCGACACTCAATAATTTTGTTTTTCCAGCATTTTCCCACTCAAGCATTTTATCAACCACCTTCATCATGTAGCACATTTTTTTAGCTGTACTAGGTAAAAATGGATTAATATAAATGGCTAGATTGGCGCACAATTGCAGACATATATGAATGCAGTTATCAATCTGAAACTGTGCTTCTATTGTCGGTTGTTCATTGTCTGTTGATTGTTTTGTTTTCTTCCATGGTTCTTTTTCCTGTAAGTATTTATTTCCGCTCCTGGCCAGATCTATTACTTCAAAAAGAGCTTCACGAAATTTAAATTCTTCGATACTATTTTCAATTTTCGATTTAGAATTTTGAATAGTGTTAATTAACGATTTGTCAGTATCATCAATAATATCATTATGAAACTTCGGAACTTTTCCATTGCACAGCTTATGCATCAGCACAAAAGTTCTGTTTACAAAATTTCCAAAAATGTTTACCAGCTCGCTGTTGTTTGCATCCTGAAAACTTTTCCATGTAAAATCATTATCCTTTGTTTCTGGTGCGTTGCTGCATAAAACATATCGCAATACGTCTTCACATCCGGGAAAATCATTTACAAATTCATGCACCCATACAGCCCAATTGCGGCTTGTTGAAATTTTTTCTCCTTCAAGATTTAAAAACTCATTAGCAGGAACATTATCAGGCAGCACAAAATTTCCATGTGCTTTCAGCATAGCAGGGAAAATAATGCAGTGAAAAACTATATTATCCTTCCCGATAAAGTGAATAAGTTTCGTATCTTCTTTGCACCAGTAATCAGCCCACTGAGCCGTTAATTCTTTAGTGGCGCTGATATATCCAATAGGCGCATCAAACCACACATATAACACTTTCCCTTCGGCATCTTCCAATGGAACTTTTACTCCCCAATTGCTATCCCGTGTCATAGCCCGACTTTGCAATCCCTGGTCCAACCAGCTTTTGCACTGACCATAAACGTTGCTCTTCCATTCTGTATGTTCTTGCAGTATCCATTGTCTAAGCCACGCTTCATAATTCTGCAAAGGAAAATACCAATGTTTCGTTTTCTTTTTCACAGGTACTGCATCGCTCAGTGTGCTGCGTGGATTGATCAATTGTTCAGGACTTAATGATGAACCGCACTTTTCGCATTGGTCGCCGTAAGCCCCCGGATTTTGACAAACCGGGCATGTTCCTGTTATGTACCTGTCAGCTAAAAAGGTTTTTGCTTTTTCATCATAGAACTGTTCTGTTTCTTTTTCTTCAAACAAGTTGTCATTATATAACTTTTTGAAAAATGTGGCAGCCGTTTCATGGTGAACTTTACTTGATGTACGGGAATAAATGTCAAACGATATGCTCATCTGTTCAAATGCATACTTCAACATTTTATGATATTTATCTACAACTTCCTGTGGAGTCACACCTTCTTTCATTGCACGAATAGTTATCGGAACTCCATGCTCATCGCTTCCACAAATGAATTTTACATCACGTTTTTGTGCTCTCTGATAGCGAACATAAATATCAGCGGGTAAATACGAGCCTGCTAAATGACCTATATGTAAAGGGCCATTTGCATAAGGCAAAGCAGAAGTAACTAAATATCTCTTTGGTGTAGTCTCCATTGTAAACAAGAGCATCAAAAATACCGTAAAGCTTTGATCTACTTTGAATTGCACTGAATAGATTTTAATTTGTGCTGTATAATGGCTACTGTTCCACCATATTTAAGAAAAGGAGATACTATTGGCATGATAGCTCCGGCAGGTTATATGCCATTTGAAAAAATGGAAACTTGCATCAATACATTGCAGCAATGGGGTTATAAAGTGCTTACCGGTGAAACAACTAAAAGTTCGTCACCAAATTATTTTTCAGGTACGGATGAAGAACGGATATATGATGTGCAGCGGATGCTTGATAATAAATCGATAAAAGCAATCTTTTGTGCACGTGGTGGTTATGGTGTAAGCCGAATTATTGATCAATTGAATTTTAAAAAATTTAAAAAACACCCAAAGTGGATTATTGGCTTCAGTGATATTACAGTTCTTCATGCCCATTTGTATTCCAGGTATAACATTGCTTCTCTACATGCACTTATGGCTGCTGCATTTAATGATGGGGAAGCAGATAATCCGTACATACTTTCACTGAAAAATGCATTAGAAGGTAAAAAGATCAGCTATCAATCACCGGTTCATCCATACAATAAAAAAGGAAAAGCAAAAGGCGAATTAGTAGGTGGCAACCTTGCTTTATTAGCTCACCTTGTGGGTACTCCTTCAGATGTTAATACAAGAAATAAAATTCTTTTTATAGAAGATGTTGGAGAGTATTTATACAATATTGACCGAATGCTTTTACAATTAAAACGCAGTGGAAAATTAAAAAAACTGGCAGGCTTGATCATTGGTGGATTTACAGATTACAAAGACACAGAACGGCCTTATGGAAATTCTGTTTATGAAATCATTAATGAGCAGGTAAAAGAATTTAAATATCCTATTTGTTTTGAATTCCCTGTAAGCCACGAAAGAGAGAATTTTGCACTTAAAGTAGGAGTTAACTACAGATTTTCTGTAAGGGACGAGGGAGTGAGGCTACAGGAAGACTAGTTTTGTAATAATTGGTCCAAATTGTTTGTAAAATGATCGTAATCTATAAGGTTATTGTGTTTTCCTCTTTGTATAGTTATTAAATTGATCTTGCTATTTTCTGCCTTTAACTGCTGTGCCTGCCCGTAAGGAATTATCTCATCATCAGTACCATGAAAAAGAGTTATCGGAGCTTTTACTTTTTGTAAATACTTATTAATCGGGAATGAAAATTTTGTCAATGGAGCCACAGGATAGATCGGGAAGTAATGTTTTGCAAGTGCATCAATGTTATAGTAGGGCGTTTCTAATATCAAATGGCTGCAATCTCTTACAGAAGCCAATTGTGCAGCCACTCCGGTACCAATTGATTTACCATATATGATAATGTTATCCGGTGTGTTTTGTTTAACGGCCATGTTATACAAAAGCATTGCATCGTTATAAATGCTTTGCTCAGTTCGTTTACCTGTGCTTTTTCCAAACCCAGGATAATCCATCATCCATACTTCATATCCGTTTTTTGTAAATAATTGTGCATAGTTCGCGTAGCGTTCTACATTTTGCCTGTTTCCATGGAAGTAAAGTACAATACCATTCTTTGGTGAATCAACTGTAAATTTTATTGCATGTAAATTCCTGTTATCGGAAGTAGGAATATTTAACTCAACAAATGGTTGCGAAAAGCTGAACTGATAATCCTTTGCTAAAGGAACAGGATGAAACAAAAGAAAATCCTGAAGAAAGCACAACATCACTCCACATACAACATAGATGATAAAAAACCATTTAACCAAATTCCAAAATTTCCTCTTCGGGTCACTCATTGAGCCAACAAAATAAAAAAAAGAACCCCGCATTCGTACGGGGTTCTTTTTTTTATGAGTTTTTACTAGTACCTGCTGTAATAATTTCGTAACCTGTATGCGAGTTCATTGTCAATTTGCCGTAAAAGTTCAGATATGATTTCATCTTGCTGAGGAGCATAGTCACGCCTGTTCAATAATGACCTGTCATGATCACTTAATGCTCTTTCATCACCTGTAAATGTTGCAAATTCTGTTTGCCACCTGTGCTCACCTCTAAAGTTATCACTCCATAAAAATCTTCCTTTTGCATCTCTTATATTAATAAAAAGGTCGCCGCTTGAAACCAATGTTCTGCGTGTTGTTGTTACTCTTGCATATACTTTTCCAGTTTGCTTTACAACCGAATCCGGTTTATATACAATCTCTTTCAAAACTACTTCTTTAGATACTTGTCTTGTTTGACGCTGATCATAAGGTTGCCCAATTACCAGATTTCCAAACCGCATTTCTATTATTTCATCTGGCTCTATGTTCATGCTTCTTGCATTCCATTCTGAATGAAATTTTATGAATTCATTTCTTACATTATAACCAAGATTGCGCACCAGGTCCTCCTGAAAATTTCTTACCTGGTATGAATTGCTGTACATATACCCTCCATGATTGTCAATAGGAATTACTACTACATTAACAACAGCCAAACGGTAAGCTTCATCTGCACGTTTCCTTAACTCTATATCATTAGGTTTTAGTCTTAATGCTCTTTTAAATGCATGGTATGCTTCGCGAAAAGCAGGTTTCGTATTCTCCTGCATTAGCTTAACACCTGATTCATAATGTAGATCGGCTGCTTTATCCTTGTAGGTAGTTAAGTAATCTGAATAATCTACTGTATTTACAAGCTGTGCAGCTGTTGGATACCTGCGGATATTTTCAGAAAGGTTTTGAAGTGACCTGTACTGCTGATATATCTGTTCAAATCGTTTTTCGCTGTTGCTGTTTGATAAAATCCGAATCTGCTCCTCGTGCCTGTTAACAGCAAATTTGTATGCATTTTGAAGAATGCTTTTTGCTTCACCATCATTCGGATTTTTCTGTAGCTTTTTTATTGCCAGGTCAATTGCCTCTGTATAATTACCTTTTTCATATGCCTTACCCGGAGTTTTGCAGGATAAGTGAGTGATAAAAAGGAATAATAAAAAGTAAATTTTATTCATACGATGCTTTTATTTATTAGAGGTAATTCAGCATCAAATGTTACAAGAATTTCAGTTAACGGTTTGTTGTTTAACAAATTATGTTTGTAGTATATCTCGAATGAAATTATGGTATTCAGGAAAATTTGGAAGATCATTATGATGTCCGTTTTTTATTCGTATTAAAGTGATCTTTCGTTTATTTAGCTTTTGAAGTGCTTCGCTTTGTTTAATAGGAATTAACCAATCCTTAGTTCCGTGAAGAATGTATATAGGACATTTCACTTTCAGTATCCATAGATCTGTTCGTAAATGGTAACGTAAAACAAATCGCACAGGTAAAAAAGGCAAGAAACGTTCTATTGCTTTTCTAAAGCTGTAATAAGGTGCATCAAGAATTAAATACCTTGGATTATTGTCTGAAGCAACTTTGGCAGCAAAGCCACTGCCGATACTTCTACCATAAACAATCAAATGATCTTCAGGATACTGTTGCGCCAAAGTTGTATAAACAAACTGCATGTCATTCAACATTTCTTTCTCACTGCGTTTGCCGGTACTTTTCCCAAATCCCCTGTAGTCAACCAGCACTACATCATAATCGTACCTGTAAAAATGTTGTGCATACTTCGCCCATCCTTTAATACTCCTGGTATTGCCATGAAAGTATAAGATTAATCCACTGGGGTTGTCACGTACAAAATGCAATCCGTTTATCCGTACACCTTCAGAAACATCAAAGTTTATTTCTGTGAAAGGAACATTATACGAGAACTTAAAATCATGTTTAAGCTTTTCTGGTTTAAATATGAACTTCTCCTGGAAAAAGTATACTGCTATAGATAAAATAACAATTGAACCAATGATATATAGTACAAGGGAAGGCACAAGAGGTTTATGGTTTAATTTTTTCTATAAGGCAATAAAACTGGTTTGGCTTGCAAGTAGTGTAAAAACAATAGATCAGCTTTCTAAACGCTTCAACTTCAGATCTGTTACTGGTGATACTATCAACGGAAATTTTTCTACTGTTACATTGCTTGGATCAAGTCCGAACCCTCTTTCTTCTGAAAGGCTGCGTTCCTTCAGCCAAAAATGTAATTTCATTATTAACCGCTCAATAATTGGAAGATCATTATCCTGGCTCAGGTACTTCTCCATTACAATAAATGAAAAATCGCCGGCAGTATTGCTACGCTCCTGGCTATCATAACGACTGATAATATTCACTTCTTTATTAGCTACCAGGTCCTCTACAACTTTACGGAACATTAAATTGATCCTTGGTTCTACCCTAAAGCCTAATCTAAATTCCACCCGTATGATATCGTTCGGTATAATGTGATCTACTTTATATTCTGCAGTATACGGCTCATCTAATGTATCTACATGAACAAACCAGTAGATATCAGCTCTTTTAGGCTTTCTGTTTAGAATTGAATAGATGATCTTGTGTTCAATTTCTTTTGGATTGTCAGCACTTGTTAAATATACCAGGTGTGTAGCATATTTAGGTACAGATCTATCATTGCTAAGCTCCTGAATTTTAGGTATGTAGTGATCAAGCCTGACGAATTCTATATAACGGTTTTTAATCTTTCTTGCCCTGAACCATACAAACATAATGATGAACATGATGCCACCTATGATCATGGTTATATATCCACCATGAGCAAATTTTTGAAGCAATGCTACCAGAAAAACCATCTCAATACTGATATAGAAAATTAAAAATGTCCAGATATAGATTGGTTTAATCCGCCTTGAGATCATAAAATTGGAAAACAATATTGTGGTCATTAGCATGGTAAGAATGATAGCCAGCCCGTATGCAGCCTCCATCCTTTCGGAACTTCGGAAATAAAGAACTACACCAATGCAGCCTATAAACATCATAAAGTTTAGCGAAGGAATAAACAATTGACCTCTTGCTTCTGAAGGATACCTGATTTTTAGTTTAGGCCACAGGTTTAACCGCATAGCTTCGCTTATTAATGTGAAGGAGCCGGAGATCATTGCCTGGCTGGCAATAATAGCGGCGCTTGTGGCTATAATAACACCGGGTATAATAAACCATTGTGGCATTAGATCGTAAAAAGCATTGATAGCTAGCTGTTCTTTTGCTTCCTCAGTTACTATTAATCCTGTATGATAATGTAATAGACTGGCACCTTGCCCGAGGTAGTTTATGATCAGGCAGCTTTTTACAAAAATCCATGATATCCTTATGTTGCCTTTACCACAATGGCCAAGATCACTATACAATGCTTCTGCACCCGTTGTACAGAGAAATACAGCACCAAGTATCCACATTGAGTTTGGATATACAGCTATAAAGTTTATGGCATATTGAGGACTGAAAGCACGAAAAATAGATAGATCATCAGATAAATGAATAATACCTAATGTGGCAAGCATTGTAAACCAAACACCCATAACAGGACCGAAAAATCTTCCTATGGATGCTGTGCCGAATTGTTGTAAAAAAAAGAACAGGGCAAGAATACAAAGTACGATAATAACAATCCTGTCTTCTATATTTCTAAACACAGGAAGTTCCTGTAAACCCTCAACTGCAGAAGTAATTGAAATGGGTGGAGTAATAATACCATCAGCCAGCAAAGACGCTCCGCCTATCATGGCAGGGAGAACCAACCACTTTCTGTGCCGCCTTACTAAAGCATACAAAGCAAATGTTCCACCTTCACCACGGTTGTCTGCTCTTAATACCAGGATTACATACTTAAAGGTTGTTTGTAATGTAATTGTCCAAATAATACACGAAAGGCTTCCAATTATCAGGTGTTCATTGATGAGCCTTCCATTTATTATTGCATTGAAAACATATAGGGGAGAAGTGCCAATATCTCCATAAATAATTCCGAGTGCTACCAGGAGTCCACCAAGTGTTACTCTACTGAGTGGTTTTTTCACTTTCCTTGAAACTGTGTTTTAGGCATAGCCGTGCAAAGCTATTGTTAAAAGTAATCTTTTGTACCATTTAGAATAGCAACTTTCTTCAGATAACGAAAATCATTTTATAATAGAATGCATCCTGCTGTTAACTTAAACGTCCTTATAACAATACATAAGGTAATTTTATCTGTCAAATTTTTCATCTGATATGGTTCTACTAAAAAGTGTTTTAATTACTGTTTTTACCTGCTTAGCAGTTTTATCATTTTCTCAAAAAATAGTTTATTCTGAACCGGGGAAAGACGATTCCCGAAGAATGGAATTTGATATAATCGGTAAGGTTGGTGGGAACTTTCTGATTCATAAAAGCATTAGGGGAAGAAATGCTATTGCGGTTTATAATAATGACATGAAGCTTATTGGTAAAGAACAGCATGATTATTTGCCCGAAGACAGGTTAATTAATGTTGACTTTTTTCCTTATACTGATTTTGCTTACATGATCTATCAATATCAAAGGAGAAATATTGTATACTGCAACGCGGTAAGAGTTGATGGTATGGGCAAAAAGATTTCTGAGGTTGTAACAATTGATACTACACATATTGGTATTGCAACAAGCAACAAAATCTACTCTGCAATTACCAGCGAAGATAAAAGTCAGATAATGGTCTTTAAGGTTAACTCACGTAACCGAAGCCGCTTTATTATAACTACTTTATTACTCGACAATGAGCTTGCATTAAGGAAACGCAGTACCATAGTAATGCCTATGGAAGAAAGAAGTGACCTATTGGATGAATTTACTGTTGATAATTCAGGTGATTTTGTATTTACAAAAGTTAAGAGAACCGGGAATGATAATATACTACAAGCCTTTTTTATGTGGAAACCTGCATTAAGTGACTCCTTATTAGTTACGGATCTTGCTTTAGATAAAATATTTTTAGATGAAGTGCACATTAAAGCTGATAACCTCAATAACAGGTATTTTATTACATCATTTTATACAAAACAAAGAAGAGGAAATATAGAGGGCTTTTACTTCTTTGTCTGGGATAAAGCAACTCAAGCGGCTTCCATGGAAAACACCGTTGCCTTTAGTGAAGAACTTAGAAGAGAAGCCCGGGGTGATGCTCATATAAGAATGGCTTTTAACGACTACTTTATTAGAAACATCATTTTGAGAAAAGATGGGGGCTTTTTGATTGGCAGCGAGGCGTATTTTACCACTTCTAGAAATAACAATTGGAGCAGATGGGATTATATCTACGGTTTACCACTTTCCACCTTAGATTATTATTCCTATTCCCCATTATTTAATAGCTGGTACTGGCGTACCCGTAACATGAACCAGGCAGTGCGTCATCATGCTGATAACATTACCGTTCTTTCTTTTGATAATACCGGTAAGTTGGAATGGAGCAATGTTATTCGAAAAGAACAGTTTGATGATGAAGGTGGAGACAGAGTCTCCTACCAGTTAATGAATACCGGCGGTCAGCTACATTTTATATTTAACCAGGAGGAAAAAAGAGCATTATTGTTGAATGATTATGCAGTAACTGCAAGCGGTGAAATAAACCGAAATCCTACCCTTAAAAACCTGGACAGGGGATATGAGTTTTTGCCGAAGTATGGTAAACAGGTTAGCAGCCGGCAATTAATTATCCCATGTTTTTACCGCAACTACATTTGCTTTGCTAAAGTGGAGTATAATTTATAGCATTGGGGTGTGATTGGAATATTCAAGCAAAAAACACCTGCTAATACTGCTTTATTATTCATTTTTGGGTTGCTGATAAAGCTGCCATTATTTTTATACCCTAGGCCACTGCAATTACAAAATGATGATGGTATTCTTTTCAGGTTTTTGTTTGCGCCGCTTGCACTCCCTGAACACGCACTGCTTTGTTCAGTAATAGCATTTGTTCTATTATACATACAGGCACTTATTCTAACGTTTGCTGTTAATGAATATCGGTTAACTACCAAGCCAAATTTCCTCCCCGGAATGGCTTACCTGTTGATCACTTCTTTAATGCCAGAATGGAATTATCTTTCTGCGGCTTTGGTTTCAAGCACTCTTATTATATGGAGCTTTAGCAAGCTTTTTAGATTGTATAATCTTACAGCAGCTAAAGGAACTATTTACGATATAGGGCTGTTGACAGGAATTTCATCAATGATATATTTTCCTTCCGTGATCTTCGGCATTTGTATTTTGTTCGGCATTTTAATTCTTCGCACCTTCAGGATCAATGAAGTGTTGCTGTTATTGTTAGGGGTAGCAACACCTTATTATTTCTATTCAATATATCTGTTTTTAAACGACAGATTGCAAATAGATGAAATAGTACCTGCTACTTACATCCAGGTACCTTACCCTGAGAATATAATGTGGGTTATTGCAGTTATAATTCTACTAGGTGCTCCATTTATTGCCGGTGGATACCACGTTCAAAGCAGGTTAAGGAAAATGTTAATACAAGCAAGGAAAAATTGGGCAATACTATTGTTTTATGCCGTTATATCATTAGGAGTTCCTTTTATTAATAGTAATGGATCGCTGCAAAACTGGTTAGTACTTGCCGCTCCATTTGCTGCCTTTCATGCAAGTGCATATTTATCTCCTCAAAGAAAATGGGTATCAACTATGTTGTTCTATCTTACAATTGCAGTAATTATAGTACAGCAGTATTGGTTTGGGCTGTGGCAATAACACGTTTTCCAGTTACAGCTTAGTGTAAATTTGTATTATGAAATTTGGTGTTGTGGTTTTCCCCGGTTCTAATTGCGACAGGGACATATATGATGCTTTAGTTAATGATCTTAACCAAGAAACAGTAATGTTATGGCATAAGGACAAAAATCTTTCCGCTTTTACTATCGAAGACTGCATTATATTACCCGGAGGTTTTTCATATGGTGATTACCTGCGCTGCGGCGCCATTGCCCGTTTTAGTCCAATGATGCAAAGCGTTATAGAATTTGCGAAAGAAGGAGGCAAGGTCCTGGGAATTTGCAATGGCTTTCAAATATTATGTGAATCACACCTGTTACCGGGAGCATTATTAAGAAATGAACAACAACAGTTTATCTGCAAAAATACTTTTGTAAAAGATGAGGAAGGAGCTGTTTACAAATTACCCGTCGCACATGGTGAAGGAAGCTACTACGCAAATGAAGAAACATTAAACAATCTCGAGAAAAATAAACAGGTAATCCTTTGGTATTGTGATAAAAACGGAAACATTACACCAGAAGCTAATCCTAATGGCTCGTTAAGAAATATTGCAGGAATATGCAATGAAAAAAGAAATGTTTTTGGAATGATGCCACACCCGGAAAGAGCATGTTCTGCTGTTCTGGGGAATACGGATGGAAGAAGGCTATTTAAGAAGCTGTTTTCTGAAGTGGGTGAATTGCTGGAGCACTGATATTTAACATCTTATCAGTTGAAAATACCTGAAATTTGCAATCGAAAACCAGGTAATATGAAAAGATTTCTACTCATTGCTTTAGTACTTATAATTTCTCAAGTTTCATTTGCACAGAATCCTGTTTCCTGGTCGTTTAAAAGCAAAAAAATCAGCGATAAAGTTTTTGAATTACATCTTACTGCAACTATTCAGCCGGGGTGGCATTTATATTCACAAAAACAACCGGACGATGCTATTGCACAACCTACAGAGTTTCGGTTCAACAAAAATCCATTACTTGATTTTGATGGGAAAGTAAAGGAAATAGGAAAGCTGGAAAAATTTGTTGACAAGAAACTAGATATTTCGGCTAATCAGTATAGCAACAAAGTAGATTTTGTCCAGGTGGTTAAATTAAAGGGTAACGCAAAAACAAACATTACAGGTAATCTTGAGTTTCAAACCTGCGATGACAAAAAATGCCTTCCTCCTAAAACAGTTAATTTCTCAATAGCATTGAATTAAAATGTTTTTTACTTTTTTTGCAAACGGATTCTCTTTAGAATCCGGTTATTTTTTTAATTAATGTTGATGATGAGGTTTTATAATTGGTTGGTTTTAATAACTCTTTTACTTTTCTATACTTCTGCTTCTTCACAAAATGATAGTGGTTCTGTTTTTCAGTGGAATGTAACGAGCAAAAAAATTTCTGATAATCAATATGAGTTAGAGTTTTCAACCACCGGAGCAAACGGATGGCAATTGTATGCCCCCAATCAATTATTAAGCGATATTGCTACAACAGAACTTTCTTTTCCTGATTCTTCAATTCAACTAATTGGCCCTTTCGCTGATTCAGGTACAGCAAAAAATATTAGGAGCACCATATTCGAAGGTATTAATGTAAAAGTGTATGATTTACCTACTGTATGGAAACAAAGGATTACTATAGCCGGAGAAATTCCTGCAACTCTCCACGGAAGTTTACTTTTTACCTATGGCAGTAATGATGAGTTCTATCCGGCTACGGCATATAATTTTTCTGAACCTCTGGAAGGAGGGGTGGCGGCTGAGGCAAGAATTCTGATTCCTGAAATTGATCTTAAAAACCCGGTGAACAATTGTGGTGATGAAGAAACAGCAGACGAAGGATTGTTGTCCATATTTATCCTTGGCTTTATAGGTGGTTTAATTGCCTTGATTACACCTTGTGTTTTTCCATTAATTCCACTTACTGTATCTTTTTTTACCAAACGTTCTGGCAGTCGGAAAAAGGGAATTACTAACGCCTTGTGGTATGGTGTCTGCATTTTTGGAATTTATGCCTTATTAAGTATACCATTTCATTTAATCGACCAAACTGATCCAGAGATACTAAATAACATCTCAACAAATGTGTGGCTCAATCTAATGTTCTTCGGAATATTCGTTGTGTTTGCCTTTTCATTTTTTGGGTATTATGAAATTGGATTACCGAGCAGCTTTGCAAATAAAGTTGATGCTAAATCTGGCATTGGCGATTTTGCCGGTATTTTCTTTATGGCTTTGACGTTGGCCATCGTTTCTTTTTCATGTACAGGTCCAATCCTTGGTTCTTTGCTGGCTGGTGCACTAACTGAAACAGGTGGGGCAATGCAACTTACTTCAGGTATGTCTGGCTTTGGTTTAGGACTGGCATTGCCGTTTGCAATATTTGCTCTTTTTCCCGGGTGGTTGCAATCACTTCCGAAATCCGGTGGCTGGCTCACTACCGTGAAAGTAGTATTAGGATTTCTGGAATTAGCAATGGCGGTAAAATTTTTGTCTAATGCTGACCTCGTAAAACAATGGGGTTTTTTAAAAAGAGAAGTTTTCTTAGGTATTTGGGTAATAATAGGTATTGCTACAGTATTATACCTGCTGGGTTACATTCGTTTTCCACATCACACAAAACCAAAGATATCGGTAGGCAGGTGGGCTTTTATAGCTCTTTTTGGTCTGATCACCATTTACTTAATTCCAGGTGTTACCAATACACGGGCTGCCAATCTCAGGATGATCAGTGGATTTCCACCACCACTATGCTACAGTGTTTATGAACATCCAATAAACTGCGAACGCAGTATTGAACCCATTCATAATGACTACGAAGAGGCGTTGCGATTAGCAAGGGAACAAAACAAACCTGTTTTAATTGATTTTACAGGTTGGGCTTGCGTAAACTGCCGCCGTATGGAAGAAAAAGTATGGACAGATCCTGACGTGTCAGAAATGATGAGGAATCAGTTTATAGTTGTATCGCTTTATGTTGATGAACGAAAAAAGTTACCAGCATCTCAACAAATGGAATACACTACAAAGACAGGTGACAAGAAAAGAATAGTAACAGTAGGAGATAAGTGGGCTACGTTCCAGGCTGAAAACTTCAATGCAGTAGCACAGCCGCAATATGCTATTCTCAACACAGAGGAAAAAGCACTCACCAAAACCAAATCCTATACTCCTGATGCAGAAGAGTTTTTGGAGTGGCTTCAATGCGGATTAGATGCATTTGGGAAGAAGTAGCGATCATCATCCAATTAAGAATTACAAACAATGAAGTGTCTATGAAGGCAATTGTTTGCGAGTGTGTAAAATGAATTTATTTTTTTTATCGTCACCATATACAGCCTGGTATTACATCATCACTTCCAATCCCATAACACAACATCCCAATTGTCTGTAGCATCTGTATGATTGTATATAGATTTAAAGCCCACCTTTTTATGAGCAATTAATGAACGGTAGTTTTTTGTAGAGATCTCCGTAAGAATAAAATCATAATCATTGCTGTATAATTCTTTGTGCTTGTTATAAAGCAGATTTACAACACCCTTTACCCTATACTCTTTTGCAATGCAAATTTGCCCCATACAATAAAAACTATATGAGAAAAGCGGATGGCCATTATAAGTCACCTGTTTTAGATTTTCAAACATGTCGTTAAGGTCTGGATGAAAATCTCTTGCTTCTATAGGAGTCGTTAATGCATAACCAGCCAATGTTTGTCCATCCTTCACAATAACACTTGGCGATAATTCGTGAATCTGCTCAAGTAATTCCAGTGAATAGAGCCATGTTACAAATCCTTCCTGATGTTGTTCATTAACTGAAAGATTTTGCTTCAAGTTTAATTGATTCAGGTGGTGTATGGCAGCTATCTCATCTTTGGTACTGACAATAGTTGCACTCAACATTGAAGCAAGTTAATCAGGTGTGTAGTATTTAATTAAATGATTTTATCATACCCACCTGTCTTCCGCTTCTTGTAACAAAACCAATTATCTTCTTTTTCTGCAAATGCTTTTATCCATTGGTGTTCCCTTAGTGCATGTGTGGATTTAGGTAAATAAGTGGGATAAGTTGCATTCCATGATATAACATTAATATCAACAAGAGCTTTCAGATCTGCAACAGTAGCTTCGCTAATGGTAAAAAAACCTTTTGAGTTATGTATAGTCACAATTCTTCAGGTAAAATTTAACTGCTTTAGTTTATTGCTATTAATAAAGAGTATCAAGGAAATGTAGGTCAAAGAATCTTAATAATTATAATTACATCTACAGTGGGTTTACCCATATTTGCCTGTAGTAAACTTTACTTTCCGGATCATGTCCCTGTAATGCAAAAGTTCCGCTGGTTAATCTTTTTTGTTCACGTCCTGTTTCGTTTTCAATACCTTCCGGTTCTGAATATTCTACAACAGTACGGTCATTGATCTTTATAGTAATTTTTTTTCCTTCTACTTTAATGTATTCAGTGAACCATTCATTATCATTAACGTATCTCTCCCTTACGTCTTGGATACCGTATAAGCTTCCTGTTCTTCGCCAATCAGATTGTGTATTGTTAACCTGTGCCTCATACCCTTTTTCCGGCCACCCTATTTCCTGGTAAGCTGTATGAAAAAAAATGCCGGAGTTTGAACCTGGCGTTGTCATTACCTCAACTTTTAATTCAAAATCCTTGAAGTTATGATTCATTACATGTCCATTGTAAAAGAGATGAGATCTTGGACCATGTGCAACGATCAAACCATTCTCTACCTTAAAAGTATTAGGGTTTTCACCTACCTTCCATTGGGTGAGAGATTTCCCGTCAAAAAGAGGAATCCACCCATTCTTTATATTGGGTTTTTTTACATTAGAGCAATGAAAGAAAAAGCAAACAATAATAAAAAGTATATTGTATTTCATCTATAACCCTTAGCAAACTTAATTCGCATTATTAAATGTTTCATCATAACATCATAACATAGCTGTACATACATCTTTAAATTGTAATATTACCTTTGTTACCACTGAATTATGAAGAATATTCTCATTATCCTTATTACTCTTCTTTTTACCGCAAACACTTATTCCCAGAGTTTGAGCCAGGTAAGTTTTCAAAGCGGAGGTAACCTTTCCTATTTTTCTTTTACAACATTTCAGGGTGTGATCATTCGGGTTTCTGTAGATGGTAAATTATTAGAGTGGGGGACAGAAGTTATGGCAGACAGAGGCAATTATTATGCACCAAATCTTCAGCCTTTTATGGGACGGATAGAGTATTATGGCCGTGAGGTGGACACTACATTGAATGGTAAGGTGAAAAGCATAGGGGCGCAAGCAATAACCTATTTTGGTATGCATGATGAGGCTGCAAAACAGGGTAAGATGAAATCAATAGGCTCTTTGCAATTTGATTATTTTTCTAAATATGATGAGAAAAGTCTGCAAGGAAAGATTAAAATGATAGGTAATTATACCATCGACTATTACAGGCAATATGAACACGAAAACGTTAGGGGTAAACTGAAATCTATTGGAAGCATGCCGATTACTTATTATACCCTTTTTGACGACCGATACAATGCAGGTAAGCTTAAAAATATTGGTACCATTTCCTACACATGGTATTCTGAATTTGACCGTTCAAAAGGTGCTTTAAAATCTAATAATTACAGGGCAACAATCGGAGGAATAACTTTTATCCTGAGGTAGTTGACTTCATTAAAACAATCTGACGCAAATCACTCTATTTCCTTTGTTTGACAATATTCAATTACCATTGAGTTTAAGACAGTTGCCTGGTGTAATGATTTAATCCTATCAATTTACCGTAATAACTTTTTCGCTTCACTTAATATATAACCATTTTCAAAATATTTGTATAGATTTTTACCGGGGCAGGTTGTTTGTGAAGAATTATCCCTGTGTGTACTTAATGTCTCAACCGGTATGTTGTATTTTTTTGAAGCGTAAGCAATCATCCTGATCAGTGAATTTAACTGTTCTTGTCTCACTTCCTGGTGTTCAAAATTACCAAGGCAGGTAATTAATAAATGCCCTGTTGGATCATATTCAGTTGCCGTTTCGCCAACAGTATTTACATTTCTTCCCTCATATATTTTACCATCAGGTGCTATTAAAAAGTGGTATGGAATATCAGTCCAGTTTCTGTCTGGTCCCATCCCCCACACCTGTGTATTTTTTATCTTTTTTGCTGCATCATCTGTAATCTCTAATCGTGAACCGTCGTGGTGTACTGTAATTCTAATTGGAACATGTTGTTTGAATGGTAACGCTTCATTCGCATTCCATCCTGATCTTGGAATAATAGTCACATCACTTTTCGAAATTTTTTTAACTGATGAACAGGCAAATAAAAGCAGTACAGTTAATAAAGAAAGTACTTGTGTGTTCCTCATATTTAAAGTTTATTCTTCTAATAACACCAGGTGATTTTATACTGAATTTCTCCCTGCATTGATAATTCCGAAAGAGCACCTTACTATTAACTTTTTAAAAGTTTCCTTCAGGTCATCAGTCGCACCTGCATTCTCAAGGTGATGGATTTTTTGTATTCCATATTGTTGAATGGTAGTTAGTGGCAGTACAATTCTTTCACGCATCTGGATAGATAATTGATCTACCGGGTAATCAGCCATTAACTCTTTATTTCCTGATAACATGCTTATATACCTTTGAGTTAATTTATAATCTTCATAGATCATATTCCATATTTCCCCAAACTTTGCATCATTTTCAAGAAATGCTGTTAAAGGGAAAAAAGATTTCTTCATTGCCATTTCACAATTATCCATAAGTGTTTTAAAGTAAAGTGATCGCTTATACAATGCCTTTAAAGCATCTAATTTGCCTTGCTCATCCAAAGCTTTAATTGCTTTACCCACACCATAAAAACCAGGAACATTTTGTTTTATCTGGCTCCATGCTCCAACAAATGGAATAGCTCTTAAAGTTGACAAAGTAGGTTTTGATGCGCTACCACCCCGTTTAGCAGGACGGCTGCCAATATTTGTTTCTGTATAAAAGTTTATAGGGGTAATCTGCGTGAGGTAATCAAAAAAAAGTTGATGATTTTTTAATTGCCTGTAAGCTTCGTAACTGTGATCAGCCAATGATTGCAGTAGGTCCTCTTCATTTTTTTCCAATGTTCTTTCTTTTGCTGAAAAAAGATCGGTTGAAATTCCAGCATTCAACAGTTGCTCCATATTATACTGTGCAGCATCTACAATACCAAAATTGGAACTTACAGTTTGACCCTGAATTGTAAGCTGTATTTCTTTGTTTGCAATATTGTTACCCATGGAAGCATAGAATTTATGGGTTTTACCACCTCCCCTGGCTGGTGGTCCGCCACGGCCATCAAAGAAGATTACATCTATTCCATATTGTCGGGAAACAGCAGTCAACTCTTCCTTAGCCTTATATATACTCCAGTTTGCCATTAAGTATCCACCATCTTTAGTGCCATCAGAAAACCCTACCATTATTGTTTGTTTATTTCCTCTACCAGATAAATGTTCTGTGTACATTTTGTTCCTGTAAAGTGTCTCCATTATTTTGGGAGCATTCTTTAAATCATCTATTGTTTCAAAGAGAGGGACAATATCTATTTCAATTTCCTTTTTTTGCCAACCCGTTAATAGAAATAAGCTGTAAACTTCTAATACATTTAACGCACTGTTGCATTGGCTGATTATGTACCGGTTGCAACCTTCCTTGCCATTAAATTCCTGAATAGTTTTTATTGCAATAACAGAATCTAAAGTGTCTTTTACAAGATCATCCTGGAATTCTACTGGTAAAACACTTCCTGTGATCTTCGAAAGAATATTTATTTTTTCCTGCTCGTTTGATTCAGCATAAGAAGCAGGAAGTAAATCTGTTTTCTGTGCAATAGTTTCTAAAACGGTGTTATGCACTGAACTTTCCTGCCGTATATCAAGTGATGCAAAGTGTAACCCGAACAAGTGTACTTTGTTTAACAGGTTCTCAACCATTGTTACAAAAAGGCCATTATGCTGATCATTGATTACATCCCTGATCTTATATAATGCCTCTGTGATTTCCTGCTTTGTTAGTTGTGTTTTTTGCCCGGGAATAAAAATGTTATTGTAGAGCTTATTTTCCAACTCTATTAAAATAACATCTACATCCTGGAAAGTTAGTCGCCGCCTAAGACGACGTACATCCATATAGTAGCATTTAATGATAGATGATCTTAAGGCATCAGCAACTTTTAATGTAATTTCTGTTGTTACATTTGGATTTCCATCTCTGTCACCTCCGGGCCAAAATCCCATCTTAATTATGGGAGGAATCTCAGCTGATGAGTGTGGCATCATTCCCTTAAGG
>MWVY01000084.1_pt1 | contig 22004 bp, 19 predicted proteins | sample 1047251 | NCBI WGS metagenome assembly MWVY01 (sample SAMN06349983, study PRJNA376086) | soil metagenome | isolation source: MS7-5 sample Antarctic (ecotone) soil | place: Antarctica | collected 2015-01-13
GTATTGGACATATTCCATGCCGTCGCGCAAAGTAAAAGCCAATTCCTGCAAAGCTGTCACGCCCGGTTCGCGGATATGATAACCGGAAACGGAAATCGGATTGTACTTCGGAACGTGCTTGATGCAATATTCAAATGTATCAATCACGAGTTTCATCGCCGGTTTTATCGGATAAATCCATTCCTTCTGCGCGATATATTCCTTTAAAATATCATTTTGCAGCGTACCGGAAATTTTGTTGAAATCCGCGCCTTGTTTTTCGGCGACAACCAAATACATCGCCAAAAAAATCGAAGCCGGAGCGTTAATTGTTTGCGAAACCGTAACCTGTTCGAGCGGAATGCCGTCAAACAAAACTTCAAAATCCGCCAGCGAAGAAACCGCCACGCCGCATTTGCCGACTTCGCCTTCCGACAAAGGAGAATCCGCGTCAAGTCCCATTAAAGCGGGCAAATCATATGCAACCGATAAACCTGTTTGCCCTTGCGTCATTAAGTATTTAAAGCGTTTGTTGGTTTCTTCAGGTGAAGAAAATCCGGCAAACTGCCGCATCGTCCAAAGCCGCCCGCGATAACCCGTCGGGTGAATTCCGCGTTTATAGGGAAATTCGCCCGGAAAACCGATTTCATCAATCGTTTCCGTATCGGCTTCGGTGTAAAGCCGTTCAACCGGCTCAAGCGAAATACCTTCAAAACTCTCTTTGCGTTCCGGCGATTTGTCCAAAACCTTTTGCAATATTTCCGTTTCCCAACGCTCAACCTTCGCTCGTTTTTCTGTTAGTGCTTCTTTTATTTCCGTCATAATTTTTCTTAAATTATTGCTGCAATAATTAGTTTTAATTTTAATGCAACAGAAGAAAAGTCGCAAAGAAGAGTTGTGGTAATAGCTAAAAAGATAAGTGCATATGAGTCCGAATTCTTTTTTCGTAACGATAAACTTCTTTTCACAAGGTTAATACTGAATCAAACTGCCTTCGCGTTTGGCGCGTTTTATTGCTCGCCCGAAAACCCACAGCGAAAAGGGAAGCAGAACGGCGAGAAAAATTAAAAGTGTAAAAAGTGGTGTTTGGACTTCGCTCAGACCTTTGCCTTGGATTAAAACGGCGCGGATGCCTTCGAGTCCGTGTGTCGACGGATTGATGTAGGAAATTGCTTTGCCGCTGGTTTCGCCCAACGCTTCCTGCAGCATTTCTTTGGGAAAGAAAACGCCGGAAAAAAGCGCAGTTCCCGCGCCGAGCAGAATTGCAAACGGGTCGCCACGCTTGAACGCCATTGTAAAACTCGCCGATAAAATTCCTAAACAAGCCAAAACCAAGGTCGTTAAAACTAAAAAACAAAGCGCGAGAAAAAAACTGCCCTTGTATTGCACATTAAAAAACAGCCAGCCGAAAAACAGATAAAGAAATGAATTAAAAGTTGCTTCAACATAAGACCAAGCCGAACTCGAAACCACAACTGTCGGAACATTTATCGGCGTAAGCAGAACGCTTTCCAAAGTTCCTTGCATTTGTTCCTGCCGAATAGCGTTGGCAAGCGCGGAAAATCCGACCAAAAAATAATTGAGCATTGCCATTCCCGTCAGCCACGCCGTCAGCGGATTTTGCCACTGTTCATATTGAGCAAGCGGAAAACCCGCAAAAATGCGCGAGATAAAAAAGAATGTCGTAACAATACCGAGAATCCAAAGAATTTTGATAAAAAAATCGACACGGTAAGACAACGAGAGTTGAAAATCGCGGATAATAAAAGCGCGGATGCGGCGCAAAAGAAACATTTTTGTAATTTACAACGTCGAACAATTTTTGAAAACGGAAAAAAGTATAATTGCAATTGTTTTGTTATCTCTAATACAATAACCGATATGAGAATTTCTCCGACAAAATTATTCTACGTTTTCTTTTTAAGCATTTTTTCATTTAACGGGTGCGACAAAAATGAAAATAACAACATCAATCAGTCGGTAAATCAAACTGTGAATAATGATAATGCAAATATTCCCAAAGATGACGTAGAAGAACTTGAAAAAATAATCAAAATACCGTTTCCTCCCGAAGAAGTAACTTGGCGCGAAACAGATTTGGATACGAAAGGCAATGATAATCGCGTTCCCGCGGCAAATGGAAAAAAACTTACCGTTGTTTTAAAATTTTCGGCGGAAGAGGCAAATAAAATCATCGAACAAGCCGAAAAATACAAACCCGCCGCCGCTTCGGATGTTGACGCGGAAGATTGGTTTCCCGCCGAACTAATTGCCCAAAGTCAGCTTTCGGGCGACGGAAATTTGAAGGGAACTTCTTTCGCCGCCAACGATTTTCTGCAAGCACCTTACGTCAACGGAAAAATTACGCGCATCAGCAATACGGATTATTTTGTGCTGGAATTGACTTCATTTTAAATTTCCTCATACCTTTTCAATTTCCGGTAAAGCGTAGATAAATCAATGCCTAAAATTTCCGCCGCAGTGGTTTTGTCATCGCCGACCGATTTCAAAATTTCTAAAATATAACGGCGTTCCATTTCCTCCAATGTCGGGCGCAAACCTTCCGGGTCGCGCATTTCAAAATTATTGCCCAAGTTAATTTTAATTTTCGGCGGCAAATTTTCAAGCCTGATTTCTTCGCCTGATAAAATAAACGCGCGTTCAATCGCGTTTTGCAGTTCGCGGATGTTGCCTTGCCAAATGTAATTGACTAGCGCGGACATTGCTTCTGGTTTAATCGGTTTTTCCAAAACATTTTGCTCGCGGGCAATTCCGGCTGCGAAATGTTTGACCAGCAACGGAATATCTTCGCGTCTTTCGCGCAGCGGCGGCAAGTTTATTTCAATGACGTTCAGCCGGTAAAACAAATCTTTGCGAAACCGATTTTCTGCTAATTCTTTTTCTAGATTTTTATTGGTTGCGGCAATAATCCGCACATCGAATTTGACTGCCGCGCTTGAGCCGATTGGCGTAACTTCCTGCTCTTGTAAAACCCGCAGTAATTTTACCTGCAAAGACTGCGGCATCTCACCGATTTCGTCAAGAAGTAGAGTTCCACCGTCGGCGGAGCGGAAAAGCCCTTTTTTGTCGGCGGCTGCGCCTGTGAACGCGCCTTTTGTATGTCCGAAAAGTTCGCTTTCCAAAAGACTTTCAGGCAGCGCACCGCAGTTGATTGCAAGAAAAGGCTGCCGGGCGCGTTGGCTGTTAAAATGAATTGAACGCGCAATCAACTCTTTGCCCGTGCCGCTTTCGCCCTGAATCAAAATGCCGGCGTTGGTGTCGGCGACTTTTTCAATAATGCGGAAAACGCTTTGTAATGCTTCGCTTTTACCGATGATTTCTGCAAAACTGTATTTTTTATTCAATTCGCGGCGCAATGCGCGGTTTTCGCTGAACAATTCTTTTGTGCGAATCGCATTTTTTATTGTTTGGAGTAAATCTTCGTTGACAAAAGGCTTGGTAACATAATCGTATGCGCCTTTGCGAAGTGCGGCGATTGCCGAATCAACCGAAGAATACGCGGTCATAATTATCACAATTGCTTCGTCATTAATCGTCTTAATCCGGTCGAGCAGTTCCAATCCGTCCATTCCCGACATTTTTATATCGGTCAGAGTTGCAGAAATATCGCCCGCCGAGAAAATCTCAAGTGCGTTTTCCGCACTATCGGCGGTAAAAACGCGGTAGCCTTCGTCTTCAAGCAACTGCCGCAATATCGAGCGCATCAATTCTTCGTCTTCGACGACTAAAACATTCGATTTCATAAATTAAATAATTCCTTGTCTAATGGTAAATGGTAAGTGGTAAATGTTTAAGAATTAAGATAATTCAAAAATAAAAATGCCAGTCTCATTACTTTCTTCATTTACCATTTAGCACTTACCATTTACCATTATTTAATGTTAGCATCAAATTTGTTCGGTAATAATTTCAATGCGTCTTCATAATTCGTTAAAATATGTCTTTTTAATTGTTCTGCTGGCTGCATCAATCGTCAAAGCGCAGGATACAAATCCGGTTGAGCGGCAGGTCGCCAATCCGCTGACCGACACGCCGAACATCAATCCCATCGCGCCTCAGCAAGACATTTCTGCACCGAAAAGGCAACCTTCGAGTTTTCGACAAGAAGGCGGCGACGGCGAACTTTATGTTTATTCGGAAAAAGTAACTTCAGAAGGTGAAGATGACAAGCGCGTTGTCGTTCACGAGGGAAATGTTGACGCGCATTATGGCATTTACCGCCTGCAAGCCGACAAAATTACGGTTTATGAAGAGAAAAACCTAATCGTCGCCGAAGGAAGCGTCGTTTTCGACCAAGGCGACGACCAGCGCATCACGGGAACACGCGGCGAATTTAATTATCAAACAAAACTCGGATATTTTGTTGATTCAACAGGTTTCACAAATCAAACCAACGACGGCACGGTGATTTATTTCACGGCTGACCGCGTCGAAAGAGTCGGGTTAAATGAAGTTGTTGTCGAAAACGGGAAATTTACGGCTTGCGAAGATGCCGTGCCGAAATGGAGTTTTACGGCGGACAGAGCGGTTATTAAACCAAACGACCGCGTTAAACTGAAAAACGCCAAGTTTCGCGTGAGAGACATACCTGTCGTGCCTCTGCCTTACGCTTCGATTCCGATAAAAAAACGCGACCGCGCATCGGGTTTTCTGACACCGGCATTTGGTTTTTCCGCCAACAAAGGCGTTCGCCTGTCAACCGCTTATTATCAAACATTGGGGCGTTCTGCCGATGTTACGCTTCGCACCGATATTTACACGGGACGCGGGCTTGGCTACGGGCTGGACTTTCGCACCCGCGCCAACTCGCGTTCATATCTGGATTTTGGTTTTTACGCCGTCAAAGATAGAATTTTCGGGCATCGTGAAGACAAAGACCATCCCAACCAAGGCGGTTCTCTCGTTTATGCCGATGGCGTTCATTATTTTCCCAACGGTTTTACCGCTGTCGCGGACGTGCGTTTGACATCTAATCTCGCGTTTCGCCAAGTGTTTTCCGACGGCATCCAGCAGATTATTTCGCCGATTGAAGTTTCGCAGATTTTTGTCAATAAAAGCTGGAATAATTACACGCTTAATCTGCTGGCGCGTTCGCAGGTGATTTCAATTCCAAACGTGCGGGTGAAAACGCGAAATCTGCCGAGTATCAATTTTGACAAACGACCTTCGCAAATTTCGTTTTTTAAGAATGCCTATTTTTCGTTTAAGACGAGTTTGGAAGGTGTTTCGCGCCGCGAAGACGTTGACAATCTCGCGCTTTATCGGCAGCAAACCGGAAGCGATCCCGTTATATCGCCCGCCGTTGGACAGCGTTTTGATATTCACCCGCAAATTACTGTTCCGTTCTATTTTAAATATCTGAATTTAACCGCAACTGCCGGAACGCGCGTAACTTATTATTCAAATTCATTTAATAATCTGCGGCAAGTTGTCGGACGCGATGTTATTCGTAAATATGCTGAGTTTGAATTTGATGTGCGACCGGTTGCGCTGGCGAAAAATTATTTCAAAGCTAACAACGCATTCCGTTTTCGTCACGTCATCGAACCGTTTGCAACTTATCGATTAATCAAAGGCGTGAACAATTTTAATAAAATTATCCGCTTTGATTACACCGACACAGAAACCGACACCAACGAGATTGAATACGGCGTTACCAACCGCATTTACACGCGCAAATATACGGAAGCCGTTACCGACGAAGCCCAAAAACTTTTGCGCGACAATCCTGAGATAAAGAAAAAAGACCCGCTTTCGGTTCAGCCTTACGAAATTTTTACGCTGACGGTGCGCGGCAAATACTTTTTCGATAAGACATTCGGCGGCGCGCTCATTCCCGGACAACGTAATCAAATCGCACCGATAACCGCGCTGTCGTTTTACACCTTCGGCGGCGTTCCGCGCCGTTTTTCGCCGATCAACATTGACGCGACCTATCGCCCGCGCAGAACGATTTTCGTTAATACGCGGATGGATGTCGGCGTTCAGGGCGACGGTCTGCGCGCCATTTCCGCCACCGTCGGTTATGATACGAAACTCGTCAAATTTTTCCAGACGTTTTATTACACCCGCGCCGTTACCTTGATACCGTCCTTGTCCCGATACAGCAACCAATTCGGCAAGGAAGCGGGAACTCTGCGCGGCTCGCAATTCAGCCCGTCGCTCTTTCTCGGCAACCGCGACAAGGGTTTTTACGGCGGCGCGTCCTTGTTTTTCGATTTTGAAAACCGCCGCGCCCAAAACACCTCGCCACTTATCAGTTCGCTTTTAACACTCGGCTATGCTTCCGACTGCTGCGCCACGACCGTCCAGTTTTATAACTTCGATGTCGGCGCGCGTCGTGAAAACCGGCTTGTCTTTAGTTTCCGTCTCAATGGCATCGGAACTTTCGGCACACAGCAAATCGGACAAGGGCTAAGATAAAAACTGATAGTAAAATTTAATAAATCAAATCTGAGATTTATATTAGGTTTAACCATACCCTTTTACAAAATTAAGTGTAATTTATGCTAAAATCCCACCGATGAAACTTGAACTGCAAACGCCGCTTCTCGAACTCTACCAATATAATATTGCTAATCTTTCACAGGCGATGGCGCGAAAATTGGCAATGGCAGTGGCTAATTTTGCCTATAAAACCGATTTAACGGAAGCGACCGTTGAAGACTTGCTGAATTATTTTCCGACGCGCTATGAAGACCGCTCAAATTTGATTCAAATTGACGAACTTTACGACGGTTTAGAAGCGTCTTTGGAACTTTTTACAAGAGTTTCGGGCGGTTTTCGCGTCGGCAAAAACCGCGGTCCGAAAGCTCCGCCGCTCTATATTTTTGAAATTACGGCAAGCGACGCGGAAAGAACGCGCAAACCCGTCGTCGTCTGGTGGTTTTTGGCGGGAAAACAGGGAAATCGCGTTATCAATTATTACAAAAACCGTTTTGACCGCGGAACGCGCTTTGTCGCTTATGGCAAATGGGAATGGGACGCACGGAAAAATACTTACGCTTTGCGATTAAATAAGCCAGACGAATTGGAAATTTTACCTTCTGAAAGCAATTATGACGACTTTGGTTTGTTAAAAAATCTTTTAACCGCAGAGGACACGGAGAAAAATATTCCAAATTCCAAATTCCAAATTCCAAATCAGAAAGAATCTGTGGAGAACAACGGACAACGAACAACGGACGAAGATGAAGAATTATTAGAAGACATAGACAATCCCGAATTTGCGATGATTCACACGGCGCGGTGTGTGCCGATTTATCGCAAACTCGGAGTTTTTCAAACCAAACGCTTGCGCGAGATAATTTATAATGTTCTGCAAAACCTCGATAAATCGTCCGTGAAAGAAACTCTGCCCGAAGATTTAGTTAAAAGACAAAGTTTGATTTCACGCGCTCAGGCTATCGAAGAAATTCATTTTCCGCCTGAAGAAACAAATATTTCCGAATATGCTGCTGCGAGAAGCGACGCGCATAAACGCTTGATTTTTGAGGAATTTTTCTGGGTTTCGTTTGCTTTGCAATTAAAGCGCGGCGAGCGCAAACAAGAACCGAAAGGCACGATTATCGAAATCAGCGATAAAATTCACGAAAGAATCAAAGCACTTCTGCCGTTCACGCTGACGGGCGCACAGGACAGAGTTATCAAGCGGATTTTTGCCGATTTGCAATCCGATGCGCCGATGAATCGTTTGATTCAAGGCGACGTCGGCAGCGGAAAAACGATTGTCGCTTTTTTGGCGATGTTTGCCGCGATGGAAAACGGCTATCAAACCGCGCTGATGTCGCCGACAGAAATTCTCGCCGAGCAGCACGCCCGCAATGCCAAAAGGATTTTTGAAAATTCGCCGTATCGCGTCGAATTGTTGATTGGAAGTTTAAGAGCCGCCGAAAAACGCAAAGTTCAAAATAACATCGCAAGCGGCGAAATTCACGCCGTTATCGGTACGCATGCCGTTATTCAGGACGCGGTTGAATTTGAAAAATTAGGTTTGGCGGTTATCGACGAGCAGCATCGCTTCGGCGTTCTCCAACGCGCCGAACTCCGCGCCCGCGGCTATAATCCCGACATTCTTTTTATGACCGCAACGCCGATTCCGCGCAGTTTAGCAATGACGGTTTATGGCGATTTGGATGTTTCGGTGATTGACGAACTGCCGCCGGGAAGAACGCCGGTGAAAACCGTTGTCGTCGGCGAAGACAAGCGCGACGGCGTTTATAAAGGAATCGAGCGCGAAATCAAACTCGGCAGACAGGTTTATGTCGTTTATCCACTGATTGAAGAATCGGAAAAGATGGATTTAAAAGCCGCGACAAAAATGTTTGAAGAACTGCGCGATAAAATTTTTCCGCAATTCAAAGTCGGATTGCTTCACGGCAAAATGAAAGGCGCGGAAAAAGAAGAAGTAATGCTGAAATTCGGCACGGGCGAAACGCATATTTTGATTTCGACGACGGTTGTCGAAGTCGGCGTTGACGTGCCGAATGCGTCTTTAATGGTCATCGAACACGCCGAAAGATTTGGTCTCTCGCAGCTTCATCAACTGCGCGGGCGAGTCGGACGCGGCGCGGAGCAATCGTTTTGCGTTTTACTGACGGGCGACAAAAAAACTGCCGTTGCCAGAGAAAGATTAGGAATTATGGAAGAAACAACCGACGGTTTTCGCATCGCCGAAAAAGATTTGGAGATTCGCGGGCAAGGCGAAATTCTCGGCACACGGCAATCCGGCGTGCAGACTTTTAAGATTGGAAACATTATTCGTGATTTGGAAATTTTGGATGCCGCGCGTCAGGAAGCCGAATTTTACCTAACTTCAAAGCGTTTAACTAAAGAAACTTCAGGACTTATCGAAATCACAAAAGCTGATGCGCGTTTTCAGCTTGCCGGAATCGGCTAAATTATGTAGTTTTGCGGAAACACGCACATATGTGTGCAAAGTTTCAGAACACACATATGTGCGTGTTTCCGCAAAATTTGAACAAAGATAGTTTATTTTTTGTTCAAGATGTGTTTATACTATAAAAAAGTTGTAGCACTCCATAATATTTTCCGCAAAAAAACGAATTTGATAATTGAGTTTTTAAAAAATTCAGTTATATTTTGTTATAGCTTTTTAATCTCTCATTAGTTCTTTGAACAAAAACTCAATTAATTTTTACCTATCGCTAATTTCTGAACAAAAAAACTTTCTATTTTGCAATTATCTTCCATTTTGCTTAAAAATTTTGCCGATATGTCAAAAAGTATTGAGACGGTCAAATTAACTTGCCACATAAAGTCAAAAAGAGATTTCACATATTTTAAAAGGGAGAAAGAAAATGGAAAACCGACGACAAACAGCAACCGGCACTTCAAAGGCTTTTGAACGAAAGCCATATATCAAACAAGAAGGAGAAAGACCGCAAGGTTACAGAAAATTTCAACCGCGGGACGACCGTTTCCAACCACGAAACAACCGTTTTCAAGATAAAGACGAAAGATCGCCGAGAAGAAACGGAACTTATCAACCCAAAAACGACAGATTTCAACCCAAAAGCCGATTTACGCCAAAAGGAAGAAATTTCAAGCCGTGGGAAAAAGATAACCGACCGCGCATCGTATCGGATATGCAAGTTACTGAGGGAAAGCACAGAGGAAAGTATCTGCAAAGCACAACTTCACAGAAAATACGCCCGACAGCTCGCCGCATTCGTGAAGTAATGTTCAGAATTTTATTTCGCCGCGTCAGAGCCGGAAGGTTTCTTGATTTATGCGCCGGTGCCGGAACAGTCGGTATCGAAGCAATTTCGCGGGGCGCAATTATCGGCACTTTTGTTGAGCGTTCCGCCAAAATGTGCAGTTTTATCAGGAAAAACCTGGAATCTGTGGGAATCAAGGAAGGACACGGCGAAGTTATCGAAATGGAAGCCGTGCCGTTTTTGAAAAATGCGGGAAAACGCCGCCGCGTTTGGGATGTGGTTTATTACGACCCACCGTATGACGCAAACTATGACGAAGTTTTAAATTATTTTAGTCGCGGTGTTGCCATAAAACCGGGCGGCACACTCGTCATTGAGCATCACGCCGAGATGTTTTTCCCCGAAAAATTCGGAGTAATGAAGCGTTGGCGCGTTCTGGTGCAGGGCGATACGGCACTGAGTTTTTACGAAAGAAAGTAGAGCAGTTATCAGTAGTCGGTTGTCAGTTGTCAGAAAGTTTTAGGTTCTTAACAATCGAATCTTAAATTTGATAATACTGCTATCTTAAAAGCTCAAAAATTAAACTTTTTTAACCGACAACTGACAACCGACAACTGAAATGCGAATTATTGCCGGTGAATATCGCGGACGAGTTTTAAAAAGTCCTGCAAGCAGTAAAACTCGTCCGACATCCGACCGTCTGCGCGAAACTCTGTTTAATATTTTACAATCCAAACTTGACGGCGAAACGCGGTTTCTCGACTTGTGCGCGGGAACGGGCGCAATCGGCATCGAAGCACTTTCACGCGGCGCGAAATTTTCGACGTTTGTTGACAAATCGCGTCGCGCTTGCGCTTTGATTGAAGAAAATCTCGACCTTCTCGAAGTTCCCGAACAATGCACGGAAGTCTTTTGCGATTCGGCGGAAAAGTTTATTGCGCGGGAATCTCCTGCAGCTTGGGATATTGTGTTTTACGACCCGCCGTATCAAACAGATTATGCAGTATTTTTATATGAATTCGGCGAAAACGCATCAAAATTGCTTAATAAAGACGGAATTTTGGTTATCGAACGTCATGCTAAAAATGTTTTGCCGGACGCAGTTGGCGATATTCGTCGGTGGCGTGTTCTCAAGCAAGGCGAAACGCAATTGAGTTTTTATGAACGAAAATAAAATCAGTTAGCAGTTATCATTTTTACCGAATCTTAACTGCTAAATGTATTGACAAATGCGCGTTAGATAGATACTGACGGCAAACTGTTCGCTCTTCATTATTAACTATTCACTATCTTGACAAGGAATAGCTTTGAAAAACAGTGAAAAGCTAATATCGAACAGTGAATAGTTACAGCGTTCCAACTTTATTTGTCAATACAGCTAATTGTTGACTGCTAACCGTTGAGATGAAAATAATTATCTGGCTTATTCTTTGCCTTATCTGGGGAACGACTTGGTTTTTTATCAAAATCGGACTCCGCGATCTGCCGCCGATTAGTTTTGCCGCCGCGAGATTTATTCTTGCTTTGATAATTTTAGCTTTTATTATTTTTCTGCAAAAAATTCCTTTGCCGAAAACAAAGTGCGATTGGAAATTGCTTGCGCTGACGGGAATTTTGCAATTTTCGGTTAATTACAGTCTTGTTTTCTGGAGCGAACAATATATTTCGTCGGGACTGGCGGCAGTTTTGCAAGCGATGATTACAGTTTTCGGACTTGCTTTGGCTTGGCTTCATCTTCCCGCCGAAAGAATAACCTGGCTGAAGGTTGCTGCGGTTTTGCTTGGAATTACCGGCATGGCAACGATATTTATTGAGCAATTGCAAGTCAACAGTTTGATGGCTTTTGCAGCTTGCGTGGCAATTGTTTTTGGTGCATACGCGGCGGCGCACGCTTCGATTTTAATTAAAGCCTTCGGCGGAAATATCCATCCCGCGAGTTTGGTTTTTGGGCAAATGGCGTGCGGAATTTTGCCCGTAATTATTTATGCTTTGATTAAAGAAGGCAATCCGCTCACATTTCATTGGACTTGGCAGGCAATTATTTCCGTTCTTTATCTGACGATTTTTGGAACAATCGCGGCGTTTTGGCTTTATTATTGGCTTTTAAGCAGAATCGAATCAACCAAAGCAATGATGATTTCGCTGATTACGCCTTTGATTGCTGTCGTTGTCGGCGCGATATTTTTGGGAGAAACTCTTCCACCGCAGACTGTTTTCGGCGGAATTCTGATTTTAGCGAGTATCGGTTTGATTGTTTTTCGGAAGAAACTAAAGAAAGATGTTGACATAGACCAAACAACTGACCACCGACCACTGACTACTGACTACTGATTATGTTTTTCAAATTTACAACTGCCGGAGAATCGCACGGACGCGCACTTGTCGGCATTGTCGAAGGCTTGCCAGCCGAATTGGAGATTGATGTCGAAAAAATCAACTTTGAGCTTTGGCGCAGGCAGCAAGGTTACGGGCGCGGCGGCAGAATGAAAATAGAAAGCGACAAGATTGAAATTCTTTCCGGCGTGCGGCACGGCAAAACGCTTGGCTCGCCGATTGCTTTTACGATTGAAAACCGCGATTTCGTGCATTGGCAAGAAGTTATGTCGGCTGAAAAATTAGAAACTGAACCGAAAAATCCGCGCCTCGTCAAACGCCCGCGTCCCGGACACGCTGATTTGGCGGGCGGGCAAAAATTTCAAACGCGAGATTTGCGTGATGTTTTGGAACGCGCTTCAGCGCGTGAAACCGCAACGCGCGTCGCTTGCGGCGCGTTTGCCAGACAACTGTTAGAATCATTTGGAGTTGAAATTAAAAGCCACATTATCAAACTCGGAGAAGTTCCCGAAAAACCTTTGCAGAAAACTTTTGCGGAAATCTCCGCGATTGATGAAAATTCTGCGTTGCGATGTGCCGATTCCGAAGTCGAAAGACAAATGATTGAATTGATTGACCGGGCAAAAGCGGAAGGCGACACGCTTGGCGGAATTTTTGAAGTCGCGGCAAAAAACGTCATTGCCGGTTTGGGTTCGCATACTTCTTGGAATGAAAAACTTGACGGGCGAATCGCGCAGGCGTTTATGTCAATCCAAGCGACAAAAGCGGTGGAAATCGGCAACGGCGTGGAAAATATATCGCTTTTTGGCTCGAAAGTTCACGATGAAATTGTTTTTGAAGAAAATAGTTTTAAGCGCACGACAAATCGCGCCGGAGGACTCGAAGGCGGAATAACCAACGGCGAAGAACTCCGCGTGCGCGGCTATCTGAAGCCGATTTCCACTTTGCGAAAGCCGCTGCGCTCGGTTGATATTGATACAAAAGCGGAAGATTTAGCCGCCTTTGAACGCTCGGACATTACGGCTGTTCCGGCGGCGGGCGTTATCGGCGAAGCAATGCTGGCGATTGTTTTAGCCAATTCGATGCGCGAAAAATTCGGCGGCGACAACTTGGCAGAAATGCAGACGAATTTTGAAAATTACAAATTGAGCTTACAAAATTATTAGAAGCTATCTCAAAAATAGTGTTCAAGCGTTTTGAGTTCAAACTTCAGTTTGCTCCGCCGCACTTTGCAGGCGGCGAGCAGCACGCTAAAGCGTGAACTGCGGAACGCTCCCGCGTATTTTTGAGATAGCTTCTAAAAATATAAAATCATTTTACAGTAAGTAGTTGGAAACAGATAAAATATATTCTTTGCGGCTTTGCGGCTTTGCGGGAGAAAAATTTACAGAAACCAAAATCTTTATTTACATTTTTAGAAATTATCCCGCAAAGGCGCAAAGCCGCAAAGTTAGGTTGTTAAAATTTCATTTATCAATCAAAACAAATTAAAATCCCTGATATTTCAAAAAAATCTAAGAAACTACTTGAAGTTTTCGGCAAAAATAAACATAATCAAACCGAAGCGGCAGAAATAAACTAAGCGGAGAAAATAATGGGCGGATTATCTGGCATGGAAAAATTCTCGCATCTGGAAGACAAAATTTATTTAACCATCGAATTCGCAAAGAAGATGCGCGAAGAAAAGGATAAACTTGAACGTGAGATTACTTCATTAAGACACGAGTTGAGCAGTGTTTTAGAGGAAAAAACACGGATTGAAGAAAAGATGGAAGACTTGCTTTCCGAGCGCGACGCAATGCAGCTTAAGGTGGAAGCAATGCTCGACGCAATAACGATTGTCGTCCCCGACGTGGCGGAAGCAATGCAGAGGTAAAAAAATATGATTGGAAGCAGGGAAAAAACAGACACGGCACAGTCTATCCGCGTGGAAATTTACAACCAGACTTACAATATTCGTTCCGACGGCGATAACGAATATATTATAGGTTTGGCGGAATATGTGGACAGCAAAATGCGCGAAATTTCTTCGGGAACACTGACCGTTGACTCACTCAAAGTGGCGATTTTAGCCGCTCTGCATATCGCCGACGAATATCATCAGCTAAAAACTCGGCAGGAACAAACCGATGCTCAACTTGCTTCACGAAGCGCGGAATGCACGGAAATGCTCGACCGTGTTCTCAAATATAAAGAATCTGCGCCGCAGGAAGTTGAAAGGGAACAATAAAAAGCTATTTGCAAAGATAAAAACATAACTATTTGCAGGATTTTATAAGTTTTTATGGCTTTTCTTTTTTAAAAGTCAAACTTAATTGTCCTGTTTTTTCTTTTAAAATAGCAATTGAATAATCCTAAATTTAATTTATTTTGTGAGTCTTTGCGATTAGGTGTTTTACTTTTGTTAAAATTAAGAATTGGAGATTTTGCAATATTCATGGCAAACTCGAAATAAGTTTAGTTACAATTATAAATAACAACAGGGAATAATTTTATGTCGAAACAACCGAAAATTCTGGCTTTCGCGGGAAGTCTGCGCGAACATTCATACAATAAAAGAGTATTAAAAACGGCGATTGAAGGCGCGAAAAAGGCAGGCGCGGAAATTACTTACATTGATTTGCGCGATTATCCGATGCCGATTTACAACGCCGATGACCACGAAAAATTTGGTTTTGGCGAGAACGCGCTTAAGTTTCAAGAACTATGCAGCCGACACGACGGGTTTTTAATCGCTTCGCCCGAATACAACGGTTCGATTCCGGGCGGGTTAAAAAATGCGATTGATTGGGCTTCGCGCAAAAGTGAAAAGTTTGCGATGGGCGAAGTCTTTAAAGATAAATTCGCGGCGATTATGACGGCTTCGCCCGGCGCATTCGGCGGCATTCGCTGTCTGGGTCATCTTCGCGGCGTGCTTTCGATTTTGCTGGTCAATGTCTTGCCTTCGGAAATTGCCGTCAGCAAAGTCAACACCATGTTTGAAGGCGACGGCGAGAAAATGACCGATGAAAAAATGAAACAATTACTTGAGAAATTGGGCGAATCGCTGGTTGAAATGCTCAGAAAAACTCACGGAGAGGTTGAATTTGTTTCAGACGCAAGCAGTTGAAATGCTGAACTTTTGATTTTCGTTAAAAGTTAGATTTATCATTCATCCGGTTGATTCAATCAATATTTCGTAATCGCAAACGCAACGCCTGCAATTTAATAAATCCTTCCGCGTCTGATTGGTTATATGCGCCCGCATCGTCTTCAAATGTTACAACTTGTTCATTATAAAGCGAATAAGATGAACGGCGACCCAAAACAACGACGTTTCCTTTGTAGAGTTTAAGCCGCGCGTCGCCCGAAACCCTTTTCTGTGTTTGCTCAATCAGTTTACGTAAAATCTCGAATTCGGGAGAAAACCAAAAACCGTTGTAGATTAATTCGGCAAATTTTACATTGAGAGAATCGCGCAGACGCATCACTTCGCGGTCAAGCGTGATTGATTCCAATGCGCGGTGCGCCGCCAGCAAAATTGTAACTCCGGGCGTTTCATAAACTCCGCGCGATTTCATCCCGACAAACCGATTCTCGACCAAATCAACGCGCCCGATGCCGTGTTCGCCGCCAAGATGATTTAATTTTGTTAATAAATCTACTGCGCCAAATTTTTCACCGTTGATAGCGACAGGCTCGCCTTTTTCAAATGTCAAAACAATTTCTTCCGCTTTGTCTTTTGCGTTTTCAGGCGATTTTGTCAGCCGAAAAATGTCTTTCGGCGGCGCAGTCCAAGGATTTTCCAAAATGCCGCCTTCGTAGGAAATGTGCATCAAATTTCTGTCCGTCGAATATGGCTTTTCGGCGGTTGCCGTAACATTGATATTGTGCTGCTTGCAGTAATTTATTAAGTCGGCGCGTCCCTTGAATTCCCATTCGCGCCAAGGTGCAATGACTTTAATATCGGGCTGAAGCGCGTAATAAGTTAGTTCAAAACGCACTTGGTCGTTGCCTTTGCCGGTTGCGCCATGCGCCACTGCGTCCGCGCCTTCGCGTCGTGCGATTTCGATTTGCTTTTTTGCAATTACCGGACGCGCCAGCGAAGTTCCGAGCAAATAAACGCCTTCGTAAAGCGCGTTGGCTTTTACGGCTGTCCAGACAAAATCCTTGACAAATTCCTCGCGCAAATCTTCAACAAAAAGTTTCGACGCGCCCGTCGCTTTTGCTTTTTCCTCTAAATCGTCGAGTTCTTCGCCTTGTCCGACATCGGCGCAAAAACATACAACTTCGCAGTCATAAGTTTCTTTCAGCCAAAGTAACATCGCCGACGTATCAAGTCCGCCCGAATATGCCAATATAACTTTGTTAATTTTCTTTTCCATTTTGGTTTTTGCTCTTCGGTCTTAGAAAAAACAAAAACCGAATATAGATTAATTGCATAGGTAATATAAAAGTTGGATTTTGTCAAAATGAAACAATAAAAGAATTTACCTAATTGGCGTTAAAATAGAATGTTTGACTATTAACCGAAAAAACGGAAAATAATTGAATAGGTGATAACAGCGAAAATGAAACATTGGATATAGGAATTAAATGACGGAAGCGAAAAATCTTTGGGGCGGCAGATTTACGGAAAAGACGGACGAAACTTTTGCCGAATTTAATAATTCGTTTAGCTTTGACCGGCGACTTTTTTTTGTGGATGTTCAGGCGAGCATCGCGCATTGCGACGCGCTTTTTCACGCCGGAGTTTTGACGCGGCTTGAATCCGAGCGCATTAAAAACGGTCTGCAAACAATTCTCAAACGCGCTGATTACGACAAAAATTATTTTGATGAATTGCCTTCGGAAGATGTTCATTCATTTATCGAAGCGCGGCTTGTTCAGTTAATTGGCGATGCCGGAAGAAAACTTCACACCGGAAGAAGTAGAAACGACCAAGTAACAACGGCATTCCGGCTGTGGCTGCGCGAAGAAATCGAAGAAATTTCAAAAATTGTCAGACTTGTACAGAAAACTTTAATTGAAGCGGCTGAAAAACAGCGAGATGCGGTTTTGCCCGGCTACACGCATCTGCAGCGGGCGCAGCCGATTCTCTGGGCGCATTGGTGTCTGGCATATTTTGAGATGTTTTCGCGCGACCGTGAAAGATTGGACGAAGTTTGGCGGCGCGTTAATGTTTTGCCTTTAGGTTCGGCGGCGTTGGCGGGAACGAGTTATGAAATTGACCGCGAAGAAGTGGCGCGGCAGCTTGGTTTTGAAGGCGTTTCGGCGAATAGTTTGGATGCGGTTTCGGACAGAGATTTTGCCGTTGAATTGGTCGGCGCGTGTTCGCTTGTTATGGTTCATTTGTCGCGCCTTTCTGAAGATTTGATTCTGTATGCTTCGTCGGAGTTTCAATTTATCGAACTTTCGGATGCGGTTTCGACCGGTTCGAGTCTGATGCCGCAAAAGAAAAATCCCGACGCTTTAGAATTGATTCGCGGAAAAGCCGGGCGTGTTTTCGGACATCAAATCGCACTTTTAACGACATTAAAAGGCTTGCCAATGGCGTATAACAAAGATTTGCAGGAAGACAAAGAAGCGGTTTTCGATACGGTTGACACAATCAAAATTTGTTTGCAGGCGGCGGCAATCGTTTTGAAAAATCTGCACGTCAACGAAGAAAAAACGCGGGAAGCGGCGACCAAAGGTTATCTGAATGCCACCGAATTAGCTGATTATCTGGTCCAAAAAGATGTTCCTTTTCGCACCGCGCACGATACAGTCGGCAAAATTGTGATGTTTGCAATTTCACAAGATAAAGAATTAAACGATTTAGATTTGTCGGATATGCGGAATTTTTCCGAACAAATTGAAAAAGATGTTTTTGAAGCGTTGAGTTTGGAGCAAACTCTGGCAAACAAAAATCAAATCGGCGGAACTGCGCCCGAAAGAGTTTTTGAGGCGTTGGATGGTGCGAAAGAAAGTTTAGCGAGAGAAGAAAATTAAAAAAATGGTAAATTGCGTTTTTTATGAATCAATTTTCTAAAAATCTATTGACTGAGTGGCGCAAACTCAATTTGCCGTTTGCCGATGGAACTTTCGTTACGGCAGTTTCGGGCGGCGCGGATTCGGTCAGTCTAATGCTTGCGCTGCACGAATTGAGAAAGCTCAAAAAATTAAATCTGCGTTTTGTTATCGCGCATTTTAATCACGATTTGCGCGGAGATGAAAGCGATTCGGACGAAAATTTTGTCAAAAAATTAGCTGGCGAATTTAATTTTGAACTTGTTTTGGGCAAAGAAAAAATTATAAATAAAGGAAATCTGGAACAAAGTGCGCGGAATGCACGATATAAATTTCTTGTTGAAACCGCAGAAAATCTTCACGCTGACGGCATTTTGACCGCGCACACGCTTAACGACCAAGCCGAAACTTTTCTCTCAAATCTTATTCGCGGAAGCGGTTTAGAAGGCTTGGGCGGAATGAGAGCGATGAGAAGTCTGAAGTCTGAAGTCAGAAGACAGAAGCCAGAAGCCAGAAGCCAGAAGTCAGAAGTAGAATCCAAAATCCAAAATCCAAAATCCAAAATCCAATTGATTCGTCCTTTGCTGAATTGGGCAAAGCGTGAAGATACGGAAAATTTTTGTCGTTTAAATGAAGTTGAGTTTTGCTCTGACTCGATGAACGAAGATTTGACATTTAATCGCGTGCGGATTAGAAAAGTTTTGCTTCCGCTTTTGCAAGATTTTAATCCGAAAATTATCGAAGCTCTGGCAAACACCGCTTCTTTACTGCGCGAAGACGCAGAATTTTTAGAAGCGGCGACACAAAAAATCGGCAGTCGGCAGTTGGCGGAAAGCAGTTTTTCAAAGGAAGTAAATTCAACTAACAATGACCAAACAACTTTGCAAATAAAAGACTTAAAAAATTTGTTTCCTTCAATGCGGCGGCGCATTTTGCGTGATTGGTTGAAAAATCAGCGCGGCGATTTGAGAAGTTTGGATGCAAAACATATCGAAGCGATAGAAAATTTGATTTTCAGCCGAAAAAGCGGCAAACAAGTCGAATTGCCAAATGGTGAAATTTTGACTAAAAATAAGGGAAGTTTGAGTTTTGGAAAAAAAGTTTAAATGTAAGCTGAATTTTATTCTACTAAAAAAATAAAATCTTATAAATTATGAGAAAACCTGTCATTGTGGGAAATTGGAAAATGTATAAACTGCTTGGTGAAGCAGTTGAAACAGCACTTGCTTTGAAGCCGCTGGCAGCCAACGCAAATCATTGTGAAGTGATTATCGCGCCGGTATTTACGGCATTAAAAACGGTTTGCGACCGGCTCGAAGGCTCAAATATCAAAGTCGCGGCGCAAAATTGTGCAGCCGAAATAAAACACGGCGCATTTACGGGAGAAGTTTGCGCGGATATGATAAAAGATGTCGGCTGTTCGCACATAATTATCGGTCATTCCGAGCGGCGGCAGTTTTACGGCGAAACCGACAGAACAGTTAATCTGAAAACAAAAGCGTGTCTGCATTTCGGGTTGACGGCGATTGTCTGTGTTGGTGAAATGCTGCCGGACAGGGAAGCCGGAAATGCCGAAAAGGTGGTCAAAATACAACTTCTCGGCGCATTGGACGGTTTGACAGTTTCCGATATGGAACGTATTATTATCGCTTACGAGCCTGTTTGGGCAATCGGCACCGGAAAGACTGCCACGCCCGAACAGACTCAAGAAATGCACAGTTTTATTCGTCAAGTATTGGCTGAAACGCAAGGGAAAGACATTGCGGAAGCTGCCAGAGTCCTTTACGGCGGTTCGGTTAAGCCTGATAATATCAAAGATTTAATGAATCAGACGGATATTGACGGCGCGTTGGTCGGCGGGGCAAGTCTCGATGCCCAAATTTTTGCTCAAATTGTTAATTATAAATAGAGGTTATTAAGTTGGTTTATTTTTTATACGGATTATTTTTTATTTCTTGTGTCGCTTTGATAGCGAGTGTTTTACTTCAACCGGGAAAAACGGATGCGGGTGCGCTTTTTACGAGCAACATCTCCAGCACCGCTTTTCAGCCGCGTGGTTCACAAACGATTTTATCAAAGATTACTATCGTCGCGGCAACGACATTTATGCTTTCGGCGTTGTTTCTTTCGCTGCCCGCTCTGACGGGGAATATCTCGGTTTTGCAAACAACAAATCCCGACGCTCCGGCAGATACGCCGGTAACTTCGACGGACGCAAACGCGAATGTTGATGCTAATGCAAATACAGTTGTTGACACAAACGCGAATTCGGTCAGCAATGCTCCGGCAACTGTTGATGCAAACGTCAACGCAAACGCGGCTGGTAATGCTGAAAATAAATAATTAGTTTTTTGAAAGATAGATTGGATTTCTTACAAAAAGTGAAATCATTCCGTATTTTGCTTTTCCCAAATCCACGATAATTTTGCCGAGGTGGCGTAATTGGTAGCCGCGCACGTTTGAGGGGCGTGTGGAGTAATCCGTGCGGGTTCGAGTCCCGCCCTCGGCACCATACACAAGAAACAAAAGTGAGTTAGTCCTTCAAAACCAAAATTCTATCCGGCGGAAGTCCGACCATACATTCATCGCCGATATTTAAACCGACAAGCCGCAAAACCATGGCTTCGAGTTCTAAACCGTTTGCAGCAAGTTTAATAATCGTAGTTTCTCCTCTGAAAATTATGTTTGTGATTTTGGCTTTTAAAAGGTTATCTTCTGGAAAGGATGCGCCGAAAGAAATTGAAATATGTTCGGGGCGAATGGCAAGAATGACATTTTGATTAATTACGCCGGGTGCATTTTTTTCGACCTTATCGGTAAAAACCCGATGTTCGCCCTTGATCGTTTGAAATTCGGGCATATCGGATTTATTGGAAGTTAAACGGCGTGCTTCAATCAGATTATTTCTTCCCGTAACTCCTGCCACTACTGAGGAATTCGGGTTTTGATAAACCTCACGCGGCGTTCCGGTTTGAACCACTTCGCCCTTGTGAAGAACCGCGACGTGGTCGCAAATGGAGAAAATTTCATCGTAATCGTTGGTTGCAAAAATCACCGCCAGGTTTTTCTCCTTGACGGTTTGCCGAAGTTTCTCGCAATTTGTTTCGCGGGTCTGCCGGTCCATAAAGCAAAATTGATTGTCGAGCAAAAGCACGTTTTCAGCTTTATCGAGCGCATCTTCGAGTGCTAAAACCTGACCTTCACCGTCGGCTAACAGGGAAGTTTTTTGCGTATTAAAAAGCGATTTCCAAAACGATTCGTTGGTTAGATTGGGAAAATGAAAACCGCGTTTATCGCAAGGCGTATTTGTTAAATCTTCCGAATTAAAGGAAATAATGCCGCCGGAATGCTCAAGAATTCCCGCGATTGTGCGAATTGTAGTAGATTTTCCTTCACCGACCGCACCAAATAAACCGAGAATTTCGCCTCTTTCAACTTCCAATGAAACATCTTTGATTACATTATGTTCATCATAACTTTTGGAAAGATTTTTTATGCTTAGAGTCATTAGTTTAGTTCGAAAAATTGAAACTTTAGGCACAAATCAGCGTGCAAAGTTAAAGTATGCTTTTGTCATCTGAATAAGGCAAGTGTAAAATTATCAGAAAAATATAAGGAAAGATAAAATAAATGTCCGATAAAAATCCGAGTTTAAAGCGCAAATTGGTTCAGGCTGGCGGTTGGAACGTGGCAAAGCGGGTGGCAAAATCAGTTCCATATGTGGGTTCTGTCTTAGCGATTGGTTTGATTGGTTACGATATAAAAAGAAAAGGCGTGGTCAACGGCGTATTAAACACGGGAATTGACGCGATTCCTTTTGTCGGTATGGGGAAAAATGTGATTGAGTTTTTTACGGGCGATTTCTTTCCCGATAAAAAGACGGACGGTAAGACGGTAAAAAATAAAAATCCAAAACTGTAAATTTAACATTATGAAATCAAGGACTTGGAATATAAAAACACCAAAATTTTTGTATGTGGCATTTGCCGTTTTACTTTG
>MWVY01000085.1_pt1 | contig 21847 bp, 23 predicted proteins | sample 1047251 | NCBI WGS metagenome assembly MWVY01 (sample SAMN06349983, study PRJNA376086) | soil metagenome | isolation source: MS7-5 sample Antarctic (ecotone) soil | place: Antarctica | collected 2015-01-13
CCTTCTGCCGCTCATTCAAATCATCCAAATAATTGCGCATAAGCAAAAATACCCCGTGTGCTGTTATAGGGAACGGTGGTGTATAAATTCTTTTAATTTAGTTCACACCAAAAAATACATCTGGTCATAGAGAAAGTTTCGGTATCAGAAGCTTTCTAAAACAGTTTGGATTTTGTTAAATCATACTTCACTTGTAAAACCGTATTTAGTTTTACGAACTGATTTAAAAACAATGCGGATAACTGCTTTTTACCTCTCTTTAATATTTATTTTACTTGGTTCCAATTTGTTGAACGCACAACAAACTGATGTTACATTTAAGATCGTCAACACCAGAAATGAAGCCGTACCTTTTGCAACAATTAAAGTTGTTCCTATATCTGATACTCTGCAGTTAATGCAAAAAACTTTTGACAGTACAGGAACGGTTGTTTTTAATTTAATTCAGGGAAAGCAGTACACTGTAACTATAAGTTCTATTAATTACGATCCTATCCAAAAAGGGATTACTGTAACAGGCTCAAAGCCTGTTTTTAGGTTTACTGCTGATGAAACATCTAAAACTTTAAACACAGTTGTTGTTACATCAACTCGTCCGTTAATGCGACAAGAAGATGATAAAACCATTGTAGATCCGGAAAACCTTGCTGCCAGCTCCACAAATGCTTACGAGATAATTGAAAAAACTCCCGGGTTATTTGTAGACCAGGATGGTAATATTTATCTCAACAGCATGACCCCGGCAGCAATACATATCAACGGCCGTGAACAAAAAATGAGCAGGGCAGATATTGCTACTATGCTGAAAAGCTTACCACCTAATTCAATTGCCAGCATTGAAATTTTACGTACACCTTCAGCTAAGTACGATGCTTCCGGAAGTGGCGGTATTGTAAATGTTGTATTGAAAAAAGGTGTAAGAATTGGTCTAACCGGCAGTGTAAATGCAGGGATGAACCAGGGCAGATATGGAAATTACTTTACTGGGATTAATCTAAATAACAGTAATGGCAAATTAAATACATACATTAATCTTCAATATAGTAGCAGAAATAATTTTGAGCAGATTAAAACTGATAGGTTTTTTGCTGCGGACTCACTTTTAAGCCAGGACGCAACCACCAGATTTCCTACACAAAGTTTTTACACTGGGTATGGTGTTGGACTTCAATTAAACAGGAATTGGGAAGTAAATTATGATGGCCGGTTAAGTTTTAACCAATCAAGAAATAGAACAACAAATCTTTCAGAAATAATAAAGCTAAGTTCAGGAGCATTAATTACAAGCAATGAGGCAAGTGTTAAAAACAATGGCAATAGCTATAATATAAATCAAAGTGTTTCAGCAAAATTTAAGATTGATAGCCTTGGTTCTGAATGGGGAACAGATATTTCTTACACTTATGCACCTAACAATACAGACCAATTATTCACTACAAGTTTTCTTCTTCCATTATTTCCGCAAATTGGCGGTGATGGAGAAATTGATAACACACTACATTTCTTTTCAGCACAAACTAATCTTCAAAAGAAGCTGCCTAAAAAATTAACTCTTGAAACCGGCCTTAAATCAACAAATGTGCGTTTCAATAGCAGCACTGATTATTTTCGGGAGTTTAATGGGTCAAGAGCTAAAGACAATAATAGAACAGGTGCATACCGTTATAATGAAAATATCAATGCCGCTTATTTACAGGCATCAAAAAACATCTCAGGCATCATTCTTAAGGTTGGTACCAGGCTTGAAAACACTAATATGAAAGGAGATCAGCTACTGCCTTCTGATACTTCTTTCACTTTAAACCGCACAGATTTGTTTCCTTACATATATCTCAGCAGAAGTGTAATGAATATTGCAGGTTATGATCTTCGGGCTTACCTGGTATATCGCCGTACAATCAGCCGTCCGGCTTATGAGTTACTGAATCCATCTATGCGGTACGTGGATCAGTATCTTTTTGAAACAGGTAATCCAACACTTCGCCCGCAATTCACAAAAAACTATGAAGCAAATGTTTCAGTTAATGAACGACCAATCATAGCCATCGGGTATAATGATACCAGGGACATTTTTAACCAGGTAGTTTACCAATCAGATACCAGCAGAAGTCTTGCTTATAGAACATACGACAACCTTGGCAGCAATAAAGAAATGTACTTCAGGGCATTGGGTGCAATACCACCCGGCAAAAGGTATTTTTTTGTAGTGGGAACACAATACAACCATAATTATTATGAGGGCTTGTATCAAAATAAACCTCTTTCATATAAAAGAGGGAGCTGGGCAATTTTTACTTACCAGACATTTAAAATTACACCGCTAACACAGTTTACATTAAATGGTTTTGCACGCTTTAAAGGGCAGATACAATTTTATGAGCTAAGTACTTTTGGAGCATTGAACATGAGCCTAAGTCAGCAGTTGTTGAATAAAAAACTAATTGTTACACTTAGTGCAAACGATATTCTCTACACCAACAACAATGAATTTACGCTTCAACAGGGAACAGTAAATGCCAGTGGCTTCCGGAAAGGTGATACGAGGAGGTTTGGATTTAACCTTCGTTACAATTTTGGTTTTCGTAAAAGAGAAGAGAACAATATTTTCAATATTGAATCTCCTGAAAGAACTAATTGATTGTATTCATGAGTTAACAAGTGTAGATTGTGTATTCTTCATCAGCTTTGCAGTTCCTTAAATTCTGATTGCATTAATTACTCATTAACCAGGAATAGGTTTGGAGCTAATGCTAATATTTATATCTCAATAGGGGCATATGATTCTATTTCACTACCTTCAGGCAAATCGGTGTCTATGGCTACAAAATGGAAAACAAAAAATATAAATAGTGTAAATGAAACAATTAAGTCCAATGAAGAAGAGATTTCACGGATCAATAATTACATGAATGACTATTTTACAACTGATGCAGAAACAATAAAAATGAATTCAGATATCCAGGCACTTGAATCTGAAAATAAAAGATTGGAGCACCTGGAACCATCAAATCTAAGTCCGGATGAAATAATTGCGATGACAAGAGCAAATCTTCCGCCATTATTAGGCCATAGAAAAAAGAAGCAGGGCAGTTTAGCCAAAATAGCCTTTATTGATACTACAGTTGCGAATTCTTCCAAAATGCGACATGCAGTTTGGAAGTTAGTTTTTAATGAATGGCAGTACCTGCGGTACGAATAATATTTTTAAGAGACTTAAAAGCAAAAAAAAGATCTCACTTTCTGGTGAGATCTTTTTTTAATGATTACATGATCTTTAATAACGACCATCTTTTTTATCCTTATGACGGCCTAGTCCATAACCCACTGCACCACCAACAACGCCACCAATAACACCACCCGCTACTCTATTTTTCTTATTTACTACTGCACCAACCACTGCTCCGGTACCACCACCAATAGCTGCACCTTTTGCTGCTTTACTCCAGCCTTTTTTAGCTGTGGATGTGTTGGTTGATGTTGCTCCTGAACTACCACTGCTTCTTGTTCCACTTGAAGAACTTCTTGAAGCTGTAGAAGTTTTACGAGCTGTATTTTTTGTTGCACTTGATACAGGTGTAACTGAATTATTTTGTTCATCTAATTGCTCCTGTTGTTGCAATTCGCTTTGCGCCTTCCAATGCTGGAATTCTGCCAATCCGGCTGTATCTGCTGCTAATCTCATAGAATCTTTGAAGGCTTCTAATTGTGCGTTCAAATCTGCTTCCGCAGGCTTCTTGCTTGTACAAGCCGCCATTATTATCGTTATTGATAATACTGATAATAAGTGTTTCATTTTTGTCATTTTTAAGGTGTATATTTTTATCATAGAGTTCTTTAAATCTTATTAGTCCAACACTGTGCCATAAGGTGATTAGTTATTGAAAAAATTTCTAAAATCAGTTAAATTAATCCTAACAGATAGTTATCCTCCTGTTTGTTCAAAATCTAAGTTCATAACCAAAAAATACTAATTCTTTTGAATTTTAAAGAAATATGAAAGTTCCGGCTATTAATGAACATTAAGTGGATTGATGATTAATTCCATTGCCTTGAAAATACTCTTTGTAAAAGGGGTGTTGTTCTTGCTGCAGCGTTAGCACGTACTTCCCTCTCTTTTTCTTCCATTTTACGGAACATAGCCTCGCTAACAACTCCTGCCATTAAATTCGCCAGGTCAATGTTCAGCCTGTTACCTGTTAATGATTGTATAGGTTTGGTTAGTGTATCCCACTTCTGGTATAATTTATATTCATCCAAAGCATTCCTCATTACCGGTGTAATAGAACGGCGCAAGCTGTCACCAACTGTTGCTCTTAGATAATCAGTTGCAGATGTACCACCTCTCTTAACAATATTAACTGCATCTTTTAATCTCATGTTAGTAATTCCGCCAACAAATATTGGAACTGATTGTGTTGCGGTTTGTTCGGCTGCTACACTTAAGGTTGTAGTAAACCGGTCAACTTCATTTGTTAAACCAAGTTGATTCAAAGTGTTTAGCGTCTTTCTAACCGGTTCAGGAAATATAGTTGACATGATAGTTTCCTTACTAAAAGCACCGGTAAGATTACCTTCTGTTGTGCCTATTTGTAATAATTGTCTGATAGCAGCTGCTGCATCAGCCTCAGTTAACGTATAATTACGTAAGGTGCTGCACGAAAAGATAGCTGGTAATAGCATTACCAGGAATAAAGGGGTAAATAGTTTTTTCATTATTAATTATATTTTTCAATTTAAAATTGCAGCTGGCTATTAGCAGACTAAAAAAATCATGCAGAGTTTGGCTTTGTTATGTTAAAAAACTCTATAGATGTTCAGATGGAAAAGTCCTTTATAGAGGAAAATCAATGTTTCCATAAAACATACTTTTACTGTTGAACTTGTAATCAATGAATTCTTTTTTATTGCTGCGGCATAATTTTTTATAATATGTTTTTATAAAATAATATTATGGATAAGATGAATGATCTCGGAGATTTATTAAGGCATGAAATACAAGACCTTTTTTCTGCAGAAGAGCAGATGATAGAAGCAATGCCTGCAATGATTGAGAAAGCAAAAGATACTGAACTTTCAAAAGCCTTGAAGGAACATCTTAGAATTTCAGAAAATCAAAAAAAGCGTTTAGATGAAGTTTTGAAATTACTTGGTGAAGGTGAAGAAAACACGGAAGGTGAAGAAAAAAGAGGGTTATTCAGTAGGTTGTTTAAAGGTAGTGGTACAAAATGTAAAGCAATGGAAGGCCTGATAGAAGAAGGTAAAAAAGTTATGGGTGAGGATATGAATGAAAAGGTTATGGATGCAGCCATTATTGCCAGTGCACAGAAGATAGAACATTATGAAATAAGCGGTTATGGCACTGCTAGAGCGTATGCCCGTCAACTAAATTTAAAGGAAGTAGAAAGGCTTTTGGAGCAAACATTAAATGAAGAGTATGAAGCTGATAAAAGATTATCAAAATTGGCATTGGGTGATGTAAATATTGATGCGGAAAGAACTGGAAGTGCCAAAAGCAAGGGTTCAGGAAAATCAGCCGGTAAACAATCCAATGGAAGTAAAGCTGGTTCTAAGAGCTCCTCTAAAACCAGTAGTAAATCTTCCGGTTCATCAAAAACTTCATCTTCCAGCCGTAGTTCATCTAACGGTAAGGGAGGAAGTGGAAGTAAATCAGGTGGTAAATCTACCAGCAAATCTTCTGGTAGTAAGGGAAGTAAATCGTCTGCGGGTAAAAGTAGTAAGTCAGGTAGACGCAGGTAGTTTAATTAAAGGGAATTTTATATACCTGCTATTCTTCTCTTGTATTCTGTAAGTGCTTGTTCTAATCGTTCCCGTGCTGTATCGTCACCGGGAACATTATGAGAAGGGTGAATATGAAGTTTTATTCCTCTGCCGGCTAAAATTTCAGCTATAGTGGTAACAGTCATCCATACTGTTGTAACAAATGCCATAGTTGACACCGGACCAATTTTATCGTGGTGATTCTTCAGTACTACAGATGCATCTTCTATTGGGGCACAGGTATCTACAACTAAATCAGCAACATCAAAAATTGTTTTACCGCTCGAATGTCTTGTCTGCTTGCCTTCAGCAGCTTTAGCTGACCCATACGCAATAACTTTCATTCCTTTCTTTTGTGCTTCTATGGCAATGTCAATATTTACGTTGTTAATACCTGAATGAGAAAATAACCACATTGTGTCCTGGGGATCAAAATTGTATCCTTTCATAATCTCTACTCCATAACCTTCCACTCTTTCTAAAAATACAAACTGGTGTACACCCATTTCACCGGTAATACGGGTAAAAAAAGTAAGTGGTAGTTCAATCATTGGATGAAAACCAACAAATCCACCTATTCGTGGGTACATCTCTTCTATAGGTAACGTAGCATGGCCACAACCGAAAGTATGTACCCATCTTCCTGCTTCAATACTGTTGGCCATTACTTCCGCTGCTGTTCTAATATTATCCATCTGTGTTTGCTCAATAGCATCCATTACAGACCGGGCATTACTAAGCCATTGTTTTGCAAGTGACATGCTTTATATTTTTCTTTTCACAATCAAGTACCTACATTAACACCACTGATCTGAGTTTTCTGGACATGAATTCTACGGAAAATAAATACTGATAATAAAACCATTATAAATAACTCAAGAAAAGCAATTGTGGTGAGATGATGAATTCCATATTGTTGTGCGATTATGCCAAAAAGGTAATTCACCAGCATATTACCTAATAACGCAACTGTAAGGATAAAGCTAAATGCTGAACCTGAACGTTCCGCATATAAGTCACCTACAAATCCAAACATAATCGGGAAACCACCAGCTAAACCTGCACCTAAAGCAATCAGTCCGCAAACTGCTATCGTAAATGTTGTGGCAAAATAAAGTAATAGCAGGCCTGAAAAAATGATAACAAAAGAGATCAGTAAAATCTTCTCCGGGTTTATTTTTCTGAACACACTGCCTATCAACAGGCGCATTGCTGTTAGTCCGGCTACAAATAAGGTTAAGCCATATAATGCAACACTTTCAGAAATAGTTAAATGCCGGGTAAGGTATGTTGTAGTCCAATTATTCAGGATAGCTTCAAAACTACTTTGGCAAAAAAGGAAAAAACCAATTAAAATCAGTACAGTTTCTTTTAAGAGTGACGGGTTTTTAATTTGTACATAACCCTGGTCTTTTTTAGATAGTGGAAACTTAATAAATGAGTAATATATTCCAATCAACAGGGTTACTATACCAACTGCAGCAATGATTTGATCGAATGTGAATACATTTTTCAGAATTCCTAATACCAGCGGCATTCCAAGCGCTCCAATACCGAAAAAAACACCTAATAAGCTCAAGTTTGCTCCTTTCGATACGGAGCTAATATCAGCAACAACTGCATTTGTTGCGCCATTTATTGCACCGCCACTGATTCCAAAAATGAAAATGGCAATTTGTAAAATAACAAGTGAAGGAGCAAAAGCAATGCTTTCGAACCCGATAAACATACCAATGCAGGAAATTATCAATAGCAGTTTATAACCATAGCGATCACATACAGGTCCAAAAATTAAGGAGCCGATAAGAATTCCAACAGGAAGAATAGAAAATAATGTTCCTGTTGCTATTTCATTTAATGAAAACTTTTGATTTAGATTGGGAGCAATAGAGCCTAATGTTATCAGGCCTATTCCAAAAATTAACATGCCAAAGCAAGCAGCTGCAAAGACATGTTTTTTGTTATACATAAAATCAACTTATCAACGTTGAGAATTCTGCATTTCCTGAATTGCTAAAAAGCCTGCTCCAAATATACCTGCATCGCCGCCAAGTTTAGAACTTTCAAGTGTAAGTTGTTTCATGCTAATGGGTTGCCCCCACTTTAATGCTTCTTCTTTAATTGCAGATAAAAATTTAATTGCCGGACCAAACACACCACCTCCTAAAATAATTTTTTCAGGATTAAAAATGCTTACCAGGTTTGCTACTGCCATTCCCCAGAACTCAATACTTATAGAAATGACTTCATTTGCAACTTCATCATTTTCTTCATATGCAATGAAAACATCTTCAGCAGTAATATCATCAGGATGTTTATTCTTCAATAAACCTGAATAATTATCTTCTCTTTCCAGAATTTCCCTGGCTACCCTGGCAATTCCATCTCCTGATGCATGATACTCAAAACAACCGCACCCGACATATTTTTTATGATATGGCCGATCTAAAGCTAACCAACCTATTGCTCCGGCAATATCATGAGCACCTCTTAAGATTTTTCCATCTGCTAAAATGCCAGCACCTATTCCGGTACCCACCGCCATATAAATTGCATTACTGCAACCTTGTGCATTTCCTTTCCATAGCTCCCCTGAAATATAACAGGCACGATCACTTTCTATAATTAAGGGAGTACCAGGTACTTTTTGCTTTACTTCAGCTAATAAAGGATAGTCATCCCAACCTGGAATATTAGGTGCCCAAACCGTACCTGTAATTTGGCGGCTAATGCCCGGCACTGCTATCCCAATGGATTTAATTTTATTTGTTCCGAGGTGAGTTTCTAAAGAATTAATTTCTTCAACAATCAGTTTTCCAACTTCTTTCCCTTTGCGTTTCTCTATAAGAGCTGTTCTTTTATTTAATAATTCTCCTTCAGTTGAAAACACAGCTAAAGCCAGTTTGGTACCTCCAAGATCAATACCTAAAACTGCCATTGATATGAGCGTTGAATATTATGAGCTCTATTAATTCTTATTTTTCTTTTTCTTCTCCGGATCTTTCTTGATTATTTCACCATTAGGAGTAAAGTGAACATCCAGAACTTTATCACCTTTTTTAACTTCTACTTCATACTGCTTACCCTTGCCAACTTTATTTATTTCATCGGCTTTTTCAATTGTGTAGCCGCTGTACTGAGATTCAACTGCCTTTACTACAGCTGCAGGTAATGCAGATTTATCAATGTGAATTTCAGATTGCTTAAGATTATTATCCTCGCCGTATTTTAAAGTATTTTTCTCACCATTAATCCTGAAATCCACCTTGTATTCATCGCCATCTTTCTCCCATTCAACATCATTAGCTGCAGGGTATTTTTGTTCAAAATCACTTTTTACAGCGGCAGGAACATCAATGTTTGCCTTACCATCTGATTTTGCTTCATTCTGAACTTCATTATTTGAAGCGCTATTTTGGGTGCTGTCATTACAGGCAATCAATAAAACAATGAGTGCGGAAATTGCAAATTTGTAGGGCTTCATGATTAATATTTAAAATTAATGATACTAAAACTACACCAGATTAGGGCGATGAATAGCAATACAGATTCAATCGGGAACAACTTCAGGAGCAATGATGTAATAGGTTTAATATACATGTGGATATTAATTAAGATTGGGTATTTTTTTGTACTGAAATATATTTTGGTGCAGTTGTTGAATATCATAGGCATCAGGTCGAATTACGATTGAAACAATTATTCACCATAAATATTCATAAATGAAACACTTTACCAAACAGTTTACTTTACAAGGTTTAATAACACTGATGATGTTATTTTTTATGCAGGCTGTTTTATTTGCGCAGGATCAAGGAGGTGGTACCGGGGGCGGTACTGGCGAAGGTGGAGGAGGTGTAAACGTAAATATTACAGAAAAAGGTGGTGATTGGTACACTCAGCCATGGGTTTGGATAGTTGGAGTTGCTCTATTTGTATTACTGCTTATTGCACTTTTACGTGGAAATTCTGATACACGAACCACTTCCGGACGTACGGATAGAGTTACAGTAACAAAGCAAACGAGCTCCGACGCGGATACAAACCTTTAGAATCTATTTACTGAAATATTTACAGCTGCAGACTTCTGCAGCTTTTTCATTTATTAGGTAAATTGTGCTTTGAATAAATACTAAGTACAGGGCATATTGTTTGCAGAAAAGATATTTATGCTACGAAGAACAAGGGAGCGGATAACAAAATTTTGGGCGGCAGCAGCCTTGCTATCTGCAGAAATGGTAATTATTCTCGCCTTGTTTTTTGTCTCTTTGTTTGCATTTATTTTTATCACAAGACGTATTTTCCTTATACGTAATGAAGACTTTGATAACAAGGTTTTTGATTTCCTAAAACCTTATATCAATGATACCAATACTGCTATCATGAACTTCGTTACATTTTTTGGTAAACACGATTTCCTCATACCAGCCAATTTATTACTTATATTTTATTACCTGTTCTTAAAAAAGCACAAATGGTATTCTATACAAGTACCAACTATCGCAATAAGCAGTCTTTTTGTAATGTTTGGATTGAAACGATTTTTTGGCAGGCAGCGTCCGGATGATCAACTGCTTGGAGCAGCCACAAACTTCAGTTATCCTAGCGGCCATGCCTTAATGAGTGTAACTTTTTATGGATTGCTTGCATACATTGTCTGGCAAACTGTTAAGAATAAAACACTTAAATGGATTTTGATTGTATTACTTGTTCTATGGGTTATCATAGTAGGGGTAAGTCGTGTGTACCTAAGAAGGCATTATTATAGTGATGTTATGGCCGGTTTTGCTATGGGATTTTTGTGGTTAGTTATTTCATTGCTGGTAATAAGGCAGCTTGAGAAATATAGCATGAAGAAGTTAGATCCGGTAGTGCAAGAATCAACTGCTCCAGCAGAAGCAGTTTAGCTATAAATCTGCAAACTTTACAGACTCCTGTTCATTTTTTCCTTAGAAAATGTTCAATAAATTGCCACTACTGATGAAACAATCATTAGGCAATTACACGTTTTGTTAACCATTTTTCATTCAGGCTGCCTTTGTATTGTGTTACATTTGCACCTCAATTTTTTTATAGATGATCTCAGTTAATAATGTTACACTGTCCTTTGGTAAAAGGGTGTTGTTTGATGAAGTAAGTCTTTCTTTTACAAAAGGAAATTGTTATGGTGTAATTGGTGCAAACGGCGCCGGAAAATCAACCTTCCTTAAAATATTGTCGGGAGAAATAGAGCCGAGTAAAGGTGATGTAGATATTACACCGGGAGAACGTTTAGCAGTGTTGAAACAAAATCATTATCAATTTGATGATTACACGGCTTTGAACACTGTGCTCATGGGATATGAGAAGCTTTGGAAATTGATGCATGAACGTGAAACAATTTACAATAAGGAGGATTTTACAGAAGCAGACGGTTTACGGGCAGGAGAAATAGAAGCAGAATTTGGTGAAATAGGTGGATATACAGCCGAAAGTGATGCAGGTAGTTTACTTAACGATCTTGGTGTGAATGATAAGCATCATGAAACATTGATGAAAGATCTTCCAGGCACCCTTAAGGTTAGGGTATTGTTAGCACAGGCATTATTTGGTAATCCTGACATTCTTCTGCTGGATGAGCCTACCAATGACCTTGATGTGGAAACAATAACCTGGTTAGAGAATTTCTTAGCTGAATATGAAAATATTGTAATAGTAGTTAGCCACGACAGGCACTTTTTAGATGCCATTTGTACTCATGTTGCCGATGTTGACCGGCAGAAAATTAAAATATACACGGGTAATTATACTTTCTGGTATGAGAGTAGCCAGTTGGCTTCACGCCAGCTGTCAGACCGAAACAAAAAAATGGAAGATAAACGAAAGGATCTTTTAGATTTTATTGCCCGGTTTTCAGCAAATGCTTCTAAGTCTCGGCAGGCAACCTCTCGAAAAAAAGCTTTGGAAAAGCTAGTAATAGAAGAAATAGAGCCTTCGAACAGACGATATCCTGGAATTATTTTTCAACAAAATCGTGAAGTTGGAAACCAGGTATTAAATGTTGAAAAGCTATCTAAAAGTAGAGATGATGGCCAGTTACTGTTTGATAAAGTAAGTTTCTCAGTTAATAAAGGTGATAAAATTGCCTTCTTCTCAAAAGATCCTTTATCACTCACCAGCTTCTTTGATATTATTAATGATAAATCAGAAGCAGATGAGGGTAAATTCGAGTGGGGTACAACAATTACCAAAGCTTACCTTCCGAATGACAATGCTGAATACTTCACACATAAAAATTTGACATTAATAGAATGGTTGCGTCAGTATGTTCCCCCAACTGTAACTGATGCTGATGAACCTTTCCTACGCGGGTTTTTAGGTAAAATGCTTTTTAGTGGTGATGACATCATGAAAAAGATAGGTGTACTTAGTGGAGGTGAAAAGGTTAGGTGCATGATCAGTAGAATGATGCTGCAAAATCCTAATGTTGTTGTCCTTGATGAACCAACAAATCACCTGGATCTTGAGAGTATCCAGGCATTTAATGAAAGCATGATAAACTTTAAGGGTGTTGTATTACTTACATCACATGACCATACGTTCTTACAAACTGTTGCAAACCGTGTTATAGAATTAACTCCATCAGGCATTATTGACAGGTTAATGACATTTGATGAATACCTGCAGGATGAAAGAGTTAAAAAACTTAGAGAAGAGTTGTATTCAACAAATGAAGCTGCCATAGCCTAATTCATTTTTTATAAATTACAATAATTGGATCAATTTGTTATTTGGACATATGTCCGTATCTTTAGGACAAATGTTAGAAGGTGGCAAAATCTAAAAAAGAGTACAAAAGTAAAGAACAAACAGATAAAGCATTACGAGTTCAGGAACCTGCTGTATCGTATGCAGTTCAAAACCGCCCTGTAAAAACCCTCAATTATTTAGGTACAAAAGCAACTCCTAAAAACGAAGCTGAATACATAGATATAATCAGAAAAGGGTTAAGCCGGAAATCTTTAGACAAACTAATGATGATCACCGGTTTGAGTGCTCAGGAAATTGCTTCATTTATTCATGTTTCTGACAGAACACTCCGGCGTTATAAGCCAAGTACACTATTAAGCCCTGAACAAAGTGAACGAGTTATTGAAATTGCAGAATTGTATGCTGTTGGAGAAGAAACGTTTGGAAGTATTGAATCCTTTCGTGAATGGATGGATAGCCGTGTGTGGTCCCTGGGGCATAAACGTCCTAAAGAATTTCTCGATACTTTGAAAGGGATACAGTTTATTAAAAACGAGCTCTTGAAAATTCAATATGGTGTGCTGTCATAATGAAGCTTTACAGAATATCGCTTTGTAAATATATTGATGACCTTACAGGCACCGGTGCAGAGATAACTGGAGGTAGGTGGAACAGCAAAGGTGTTAGAGTACTATACACTGCCGAATCTGCATCATTGGCTATGCTGGAAATTGTTGCACATATAAATAATACTGTTGTTGAAGCAGCTTATTGTATGATTGTACTCGAGGTGCCTAACGATTCACTAATAGAATATAAATCTACTGAGCTGTCACATAACTGGGATAATTTTCCAGCAGAGGAAGAAACAAGATTAGTGGGTGACAAGTTTGTAAAGGAGCAGAAAGCCTTACTTTTAAAAGTGCCGTCTGTTATTGTTCCTGAAGAGAACAATTATTTAGTTAACCCTGCTCATAAAAAATTTGCAGATGTAAAGGTGATTTCTAAAAGAAACATATTTTTTGATAAGAGGTTTGTCAAGTAATTATGTCAAGTGAATCCTATAACATCTTTCCACTGGGCGATTCTGCATTAACTATAGATTTTGGAAATAAAATTGATGAAAACGTGAATAACAGAGTTTTATCATTATTCAATCAACTTAAAGAAGTCAATTATTCTGAGATATTGGATATAGTGCCTTCTTATACTTCTTTAACTGTTCACTATAACGTTTTTTCAATAACTAACAAGTATCAACACAATAGAACCGCATTTGAGATTATTTCAGAGAAAGTGGAAAAGGTGATTAACAGAACAGGCAAATCACCTTCTCAGAAGAACAAACAAATTCTAAAAGTTCCTGTTTGCTATTTACCTGAGTTTGGATTGGATATCCAGGAAATTGCACGTGAGAAAAATATTTCTATTGAAGAAGTCGTTCGGCTTCATTCAGGAAAAAAGTATAGAGTTTATATGATAGGCTTTTTACCAGGCTTTCCTTACATGGGTGAAGTTGATGAAAAGATATCTATGTCCCGGAAACAACAACCAAGAGTAAAAGTGCCTGCAGGTTCTGTTGGAATAGCAGCAAATCAAACCGGCATTTATCCATTTGATTCTCCGGGTGGATGGAATATCATTGGTCAAACACCTTTGCAGATCTTTTGTAAAGAAGAAGCTAAACTAACTTTTTTTGAAGCTGGAGATGAGGTAGAGTTTTATTCAATTTCAAAAGATGAGTTTAACAATTATTCAGCCTGGAATACTTGATACTATTCAGGATACTGGTAGATATGGGTATCAGCATTTGGGGGTTAACCCCGGAGGTGCAATAGACAGGTATTCAGCACAATTATCAAACGCTTTATTAGGCAAAGATCTCAATGCACCAGTAATTGAATTACATTATCCCTCTGCTTCTATTCAATTTCATAAGAAAACAATTATTTGTATTACCGGGGCAGATTTTAGTCCTGCATTAGAGGAAAAAGAAGTTCCTTTAAACAGGCCTATAGTTGTAGATGATAACTGCACATTAAAATTTGCTAAAGTAAAAACAGGTGTCCGATGTTACCTGTCAGTTATACATCATCTCGATTTAAAAGAATGGCTGAATAGTTACAGCACTAATCTTAAAGCGAATACAGGTGGATGGAAAGGCAGAGCTTTAAAAAAGAATGATGTTATACAATATCGAAATTCATTTGATTTATCATATAAACAACCTGGCGGAAAGTTTTCTATTCTTTCCTGGGGTGCTGTGGATTGGGAGGAAATTGTACCAGATGAGATTTTATGTTTGAGGGGAAAAGAATGGGAATTATTAACTGATGATTCTAAAAGAACGTTTACCAGTACTTCCTTCAAAATATCCGGAATGGCTGATAGAATGGGCTACAGGTTAATAGGTGTTCCATTGAAATTGAAAAATAAAACCGAGCTTATTTCAACTGCTGTTTCTTTTGGAACTGTTCAGTTACCGCCGGATGGCCAACCTATTATTTTAATGGCTGATCATCAGACAACGGGAGGATATGCAAAAATTGCTCATGTAATCTCCGCTCATTTACCTGCAATAGCTCAAAGGAAAACAGGCGATCTATTAAAATTTAAATTAACAGACATTAGAACGGCGGAAGAAAAATTAGGCAGCCAAAACAAGCATCTACAACAAGTGCAGTTTGCATCAAAAATGAACATAGAAAAGTTATTGCTCCACCATGTTACCAATTGACATCAATTGCGATTTAGGGGAAGGTTTTACAACGGATGAACTAATCATGCCTTATATCACATCTGCTAATATAGCCTGCACTTATCATGCAGGAAACGAAGAAAGTATGAGGAACACAGTTCTGTTGGCGGTTAAGCACAAGGTAAATATTGGCGCTCACCCATCGTTTTTGGATAAGGAAAACTTTGGCAGAACAGAATTAAAGACTTCTCCAAAAGAGGTTTACGATTTAGTACGAAATCAACTGGTATTCCTGCAAAAAGTAGTTGCAGAAAATAATACAGTATTACATCATGTAAAACCACATGGAGCACTTTACAATATTGCAGCAAAAGATTCCACTATTGCAAAGGCCATCTGTCGTGCTGTTAAAGATTTCAACCAGCACTTAAAAATATATGGATTGAGCAATAGTTGTATGATAACGGAAGCTAATGCTATTAGATTAACTGCCATGAATGAAGTTTTTGCTGATCGAACATACCAGGATGATGGCAGTCTAACTCCCAGGTCTCTGCCTAATGCGTTGATTGAGGATGAAAATAAAGCTGTTGAGCAGGTGCTGCAAATGGTTCAATATGGAACCGTAAAAACAGTTTCAGGCAAACAAATTCCTATTCAGGCTGAAACTGTCTGCATTCATGGCGATGGCAAATATGCAGTGCAGTTTGCACAAAGGCTCAATAAAGATTTAGGAAATTTAAGTTCCGAAGCTTAATTCTACTACTTCAAACTTTAAGCATTCTCGCCTTCTGCCGGTCTTTGTTCCCTTCGCATCATCGGCGGGTTTCTTCTTGCTCTTCTTTCTCTTAATGCCAGCTCATGTCGTTTCTTCATTTGTGTTTCATGCTCAGTGTGCCATGTTTGAAATTTCTCCATGGCAGTGGCTTCATCAAATAAACCAAGTTTAACGCCACGCAATAAGTGTTTAAGATAAAGAACGCCTTTGTAAGATAGAATGCGTCTAACAGTATCAGTTGGTTGTGCACCTTTATTTAACCAATCTAATGCTCGCTGCCGGTCTAGTTGAACAGTTGCAGGAATAGTTAATGGGTTATAAGTGCCTAACTTTTGAATGAATTTACCATCTCTAGGGCTTCGGCTATCAGCCACTACAATAAAATAAAAGGGTCGTTTCTTAGACCCATGTCTTTGCAGTCGGATTTTAACTGGCATCGTAAATAGAAATTTAAATGCGGTGAATAAAAAATTATTAGGGGCAACAAATGTAATATGCAAAATCCATATTACAATCGGCTGAAGAATTTTTGTTGCAGAACCTGAAAAACACTGAAATTTAATGCTTAATTATCTTCTTGCCATCATTCCGGGCATCATTCTGCCCATCGGCATCTTGTTCATTGTCTTCATCATATCTCTCATCTGTTCAAATTGCTTCATAAATGCATTCACTTCGGAAACATCTTTACCACTTCCATTTGCAATGCGTTTACGCCGGCTGCCGTCAATAACATCAGGATTCATTCGTTCATAAGGTGTCATGGAGTTTATTATAGCTTCAATTCCTTTAAAGGCATCATCACTAATATCGATATCTTTTATTTGTTTGCCAACACCGGGGATCATCGCCATCAAATCTTTAATATTCCCCATTTTTTTTATCTGCTCCAGCTGTAATTTAAAATCCGCAAAATCAAATTGATTCTTGCGCATTTTTCTTTCCAGCCTTTTTGCCTGTTCTTCATCAAATTGCTCCTGTGCTTTTTCAACAAGTGTTGTTATATCACCCATTCCCAGGATACGTTGTGCCATACGTTCAGGATAAAACACATCCAGCGTATCCATTTTCTCACCACTGCTAATAAATTTGATTGGCCTATCTACAATGTATTTTATTGATAAAGCCGCACCACCTCTTGTGTCTCCATCTAATTTAGTGAGCACAACACCTGTATAATCTAGTCGCTCGTTAAATGCCTTTGCTGTATTTACTGCATCCTGACCTGTCATGCTATCCACTACAAAAAGAATCTCATGAGGATTCACTGCATTTTTTATGTTAGCAACTTCCGTCATCATTGCTTCATCAATTGCTAACCTGCCAGCAGTATCTATGATGATAACATTTTTGTTTTTACTCCTGCTTTCTCTAATTGCATTATTGGCAATTTCAACCGGATTTTTACTTTCCAACTCCATGTAAACATCAATACCTATTTGCTCACCAAGAACTCGTAATTGCTCCATAGCGGCGGGACGATATACGTCAGCCGCAACCAACATAGGAGATAATCTTTTTTTCTTAAGGTAATTAGCCAGTTTAGCGCTAAATGTAGTTTTACCACTACCCTGTAAACCTGCTATTAGAATAACTGCAGGAGCTCCTTTAGTATTGAAATCAGCAGCATCATCACCCATCAGGTGAACTAATTCATCTTTTACAATCTTTACCATTAGCTGGCTTGGGCTTATAGCAGTAAGAACTTTTTCGCCCATTGCCTTTTCACGTACTTTATCTGTAAACTCTTTTGCTATTTTATAATTAACGTCAGCATCTACAAGTGCACGTCTGATTTCTTTTATAGTAGCGGCAACATTTAATTCTGTTATTCTGCCTTCTCCTTTTAATTGCTTAAAGGCACCGTCTAACCTATCACTTAAACTTTGAAACATATATTTAAATTAACTGTATTTAGTAAGTTACGGACAAAAAAAATGAACATCAATGATGTTCATTACAAAGTAAAACAAAGATAAATAGTTACCGTTATTCCTAAGCTCCTAAATAGCTTCTTAACAAATTAGCTTTTTGTGTACTTCTGAGTTTAGTGATTGCTTTATCTTTTATCTGGCGTACTCTCTCACGGGTAAGATTGAATTTTCCACCTATATCTTCAAGGCTTAACGGGTGGTCAATACCTATTCCAAAGAAATAGCAAACAACATCTTTTTGCCTTTCAGTAAGTGCTTGTAAAGACCTGTTTATTTCAATTTTCAATGATTGAGTGTGGTATAAATCACCATCAGCTTGTTCGGCATTTGGATTTTCAAGCACATCCAGTAAAGTACTTTCTTCACCTTCCGAAAGTGGTGTATCTACACTTATATGACGTGCGTTTATACCTAGAGTAGCAGCAACTTCTTCTAATTCCATTTGCAATAATTCCGCAAGCTCCTCTGCAGACGGTTCTCTTTCAAACTCCTGTTCTAATAAACTAAAAGCTTTTTGAACACGGCTATTTAAGCCTACTTTATTTAGTGGCAAACGAACAATACGGGCTTGTTCCGCAAGTGCCTGCAAAATACTTTGCCGGATCCACCATACAGCATAAGAAATGAATTTAAAACCACGTGTTTCATCAAAGCGCTGAGCAGCTTTAATTAATCCAAGATTTCCTTCATTGATAAGGTCTGGTAGTGATAAACCCTGGTTTTGATACTGCTTTGCTACGGAAACAACAAATCGCAGGTTTGCTTTTGTTAAGCGATCTAACGCTTCCTGATTACCTAACTTGATTAAAGCAGCGAGCCGGACTTCTTCTTCGGGTGAGATCAGCTCTTCTTTTCCGATTTCCTGTAGATACTTTTCGAGGCTTTGAGATTCACGATTGGTAATAGATTTCGTGATCTTTAATTGACGCATACTCATAGGATTTTGATTTTAGATGGTATTTCAAGAGATTGAATTTTTAAAAGTCAGTTTGGTTTTTTTAGTCCCAAAAATATCCATTACAATATCGGTTCTTCATCAAACAGCTTTTGCTGCTGCTAGCAAATTATGAAATTAATTTATATGAAAAATATATTTTTCGGTGAATTGGTAGAAAAAGCAGTTGAAACACACCACATTTAATCAAAAACTGAAAAAATATTTTATTGTTTAATTATTTTTCTATTATTGCACCCCTACGATTTGGATCAATAAATAACAATGAGCAAAAAACAACTTTATACTTTGGAGTACCCGGTTAGGTGTTCTCCAACAATTTTATATGAATTTCTTTCTACAGCTTCTGGTTTGCAAGAGTGGTTTGCAGAACAAGTAGATGAAAAAGAAGGAGTGTTTAGTTTTGGATGGAATGGTTCAGAAGAAACTGCTGAAGTGGTGGATAAAGAAGAAGACAAATTCATCCGCTTTCATTGGTCGCATGCACCAAAAGATGAGTACTTTGAATTTAAAATAGAAAAATCAGAAGTTACAAATCAAACAATTTTAGTAATTAAAGATTTTGCAGAAAAGAAAGAAATCAAAGACCAAAGTATGTTGTGGGATTACCAGGTGAAAGATCTGTTTCACCGATTAGGTGCTTAGTTAAGAATATTCAGAAAAAACTTCCAGCTTTCTATAAATTTATTTTTAGGACCATCCCAATCTTTTATAGGCCATTTTGTACTAATTTTTAAATGTTGGTTTTCATTACACAATTTATTAAAATCACTCACCGATAAATTTTTTATTAAGACAACATTGCTATCCTGAAAATGATGCTGCCACGGATCTGTGTTGTTATTAATGTAAAAATTCTGTCGTACTAATCTTTCATAGTTTTCAATTATTTTATATAGGAATTCAGTTCTATAATTCCCTGATAAATGCAATGTGCTGCTAAAAAAGTTTCCCCACCAGAAAAAACTTCTTATAGCAAAAATGTTATCGTGAAAAAAGTTTCGTGGATAATCAAGTATCAAATAAGGTAATCCTAAATAATTTTCACCTCTGGATATTTTAGGAGAAAAATTAAAAAATGAATGATGTTCTGAAAACGTGGAATAATCTGAACTTATACTAACCATTTCATTACTTGCATCTTCAAGCAAAAGCCTCATTTTCTGCATTATTTTATTCTTCGTTAAAATAACATCTGCATTGCACACAAGCTCCAACTCCGACTGTGAAAACTGTAATTTTGATTCATTCATACTTAAAATTATTATTTAAAGAATTGGCAGCACGTGTTTAAAAAATTAGACAGACTGGTTATAAAGTCATTCATTGGTCCTTTTGCAGCCACTTTTTTTATTACTCTCCTTGTTCTTGTAATGCAGTTCTTCTGGTTGTGGATTGATGATTTTGTTGGTAAAGGATTAAGCCCCGGAGTAATTTTTGAATTTATCTGGTATCAAAGCGCTGTATTAGTTCCTCTTGCATTACCATTGGCAGTTTTACTTTCTTCATTAATGACTTTTGGAAACCTCGGAGAAAGCTATGAACTGGTGGCAGTTAAATCTGCTGGCATTTCGTTGCTTCGTTTTATGCGACCACTATTTATCGTAATTATACTTATTTGTGGTGTTGCTTTTTTATTTTCTAATTATATAGCACCTGTAGCAATTTTAAAATCAAGAACATTATTGGGTGATATAGTTTATGCAAAACCTGCATTTGATTTAAAGGAAGGTGTGTTTTATGATAAGATAAGAGGCTTTGCAATTAAGGTTGGAAAAAAAGAACGCGATAGTTTGTTAAAGGACATCATTATTTATGAACAGAGTACCGGTTTGCAGGATAATTTTATTGTTGCAAGTGATGGAGTTATGCGGGTAAGTGAAAACCGCAGATTTTTAGAGTTCAATTTAAAAAATGGCTGGCGTTACCAGGAGCGGGGAAATGTTTATTCCTCTCAAAATGAATTTATCCGTATAGGATTTAAAGAGTATACAAAGCAGTTCGATCTTAGTTCCTTTCAATTTCAACGTTCTCCAGATAGTGTAAATAAGAGCAACTTTCGTATGCTTAGCATGCGTCAATTAGATAAAGCCATTGATTCGATGAAAAAAGATCTGAATACTATTGATAATCGCGTAAAAAATGAAGTTTTTTCACAAACAACTTTTATTAATTACTTAGACAGCAATTGGCAAAAGATACCCAAGGAAAATGCAAATACAGGTAAAAAGGCAAGCTTTATTCCCGATAGCCTGGAGAGTATAATTAACCAATCAGCTGCAAGCAGGATAAATGGTTTAAGGACTACCAATGAGGTGATATTGGCTCAGTATCAACAACAACAAAAGGATCTTCGAAGACACGAAATAGAGTGGAACAGGAAGATTGCATTATCTCTTGCTTGCCTTGTGCTTTTTATGATAGGCGCACCTTTGGGATCCATCATCCGTAAAGGAGGGTTGGGAAATTCGATGATCTTCTCTATTATTTTTTTTATGATCTTTTACTTCCTCAGCAACACCGGAGAAAAGTTTGCAAAGGAAGGTGCGTTAGATGCATTCACCGGGATGTGGCTTTCTACTTTTGTATTAGTTCCTGTAGGTGTCTTTCTTATTTATAAAGCAATGCGTGATTCTCAGATCCTTAATAAAGAGTTTTACTTCCGTACATGGAGGAAGCTAATATCTAAATTGAAACCTAAAGCAGCATAATATTAGTATTATTGAATTTGATTATAGTTCTGAAAGCATACATTAGTTTAATACAGTTGTATAATTTCATTTAGTGCAATCAAATCCCGGCCAGCAAGAAAGTTTAAATAATCTTCGCTTACAGCGTTGGATTGCCTTTGCTTCCTCTGCTTTACTTATTGTAAAGTTTGCTGCATACTATATAACCAATTCTGTTGCTGTTTTAACTGATGCTTTAGAGAGTATCGTAAATGTAGTTGCAAGATTCATAGGCCTGTATAGTTT
>MWVY01000086.1_pt1 | contig 21826 bp, 21 predicted proteins | sample 1047251 | NCBI WGS metagenome assembly MWVY01 (sample SAMN06349983, study PRJNA376086) | soil metagenome | isolation source: MS7-5 sample Antarctic (ecotone) soil | place: Antarctica | collected 2015-01-13
CCGTCGTTCGTGGATAAAATCGTGCTGTCGGCACCAACGGCAAAGCCTGTTTCTTTGTCTTTGGCAAAGTGAATCGCATAAAGCGGATTGCCTTGCGGAAGCGGATTTTGCCAAACCCAGCCGAGCGCATTTCTTTTTTGCGCGGAAACTCTTTGAGTCCAAAGTCCAAAGTCCAAAGTCCAAAGTCCAGCCAAAAGCGCGAACGACACAAAAAAGAACACAGCAACGCGGCAACGCGGGGAAAATATTATCTGATTCTCCTTTTCTCCTTTTCTCCTTTTCTCCTTTTCTCCGACTCGCATCAAATTTCTTTAACTCCAATCTCCGCCACGGCATCGTCTAAAATTCTTTCGTCAATTTTTCCCGACTCGGCTATCTTTCGCGCCATTTTATCAGCGATTTCCTGAATTTCGTGTCCGGCGTGTCCTTTGACCCATTCCCAAGTAACATCATGCTTTTTCGCGGACTTTTCCAGCTTTTCCCACCATTCGAGATTTGTCTTTTTGCGAAAATTTCCCGTCATTGTTTCGACGACGTAACGCGAATCGCTCAACAGTCTGACGCGGCAGGATTGGCTCAAACTTTTAAGTCCAATCCACGCCGCCGCAATTTCCGCCTGCTGATTGGTTGCACTGCCGAGATATTCGCCAAACGCCCGCCAATAACCGCGATAACCAAGCACGGCAACCGCCGCCGCTCGCGTCTCTCCTTTGCCGTTTCCAAGACTTGAGCCGTCGCAAACGATTGTAACTTTTTTCATAAAACGATAATTGATAAGCGTTTAACTATTTTAAGACAAAGTGGATTTAAGAGAAAAATTTTGAGAATCAAAAATCGTTCATTTCGTTAAATTCCAACTGTTCTAAAACCATTTGCGCGTCTTGGTTGTCAAACTCAAAGGCTTGTTGTTCAAGCGCAATGTGCGCGATTTCGTGATAAATCGGGTCGTCTAAAAGCGGCAATAAATAAGAAACGGGCATCATTGCCAGAGTTTCAAAAGCAATCGCACGAATTTGTGCCAAGTCGGTCTGTCTGACAATTTCCGCAATTTCGCCAGCCGAGAATCGTTTTGCAAGTGTGTCGGCTAAAATGTCAAACTTGTTAAAATCATTGTTTTGCAAAACCCGCGTCGCAAGTTGGATAAAAACTTCGGCAGATTCGGTTTGAGATTGCAAAACGGACGAGCAAGTTTCCGCCAATTGTTTTATCTCACGCAGTTTCTCCGCGTCTTTCTTTACTTCCGTATCTTTCGCCTGTTCATCTAACGCGAAAAGCAAACGGCTCAATTCCCAATCAGCGTGGGTATCGTAAGAGAATTTTTGTGTCTGCGCGGGAAACGAACTTCCACTGCTTGCCTGCCACACACCAACCAACATTTTTTTTGTCATCGGGCGCAAACCTTCCCAAACACTGACGACTCGCGCTCCAAAATTTTTTATTGTCATTTCAATAAAGTAAGTTTGCAATAAATACAAAACTTTGTAAATCGGAAATCAACCGCAAATTTTCGATTCGCCTGCTTCGATGCTCATTTTCTCATTCGCGTTTGCATTTCTTGGCGTGTTTCTTCCCGAATTTCTTCGTCGTCTTCGGCTTCAAACACTTCAACCAGTGCAAAAGGCGTTCCACCCAAACGCCGCAATTCCCACGTTTCGCGGTCTTTGCCCGAAGCGCGTGAAAACCAAGCCGCGTCCGTATCGGACGAAATAATCTCGACATCACCAAAAAGATTTTCCGGCGAAGCCGACAACTTTTGTTTTGTCGGCGCAGAAAGCAAAACACGGCTTAAATTCCAGCCGTGCTTTTTATATTGTGCCAAGATTTCTTGAATCTCGTGTGCTTCAATCATTATTTCGGCTGGTTGGGAGGCGGCATTTCGATTACTTTGTTACTGTTTGAGGAAGAAGGAAATTTGCCGTTGGCGTTTGGCGAAATCAGAATCTTTGTATTTGAAGATTCGTTTTCAATTTCCGACTGTCCTTTGCGCGGTTTCTTATATGTATTTTTAAAAACATCGCCGACAGCAAGTTTCCAACCGCCATCTTCAAAAATAAACGGTAAATCTTCCCAATGGTTTTCCTGTTGATTATAAACCTCAACCGCACCAAAATTATCTTTTATTCGTTCGTCGCGTATTTCGGGTAAAAATGGGGCGAAAGTTGTTGCCATAAATCCATTTTCCAAGATCGAGTCAACCGTTTTTTTCTGTAATTGTGCCTGATATTCGGCGAAACTCATTGTGTTTTTCGTCATCAATTGCTTGATTTTGTTAATATCTTTAGCTTTGACCGCCGCATACAGCATTTTGTATGCTTCGGTCGGCGATTGCGCTTTGATGATTTCCGTCGGTACGCCGCCCTTTTCTGTCGGCGTATTGCTTTTTTCCGCCGTTTGTTTTTGACACGCTAAACTTAAAAATGCCAGAGCTAGCAAAAAACCGGCTGTAATAATTTTGTTACTGATATTTGATTTCATTCTTTTTCCAAAAATATATATTATTTAGAAAAAGTATAATTAGAGTTTTAACAAAAGTAAATTTAGACACGCGAATAAAAAGCAATATAAACTTTTTTAAGATAAATTCTGTTTGCTGAACTGAAGTTTTAGAACCAATAAAAAATCCGGCGTGGGTTAATTACCAAAACCTATTAAACCAATTGATAATATGCAACAAAATAAATTATTCTAACGTAGTTTTTTATAATGGCTTTTATCTAAAAACTGGCATATCTTAAAAATCAAAACCCAAAGATGCAGAAAAAAATTTTAATTGTTGATGACCACGACGACTTAAAAAGTGCTTTAACGAAGGTTTTTAGCAAAATCGGCTATTTTGTAAAAACAGCGGAAAGCCGCAAAGAAGCCATTGAACTCGACCAAACAAGCGATTTCGACTTGGTGATTACCGATCTAGACGGCGATAAAGCCTTTCCGAAAAAAGAAACCGAAGAACCCGCAGATACTTGTCTGCCGACCAAAAACGGCGAAGAATTCAGCCGCAGTTTTGTCAAAGCCTTCAAGATTTGCGCGACTAATTTTCAGCGCGAAAACTTCGACGAAGCCGAACTGAAAGACCTTTTTGAAACTATTTTGAACTATAAGGCGCAGTTTGTTGACAAAACGAACACGGTCAAACACATTCGGGAAAAAATAGAATTTGAATTTCCAAGCGCGATTTCACTGATGCACAGTATTCTCGATTATTTAATGAAGCGCGTCGAAAAGGTCGGCGTAGTTGATACGGAAAATTCCAATCTTTTTATCGCTTTAGACGAAGCCTTCGTCAACGCCATTAAACACGGCAACAAATTTGACGCAAATAAAATCGTCCGCATTTCGGCTGAAGTTTCCAAAACTGAAGCGCGTTTTACCATCGAAGACGAAGGCGAAGGCTTCGACGTGAACTCGATTCCAGACCCGACGGATCCGGAAAATCTTTTCAAAGCATCAGGGCGCGGTGTTTTGATAATTCACAACGTAATGGACGAAGTTCGCTACAACGAACGCGGCAATCGTCTGGAAATGGTAAAAAAGACCGAAGCGGAAAAATCAGACCGTTAAAATTTATGTTTTGTCCAAACTGCGGCGCAAATAATTCTACCGAGCAAAAGTTTTGCCGTTCCTGCGGCTTGAATCTGGAAAAGAGCGCGGAATCACTGCTCGAACAAATCCCAACCGCGCAAAGCGCGAATTTGATAAAACAAACTCAACTCGTGGAAAAATTCGGAAACTTTGCTTTAGGCGGTTTCGGAGTCGTTCTTTTAACGGCGGTCGGCGCGATTATTTATTTCATTTTTGAAAAAATGATTTTAACGGGCGCGAATGTTTTAGCCGGAATTGCATTGATTGCGTTTTTGATTTTTGCAATTTTGTCGTTAATTTTTGTAATTCTCAACGAATCAATCAAAGAAAAGAAGGCAAAAACAAATCCTGCGCTAAACGGTGAACTGACCGGAAATAAAGAAACAGGGAAACTTTTGGAAGAAAAACGCTTCGAGTCGGTTTCGAGCGTCACGGAAAATTCGACCGAGATTCTTCCCGTCGAAAACAAAACTCGAAAAATCAAATGAAAGTTACCATCGGACAAATCAACACGACCAACGGCGACATCGAAGGAAATGTCGCCAAAATTTTGCGGGCAATCGAAAAAGCTAAACAGGACAGCTCGGATTTAATTGTTTTCCCGGAAGTCACCACACACGGCTACACCTCGTTCGATTGGTTTTTGGACGAAGACATTATCGAAACGGTCGAAAGACCTTTGCAAAGAATCATTCCCGAAACAAAAGGCATCACGGCGATTGTCGGAACTGTCCGCAAAACCGGAGACGCGAACGGTCGCAAACTCTTTAACTCCGCCGCCGTGATTCACAACGGCGAACTGCTTGGCTTTGCCGACAAAACGCTTTTGCCCGAATACGACGTTTTTGATGACCCGCGTTATTTTGAGCCGTCAGACGTGCGAAAAATGTTTGAAATTGACGATAGAAAAATCGGCGTCGTCGTCTGCGAAGATTTCTGGAACGATAAAACTTTCTGGTCGGAAAGATTGTATGAAATTGACCCGGCGGACGAGCTTATTATGCAAGGCGCGGATTTAATTGTTTCGCTCAACGCTTCGCCATTTAACAAAGGCAAAATAAAATTGCGCTGCGATATGGTCGCGCATCGCGCACGACTTCAAAAAAAGCCGGTTGTTTTCGTCAATCTAATCGGCGGAAATGACGGCATTATTTTCGACGGCGCAAGTCTCATTGCTGACGAAGAAGGCGATATTATTTTGCAGGCAAAAGCGTTTGAAGAATTTGTTGAAACGGTTGAACTCGATATTCGCAAACCGGATTCGCGCGGAATTACCGAAAACGAATGCGAAACGATTCGTCAAGCTCTTGTTTTAGGAATCAAAGATTACGCGGCAAAAAACCAGTTTTCAAAAGCCGTTTTGGGACTTTCCGGCGGCATTGATTCGGCTTTGGTTGCGACTCTCGCGTGTGAAGCATTAGGTGCGGAAAACGTTCTTTCAGTGATGATGCCGTCGCCGTTTTCTTCGGAAGGTAGCATTAAACATTCGGAACAGCTTGCAAAAAATCTCGGAATGCCAACGCGGTTAGAGCCGATTTCCGGCGCGTTTGAAGTTTTATTAAAACAAATGAATCTGCATAAACCGACGCACGGCGGCGAAAATCTCGCGGCGGAAAATATGCAATCAAGACTTCGCGGCGTGACTTTGATGACAATTTCAAATGCCGAAGGAAGATTGGTTTTAGCAACCGGAAACAAATCCGAACTCGCCGTCGGTTATTGTACTTTGTATGGCGACACAAACGGCGGTTTGGCTGTTCTCGGCGACGTTTTGAAAACAGAGGTTTATCAAATCGCTAGACATATTAACGAAAGTGCCGGACGCGAAATTATCCCGAATGCGATTATTGAAAAAGCGCCGTCAGCCGAACTTGCGCCGAATCAATTTGACCAAGATTCCTTGCCGCCGTATGATTTGATGGACAAAGTTTTAAAACTTTATTTCGAGCAGAAACTTTCTCCTGAGGCGATTATTGCAGAAGGAAACGATTCAAGGTTGGTTTATGATTTGTTGAATAGAGTCGAATCTCCGGCTAACGAATTCAAACGCCGCCAACTTCCGCCGACTTTAATTATTTCACGAAACGCAATCGGCATCGGACGCCGAAGACCTGTAACGCATCGCTATCGAAGAAACCCAAAAAACTAAAATTAATTTGCAAGTAAAAATTTTCACTCCGTTCTGGGAACAAAAGACAAGTTCGATTGTCTAAAGAATGGAGGAATTTTTATGGCTGGAAAATTTACAAATCCACTCGACAACATCCGTATAGCGTCGCCGTGCAAGGCAAATTGGGAAGAAATGTTTGGCAATGAAAGAAAACGTTTCTGCGGCGAATGCAAATTAAACGTTTATAATCTTTCGGGAATGTCGCGCAGGGAAGCGGAAAATTTAATCCTGCAATTCGAAGGAAGACTTTGTGTGAGATTTTTCAGACGCGCCGACGGCAGCATTTTAACGAAAGATTGTCCGGTCGGCTGGCAGGCAATTAAACATCGCGTTTCCAAAATGGCGACGGCTTTCGCTTCGCTCGTTTTTGGGGCTTTAAGCGGAATTGGTTTAGCAAATTATTTTGCTCAGTCAAATAAGCCTATATCGTCGACGGGAGAAATCAATGTGGAAAATACTGACATCATAATGAAAACACTTCCAACACCGCAACCAGAATTTAAGTTGGGACAAATCAAAATTTCGGATAAAGTTGAACAAGGTTACCCCACTGATGGCAGAATTAGTAACATTGAAGAAGTTCGCCAAGAAATAAAAAACCAGCGCAAACACTAGTTCTTCACAAAATAACCCTGCCGAGCGCGAACGCGAAGTTGGTTTGGATTATTTAATCCGACATTGATCTTGACGTATTTGTTGTTTGGAAAATCGCCATCCGAATAATACTGCACAAGATATTGTGCGCGGAGTTCGTTGGCAAGCTGTCGGAAAATTGTCACTAAAGTTTCGGCGTTTTTTCTAAAGTTTTGAGAATTTTGCGATTGGTCTTTCAGATCAATCGGCAGTAGCTTTGGCAAAAACGCCGTGCCGCCGGTCTCACCGGCAAACTTTTGTAGGTTTGATTGCCCGAAAACGCTGCCTTGATTTAATTGATACGAGTTTCCGGCAGGATTTATCGAGTAAAATACCGAATCGGCGTTTTGCAAAGTTTGTAAAACTCTGTTTTGTTCGCGGAGGCTGGCTTCATTGCGGCTTTTAACCGTTAATTGATAGAGGCTTTTCGAGTCAATCGTATCTATTTTTTTGCCTAAATTTTTGTAACCGTTTTGAATTGAATTTCGGATTCTCTCGCTGTTCGTATCTTCGCCGTCGGAAATTACAACCACCACTTTTCGTCTGCCCTGCGGCGCATTCTTTTGCAGATAATCGGCAGCGGCAAAAACCGAATCGTAAAATGCCGTGAATGATTTGGTTGGTTGAATTGATTTTATCGAGGCAGCGGATTTTTCAGCTGTATCACGCGCTTGAATCAACACCGGATTTGCGCCGATGCTGAAGATTGTTGCACGGTCTTCCGGGCGCATTACTTCCTGCAAAAACTTTGCCGCCGTTTCCTGTTCAAATTGAAACATCGCGTCTGTGCTTGCAGATATATCTAACAATAAAGCTATTTCTAGCGGAACTTTTTCAGCGTCGGAAACCTGCGCTATTTCCTGCGGTTTATTTTCCTCTAAAATGCGAAAATCCTGCGCTTTCAATCCCAAAACGGGCTGACCGTTTCTGTCCAAAACCGAAACCGGCACAACCACCAGACGTGAATCAATTTTAATTACTTCATCATCTTCTGCATTATTTTGCGGCGGTGTCGGTTGCGCTGTTTGAGCAAAAGCAGAAAAAGCAAAAGCAAAAATTAGTGCAGAAATAAATACAAGATGTTGTCGTTTCACGTTTTTATACCTCAATAAAATGTCAATTTTGCAAAACAAAAGGGCAAAAGGTGAAATGGATCTCGCCGTTTTCACCTTTGTTTTGCCCTTGCTGAATTTAAAACTATTGATCGTTGCTATTGGTCGAAGCATCTTTTCTGACTTCAACGTTTTGATTCAAGCCTTTGCTGACCGTTAATTTAACTTCAACGCGCCGATTCTGAGCGCGTCCTTCACGAGTCGAATTATCGGCAACCGCTTGCGCTGCTCCAAAACCGTATGAAGTTCCGATACGGCGAAGCGGAATGTTGTGTGTTTCAATCAAATAATCAAGTACGGCTTGAGCGCGTCGTCGGCTCAATTCCTTGTTCTTTCTCGCGTTTCCGTCGGCAGAAGCAAAACCTGTAACTTCGATCAGATAACCTTTCATAGTTAAAGCAGTCTGCGCCAGATTGTCAAGATTTTGTTTGGCATCCGGCGAAAGAACCGCACTTCCAACCTTAAAATTGACAGTCTGAGATGTTTGAACAACAAAATCGTCTATAGACGAAATTCTCTGATTGGTCGCATTCACACCGGCAATTGCCGCATCAGCTGTATCTTGCGCGGCTTTGGCACCACCACGAGCCGCATTGGAAATCGCCATTAATTCGTCAATCTGCCCGGAAATGCGTTGAGCATTTTGTTCTGACTGAGTTAAACGGTCTTCAACCGGGTCGACGCGGCTTTGAATTGATTGCGCGACGCGCAAATCATCATCATCAAAACGCACTTTTTCTGCCGACAAACTGCCTACATTGTCACCACGACCTTCAACCTGCAGATTCAAACCCCGAATAACTTGATCAGCAGCGATAGAATTGCCGCCGCCAAAAAATCCGCCTTTGGTTTTGATACTGGTATTGGGACTAAGGACAACTCTCGTATTAACACCGGCGCTGTCCCGAACCGTGAAACTGTTGTTGTCTCTGGCAACGACAACGCCCTTAATTTTATATTTTTGACCACTCGCTAAATTGCGAACTTGCGCGTCCTGCGCGAAAACACTTGCTACGCTTATAAATAAAGCTAAAAGCAGTACCGGAAATTTTTTTAACATATATTGAACTCCTTCCAAAAATTAAAGTTTGGTTAAAATAATTAGCTATGACGTTCATTAAACGGGTCGGGTTGTCGAAACTTTTAAAGTTTTTATTTTATTTAAACGTTTCTTAAACTTTCGTTCAATATCATTACATAGCCTTATAAATTATACTGACGAACAAAATTTTTGCAACAATTATTGTGCCATTTGCCTAAACAAATGAAAACAAAGACATAATATCAAAAATGGTTTTAATCTTACTGAGTAAAACGTTTTATTTACAGACAGCTTTTAGTAAAATACTGTTTTTATTTAGTTCACTCAACAAAATATAACATTAGCAATTACAGCGAAAATTGCGTTGTTTCGAGATATTCCTTCATAAACGACAATAACCTCTCAGCATCCGCGCCGTCAACGATCCGGTGGTCGTAAGTCAATGCAAAGTAAGCCATTGAGCGAATGGCGATCACATCGTCGCCGTCGTCGGTTGTCATAACCTTCGGACGTTTTTCGATTGTGCCGACGCACAGAATAGCAACTTGCGGCTGATTGATAATCGGCGTTCCGAAAAGTCCGCCGAAAACGCCCGGATTTGTAATCGTAAAAGTTCCCCCTTGAACTTCATCGGGATTGAGTTTTTTCTTTCTTGCTCTATCTGCTAAATCATTTGCCGCCAAAGCCAAACCCGATAATGATAGTTGGTCGGCGCGTTTGATGACGGGAACAATCAAACCCCAATCGAGCGCAACTGCCATTCCGAGATTTACATCGCCTTTATAAATAATCTGGTCGCCTGAAACCTGCGAATTAACAATCGGAAATTGCCGCAAAGCCTGCGTAACGGCTTGAAAAATAAACGGCATATACGACAATTTTGTGCCGTAACGCGCTTGAAATTCGGCTTTATTTTTGTCGCGGAATTTCGCCACATTCGTCATATCAAATTCATAAACGCTCGTTACGTGCGCCGAAGTTTGTTTCGAGAATGTCATATGTTCCGCGATTTTCCTCCGCATTACCGACATCGGCTCAACTTTATCGCTGACGGAAGTCTTGAGTCTTGAGTCTTGCGAGAAACGAGTTTTTGGCTCTTGACTCTCTAAACGCGCCGGACTTTTCACGAGCAAATCCTGTGGTCGCAAAGCCGCGCCCGATTCGATAAAAGAGATAATATCTTTTTTCGTTACGCGCCCGCTCATTCCCGAACCTTCGATGCGCGAAATATCAACGCCGTGTTCTTTGGCGATGTTGCGGACAAGCGGACTTGATTTTGTGCGGCGCAAATCTTCAACGCTCATTTGTCCGTTGCCCGTTACTGATTGCCCATTGCCGGTTGTATCTTCGACAGCATTTGGACGATCGTAGTCATAACTTCTGCCTTCGACTTCTTCGACTTCTTCCTTTTCTTCGGCAGGCATCGAAACCATTTTCGATGCGGATATATCTGCGCTTGTCGCTTGCGCAGTGGCTTGTTCGGCTTGATTTTGTCCGGCGGCGGACGTTTGGCTTTGGACATTTGATGTTGGATTTTGAACTAAACTCGCCCCTTCCGCGCCGACTAAACCGACAACCGAGCCGACTTCAACTGTTTCGCCTTCCTTCGTGCGGATTTCGAGAAGCGTTCCCGCAATCGGCGACGGGACTTCAGCATCAACTTTGTCCGTCGAAATCTCTAAGAGCGATTCGTCCTTTTCGATTTTATCGCCGACGGCTTTTAGCCATTTGGAAACCGTGCCTTCCGTGATGGATTCGCCCATTTGCGGCATTACGACTTCCGTTGAGTTTGCAGAGTTGATCGAGTTTTCCGAGTTGACTGAGTTAATAGAGTTAGCTGTTGCGGCTTGTGCTTGCTCAACTAGTTCGGTTTGTTCTGCTTCAATAGTTTTAAACTCAACTTCATCAACCTTCGGAGTTTCAACTTGACTTGGGACGTTAGACCTTGCACTTTGGACTGGCTCTGCGCCTTCTTCGCCCAAAATGCCGACAACACTGTTGACTTCAACCGTTTCACCTTCGCCGGCGCGGATTTCCAACAAAATTCCTGCCGACGGCGAAGGAACTTCGGCATCAACCTTATCGGTGGAAATTTCCAAAAGCGATTCGTCTTTCTCGACTTTTTCACCAACCTGCTTTAACCATTTTGAAATAGTTCCTTCGGCGATTGATTCGCCCATCTGCGGCATTACGACTTCTACACTCATAAAATCTCCGTTTATTAAATAATAACTGTATAAAATTACAAAAACCAAATAAATAGAATACAAGAAAATGTTTGATAAGAAAACAGAGGCGGAAAACAAATAACCTAACGCACGAATTTAATGACTATCAAACGGCGTAATCAAAATCGCCACGCTTCCGAATCTAAATCTACAGATTGCGCGAATAAAACAATGAAAGACAGAAATTCTTCTGCTTTCGATTGAAAATTTCCGGTAATGGATAAGGAACAAACTACCAGTCATTAACGTTTAACAACCCGACACCAAAGCATTTTCAAGTAATGTGTCAGGTTAAACAAACGGCAGTAGAAGCAAACTTAGTATTGAAGTCGGTAGTGGAAATTGCTTGCAGACTTGGCAAAACGCGCTGAAATAAGATAGCTTAGAGCTAAATTAAAGATTTTAAGGAAAATTCTATTGTGGCTCAGGTTATTCTAAAACATATCGCGTCAGGTAATAAAAATGCTGTGCAAGAGTGTTTAGACACTTATGGCGGTTTAGTTTGGTCGCTTGCCCGTCGGATGTTGTCAAATTCCGAAGAAGTCGAAGATGCGGTGCAGGAAATTTTTATAGATATTTGGAAAAACGCCGGGCAATTTGATGAAACACAATCTTCAGAAACGACTTTTGTGGCAATGATTGCGCGGCGGCGGTTGATTGACCGTCTAAGACGGGACAACCGACAGCCGTTTATAAATTCTTTAGATGATATTTTAGACGAACCGGAGAATGACGACCAAAGCATTCAAGTTTATGTCGAAGCCAAAGAAGCCGCCGAAGCGATGGAAGAATTGCGTCCCGAACAAAGGAAAATTCTTCATCTTTCGATAGTTCAGGGATTTTCGCATCAGGAAATTGCTGATGCCTTAAATATGCCGCTCGGCACGGTCAAAACACACGCGCGACGAGGATTAATGCAAGTTAGGGAGAATTTGGGATTAGGAAATTCAGAAGGGAGGTTACGGCATGAACAATAAAGAAAAAAAAGAAAGGCTGCTGGAACTCCTTGCCGACCAAACTATTTTTGGTCTGAGTGAAGAAGAGTTGACAGAACTTGAACAGCTTAAAAGTCAATTTCCCGATTCAGAGAATTTTATCTCCTTAGAACTTGCTGCAACAGTTATTGGTTTGAAGAATTTAGATAATAATATCTCGATGCCCGAAAAATTGCGGGCGAAAGTTTTAGCTGATGCTGATGAATTCTTTGGATTTTCGGAAAAACCTCAAACTGATGTAAATTTTCAGCCGAAATCGAAAACAACTGTCGGTAAATTGGCGACTGAAAATATTGGAAGCGGCATTGGCGTTACATCAAGTCGTCGTTTTTGGCAGTGGTCTGGCTGGGCGTTTGCGGCGGCGGCTTGTATTGCGCTTGCTTTTAATTTATGGTTGACCCGCGTTCAGCCTCCACGAGAAATTGTTGAAAGTCCCGAAACTGTTCAAACTCCGACACCTGAATTGTCGGCGGCGCAAAAGCGTGAACAATTTATTGCCACGGCGCAAGATGTGGTTCAAACTAATTGGGAATCTCCGAAAGGAACAAAGGATATTTCGGGCGATGTCGTCTGGAGTAACTCTCAACAAAAAGGTTATGTGCGTTTTCGCGGTTTGCCCGCCAACAATCCCGACAGAGAAACATATCAGCTTTGGATTGTTGACCAACTGCGAAACGAAAAATATCCGATTAGCGGCGGAGTTTTCAACGTCAACGAAAGCGGTGAAATAATTGTACCGATTAACGCGGAACTAAAAATAAAAAAACCTAAAATGTTCGTTGTATCGGTTGAAAAACCGGGCGGTGTCGTTGTTTCCGATCCCAAAAGATTTTTAGCGTTCGCAAAGGTTTAAAGAAAATTTTTGAATAAGGTTTATTCGGAAGGCAAAGTGCATAAAATACTTTGCCTTTCGTGTTTTGAAATTTTTGTCGGCAGTCCCATAACAATCCAAAAAATAAAAAACGCGGCTTAAGGTAAAACCGCGTCTGGCAGGATATAGTTTGGTAGGATAAACGGGGATTGTTTATCGCTTAATTTTCATCAAACGATATTGCTGGGGGATAATAAAACGGACCAATAGTTTGTAAGGTTCTCGTGTCAAAACCTTTACGCGCGCCGCAATTTAAGCAGGCGCGATAAGAAGTATTTCGGTTTGTAAAAGGACGGCTCATCTTTTTATGCCAACAACCAAAAAGTTTGCCGATTAAACCAATTTTGTTGCCGAATGCACCGTTGGTTCGGTTGATAATTGATTCAGCGATTCGGTTTTGTTCTAAAACTATTTGCATATTTATTTCCTCCTGACATTAAATTGCAAATGAGATTGTCTGATTTTTAGACGCATCACGGGGAAAGTTTTGCGTTTTTTTTGATGAAATTTTATCTAGAAAGTTTGCTGCTTTTTAGCAGAACCCAAAAAATAAATTATCCCTCATCCATTCTTTTTTAACTGTTTTGACTAAAGCGCGAAGCAAATGATTGTAATTAGCTTTTCAATTTTCTTAAATTTCTTATCTTCGCTAAAATCATTTGTAAATTGGTTGAGGAAAATAATGAAAAAATCACTTGTCAAAATTTTGTTTGTTTTTGCAATCGTCTTTACTTTTTTTACTTCCGCCATAGCTTGGGACGATACGGGACATAAACTTGCTGCCTATATTGCGTGGGAACAAATGTCGCCCGAAGCGCGTGAAAAGGCGGTCAAACTGCTTTTGAGTGCGCCCGAAGATTCGGATTTAAGCGTCTTTTATCTGCAGGATTCGCGTTCCGCCGCCGCCAAACAGCGCGAGCTTTTTATGATTGCCAGCACTTGGGCGGATATTGTCCGCGATAAAAAATTCAAAAATCGGTATGAAAAATATCATCAGGGAAATTGGCATTATTCCGACACTTTTTGGCGTGAAACAAACGGGAAAGTTGAGGTTTTGAATAATTTTGACGAGCCGAAAGGCAAAGCTGTCGAACAACTTTTCGCATTTGATAAGTTATTGCGCGACAATTCTGTCACAGACGGCGAAAAAGCAATTGCGCTGGCTTGGATTTTGCATCTCGGCGGCGATATTCATCAACCTTTGCATACTTCGGCGCGTGTTACGGAATTCGAACCGAAAGGCGACCAAGGCGGAAATCTCTTTGAACTTATGCCGAAAGACACACCGCGTGAAGACAAATTAAATCTGCATTGGTATTGGGATTCAATCATCGGGCGAAACATTCCGCGTGTGAATGATGCTTGCGATTCGGAATATCTACCGGCAATCGCGCAGGAAATTACGAAAAAATTTCCCTTTGCAAAAATGCGAAATCGTCTGAAACTCGGAAAATTTGACGAATGGCAGCAGGAAGGTTTTCAAATAGCTTCAACCAAACTATATCCGCCAACTTTGAAGCGTTACGAAAAGCCTTCCGATGAATACAAAAAGACGGCTTTCAACATTGCTGAAGAGCAAATCGCATTAGCGGGCTACCGCTTGGGACAAATGTTGAATAAAATTTTTGATAACCGCGAAATAACCAGAGAAAATTTTGAGAAAGAAAAATCGAAATATGAGAAACAGGCAAATGAAAGCGGAGAAACTATTGGACAAGGAGTAGATGACGCTTGGCTCTGGTTTAAAACTCGTGCGGCTTTAATAAAAACAGAAGATTTAAGAGATTCCACTATCGTTGTTGATGTCGAAAATTCAGTTGTAACACTTAGAGGGTCGGTTCGCGGTAAAGTGCAGAAAGAAATAGCTGCTCAAGTCGTTAAAGAAATAGACGGCGTAAAAGCAATAAAGAATTTATTGAAAATTATACTGAACCGTTAATAAATCAAACGAGAAACAAATGTTCTATATTGGCATATTCTCTAATTCGGAATCCTTTTTTCTTTTTCGTCCGAAAAACCACGCAATAAAAATTGAAATAACATACAAACACATCATCGGTGTCGCAAAAAGCATCATATTCGGAATATCGGCGGTTGGTGAAACCACTGCCGCGACAATCATAATTACCACAATCGCAATCTTCCAACTTCTGACCAAAAATCCTGCAGTTACCAAACCGATTCTGGCTAAAACGTATGTGATTGCCGGCATCTGAAAAATAACGCCCATCGCCAGCATGATCAGCGTAACAAAATCAAGATAATCACTGGCACGAAGCAGCAAACGAAAATCCTCGCCAAGTCCAAGTAAATATCTTAACGCCGGCGGAAAAAGAATGTAATACGCAAACGCCGAGCCGATAATGAATGAAATTGAGGAAAGCACAATAAATGGAGTAACATATGAGCGTTCGTGTTTGTAAAGCGCGGGTGAAATAAAGCCCCAAATCTGCCACAACAAAAATGGAATTGATAAGGCGATTGCTGCATATAGCGAAACGGTTACATACAGCGTGAAAGGTTCAACCGCTGTTGTCACAATCATTCTTTCGTCCGTGCTTGTATTTTCAGTCGGTTCTTCAAAATTTACCGGCAAACGGATTCCTTTCGGAATTATTGCGTTGTATGTAAAAATAGATTCGTCGGTAAAAAGCCCGATTCTTCCCTGCCCGTCTGTCGTAAATATCGCTTTTACGGAAGTTCCCGGCGAAACAACGCCCACTCCGAGTTTCGTGGCTTGGTCAAAGACATATCTTCCAGTGTCGCCTTCCGTTAAATTATCAAGTGATAAAACCTTCTCATTTCCAGTTAAACCTTCAACCGGAACTTCGCGTCTTTCAGCTTCCGAAAGTGCTTGGCGAATCGGGACGGACAAAAAATTATAGATTTCGTCGGATACAAACCAACACAAGAGAAATGCGATAACTACAATTATTACAGAATTTATGAGCCTTCGGCGAAATTCGTCCAAATGTTCCAAAAATGACATTTGTTTGCCGAGTTCTTCCTTGTTTGTTTCTTCAGATTCCATTTTTGAAATGTTTAATAAAAAATTTTGTTTTTATAGCCAATCGCGTTTATCTGCAGAGTCTTTCTTAATTATTTCCGTTTTTTGAGGTTGAGGTTGTCCAATATTTTTTTCAAAATCTTGGTAATTTATTTCTCTAACTTCCGGCACAAATATTCTATTTTCTTCTGTAACCAAATTTCCACCTATAGAATTTTCGGTAACTTTCGGTGTTTTTGAAACTGTATTCATTTCTTTTTCAATACTATTACTGTCTCCAAATTTTGCCTCTTGCTCCCAAGTTCTCTTAAAGTCATCAGTCGAGCGTCGAAACTCCATCATTAACTTACCTATTGTACGAGCTAATTCAGGTATTTTTCTCGGACCAAAAACTATCAAAGCTATTAGCCCTATCAACATTAATTCTGATGTCCCGATTGACTCGAGTATGAATAAATATAACATTCTTTAATTACTGAAATCTGTCCGATTTACTCTAAGAAAAAGCCTAAGCCCTTTATTTACAGTCGCTTGACTAATCAACCTTTAATAAGAATCGTTTTTTTGATTTTACTCTGCCGATAATTTTCGCACCTTCAATCCTTTCGATATATTGTTCTGCTTTTTTTTCTTCTAAACTTATAAGCAATCCGCCCGCCGTTTGAGGGTCAAATAACGCACTCTGCATTTCTCTTGTTACACTTTTATTAAATTTAATACTTTTGCCAACATACTCACGATTGTTTTTGTCGCCCCGCGTTAACATTTTTTGCTGAATCAAATCTAAAACATCCGGCAAAAGCGGTATTTTACTTGATTCAATTTCAAGTGTTATATTACTTGCCTTTGCCATTTCAAATGCGTGTCCAAGTAATCCAAATCCGGTTATGTCCGTACAAGCATTTACGCCAACTTTCTGCATTTCTTTTGATGCATTTTTTGCCGATTTAGTCATTATATTTAATGCGGCTTTTTTTGCTTTTTCACTTGCTTTTTCAAACTTAAGCCCCGTAATTATTACTCCTGTCCCAATCGGTTTTGTTAAAACCAAAATATCACCTGCTTTCGCGCCTGAGTTTTTTATAATTCTCTTTGGATGAATAATACCGGTTATTGCATAGCCAAATTTAATTTCTTGGTCGTCAACCGAATGTCCGCCTAAAACAGCTACCTTCTCCTTATTTAAAGTTTTTTGTCCGCCTAATAGAATTTTTCCCAGCACGTCCCAATCCCCTTTTTGAGGATAGCAAACAATTGAAAGTGCTGTTAAGGGTGTTCCGCCCATTGCATAAATGTCATTCAAAGAATTTATTGCCGCTATTTGACCGTAAATTTCCGGTTCATCAGCAACTGGCGTAAAAATATCAACTGTCTGCACCAAACCTATTTGGTCATTTAAACGAAATACACCTGCATCATCAGATGTTTCAAATCCAACTAATACATCTTCAGTAAAATTTTGTTTCGGAAGTTTGCTCAAAACTTGAGCAAGGTCACCTGGGGCAAGTTTGGAAACTCAACCCGCGCCTGACACCATTTCCGTTAATCTCTTTTGTTCCATAACTTTAGTAATTGCAGTCATTTACCATCTATAATCAAATCATAAATTCTATTTAAATCTGATTCGCTATAATATTCAATTTCTATTTTCCCACCAGTCCCTTTCCCGTCAGGAATTATATGAATTTGCGTGCTCAACTTTCTTCTCAATTTGGCTTCTGCGGTTTTTATATTTGCATCAATTTTTGGTTTTATTAGCTTATTATTAAATTCTTTTAATAGGTCCTTTCCTACTCTTTTAACAGCTTTTTCTGTTTCCCTAACTGATAACGTCATTTCTAACACTTTATGAGCTATTCTTCTTTGTAATTCAACATCATCAGTCATTAAAAGGGCTCTTCCATGTCCCGGCGATATTTTTTCTTCCTCAACAAGTTTTTGAATATCTTCAGGAAGTTTTAATAAACGTAAGCAAGTTGTTATTACTGTGCGATTTTTCCCTACTCTTTCTGCAATCATCTCCTGTGTTAAACCTATTGAAATTATTAAATTTTTATAAGCTTTAGCTTCTTCAATCGCATTTAAATCCTGTCTTTGTATATTTTCAATTAAAGCTAACTCTAGCAGTTTATTATCATTTACTTCTTTAATAATCGCCGGAACTTTTGGCAAACCGGCTTTTTGTGAAGCTCTCCAACGTCTTTCACCGGCGATAATTTGATAACGTCCACCTCTTCGTCTAACTACTATTGGTTGTACTACACCATTAGCCTTTATTGACTGTGCTAATTCCTGTAAATTTTCTTCATTAAAATTAATTCTTGGTTGCTCAGAATTAGGATCAATTAAATCTACATCAATTTCTAGAAACTCTTCATTGTATTTATTTTTTCTTTCTTCTCCTAATAAGGCATTTAAACCCCTTCCTAAAGCTTTTTTACTCATGACTTAATATCTCCTTTGCTAATTGTATATAACTTTCTGCTCCGCGAGATCGAATGTCGTATAAAATTATTGGTTTGCCGTAACTTGGTGCTTCTGCTAACCTTACATTACGCGGTATTACGGTATTTAGCACTTGTGAACCATAAAAATCCCTTAAATCTTTGGCTACGGCTGCTGAAAGATTTGTCCTCTCATCATACATTGTTAATAACAGACCCTCTATTGTTAATTGTGGATTTAAACCACGTCTTATCCGTGCTAATGTGTCAAATAATTCTGTTACCCCTTCCAAAGCAAAATATTCACACTGGATAGGCACTAATAAAGAGTTAGCCGCTGTTAATCCATTTAAAGTGAGTAAGCCCAATGATGGAGGGCAATCTATTATAATGAAGTCATAATCTTCTTTTATTTCATTTAATACTATCTTTAATTTATACTCCCGCTCCTTTTCATCAACTAATTCAATTTCTGCACCTGCCAAGTTTTTATCGGCTGGTAAAACCCATAATAAGGGTAATTCCGTTGTTTGAATTACTTTACTTATTTTTTCCTTTAAAATTAATACGTTGTATAATGTTTTTTGTGAAATTGTTCGTTTTATTCCAGCCCCAGATGTTGTATTTCCCTGAGGGTCTGCATCCACCAATAATACCCTTTTCTCTTCTACTGCTAAACCGGCAGCTAAATTAATTGAAGTTGTTGTCTTTCCAACTCCTCCTTTTTGATTTGCCACTGCAATTATTTTACCCATTATTTTTAATTATTTTTTAACAGTTTTTATTTTTTCTACTAATTACTTAGTAAAATGTGGCACGTTTTACATTATTAATTTAACCATATGTAAAACGTGCCACATTTTACTAAGTAATTAGTTTTACTTTGAATAAGAAGATTTATTCGCACAAAGATGAACCAAAACTGTAGAAATAGCAGATGGAGTAAGACCGATAATATTTCGAATTTGACCAAAAGTTTGAGGTTTAGCCCTTTCTAACCGTTCTGTCATTTCATTAGACAAGCCACTTAAATTTTTAAAATCAAATTTTTCAGGAATTTTTAAATTGTCGCTGTGTAATAATCTTTCATTGGCAATTCTTTGTGTTTTAATATAACCGTTATAAAGAGAATCAGCTAAAGCCGTTTCTAAATCCGAAAATTTAATTATAGAACTTATCTTATTAGGTAAAAGGCGAAAAATCAATTCGGGATTAACTCCTTTTCTATGTGAAAGTTGAGATAAACTAATTTTATCTCCCAAATCACATTCTAATATTTGGGTTATTGTTCTATATTGGACGTCAGAGCGTTTTAGTCTGGTATTATCCAGAGTATTTCTTAAAAGAGCAATTCTATCACGTTTTTGATTAAACTTTACCCACTCATTATTTTCTAAAAGACCACATTCATGTCCTCTAGGTGACAGACGTTGGTCAGCATTGTCATGTCTTAATGTTAATCGAGCTTCTGCCCGTGAAGTGAAAATCCGATATGGTTCATCAACACCATGTCGAATTAAATCATCAATCAAAACCCCAATATAAGCTTCATCTCTTCTCAATTGAAAAATATTTCTCTTATTTACATAAAAAACTGCATTTATTCCCGCGATTAATCCTTGACAAGCAGCTTCTTCATAACCAGTTGTGCCATTAATTTGACCTGCAAGGAAAAGTCCTTTGATACGATTAGTTTCTAGTGATGGTCGTAATTCTCTCGGGTCTATAAAATCATATTCAATCGCATAACCTGGACGAATAATTTTTACATTTTCAAAACCATTAATCATTTTAAGTAAAGATTGTTGTAACTCAGCGGGCAATGAAGTGGAAAAACCATTTAAATACACTTCATTTGTGTTATAACCCTCGGGCTCAAGAAAAAGTTGATGACGATTTTTATCAGCAAACTTTACAACTTTGTCTTCGATAGAAGGACAATAACGTGGTCCGATGCCTTTTATTTTACCTGAGTAAAGTGGAGACTGTTGTAAATTTTCACGAATTTTGTTGTGCAAATTATTATTTGTAAAACCAATATAACAATTTATTTGGGATTGTGGGATTTCTTCGGTAGAAAATGAAAAGTTAACCGGCTTCTCATCAGGGGGTTGGATTTCAAAAGCGTCCCAATCTATTGTTCTACCATCAAGCCGCGGGGGTGTTCCGGTTTTTAAACGTCCGACTGGAAACCCGATTTTCTTTAAACTTTGAGCTAATTCATTTGAGGCAGGTTCTCCGGCACGCCCGCCCGAAAAACTTCTTCTTCCAGTATGAATCGTCCCATTTAAAAAAGTCCCGGTTGCAACAATAACGGATTTACTTCCAAACTTACGAGTGTCTTGCAATTCCACACCAATAACCTTATTATTTTCAATAATTAAATCTACTATAACTCCTTGACGAAGATGAAGATTTGGAGTAGCTTCAAGCACACGACGCATCTCTGTTCGGTAAAGTGCGCGGTCAGCTTGGGCGCGCGGTGATTGAACAGCCGGACCTCGTGAACGATTTAAAAGTCGAAATTGGATACCGGTGCGGTCAATAATACGACCCATAATACCGCCTAATGCATCAATTTCACGAACAATATGTCCTTTGGCAATTCCGCCAATAGCCGGATTACAAGACATTTGCCCAATAAAGTCCAAATTAATAGTAACAAGTGCGGTTTCCGCACCAAGACGTGCAGACGCAGAAGCAGCTTCGCAGCCTGCGTGTCCCGCTCCTATAACAATTACATCAAAAACTTCATCAAAAATCATAATATTTGGATTATTTCACAAAAGAATAAATCAAGCGAATAAATAGCCGGTGACATAACGAATCAATTATTAACAAAGAATAATATTTGCCAATAAAGCAAAGACAAAAAGTGCTTGACTGTTATTGGTAAACAATTTGTTTCCAATTATTTAAGCTATAAAAACGTTTATCTAACCTCATATTCTTAAAGGCATTACGATATACTTATATTCGTAATTTGGATCATCGGCGATATTCATAAGAGTTTGTCCATTACTGTCCTTGAATTCAAACGCAATACGAAGGCGATTATTATTTTCTTTAACGCGAACGGTTTCGCCATTGGTTTCTTTTTCGGTTGTATCTGCGGCTTCAACTTCGCTTACTCCAACAACATTCAAAAATTCTTGCAGATATTGCGAATTAAAACCAATTTGCACTTCTTCGCCGGTGTATTCGGCAGTAACCTTTTCGTGCGCTTCGCCTTCCTCACTAGATTGCGCTCCGATTTCAATTTCATTTGGTCTTATTGTCAACCTCACGGAACGAGTTCTTTCATCCGCCATCAACGCGACCCGACGAATTGCATTTTTCATTTCTTCAGCATCAAAAGTCGCAGTTTTATCATTGTCTTTCGGAATAACCATTTCATAATTCGGAAAAGTCCCGGAAAGTTTGCGTGTAATCAACAATCTACCGTCAACTTCAAAGTAAATATGATTAGCGTCTTCGCCAAAACTAACATTACCTTTTGCATCGCGGGCGATTTTCGTCAATTCCATCAGAGCCTTCTTTGGTATAAGTGCATCCATAGTTTTGTTAGATGCGCCTTCAGGCAGTTTTTTTTCAATAAAGGCTAGTCGGTGTCCATCGGTTGTAATCATTCGCGCTGTGCCGTCTTCAATCATAAATTTCGCACCGGAAAGTGTAAAACGCGATTGCTCGTTAGTTATGGCAAAAGCCGTATTATTGATACAATGATTAAAAATTTCCGCAG
>MWVY01000087.1_pt1 | contig 21780 bp, 18 predicted proteins | sample 1047251 | NCBI WGS metagenome assembly MWVY01 (sample SAMN06349983, study PRJNA376086) | soil metagenome | isolation source: MS7-5 sample Antarctic (ecotone) soil | place: Antarctica | collected 2015-01-13
ACACGGAACGGCGCGAAACCTATTTAAGAGAAAAGGGAATCGGATTTCTTGGAGTTGGCGTGTCCGGCGGCGAAGAAGGTGCGCGGCACGGCGCAAGTATTATGATTGGCGGAGATGCCGAAGTTTATGAACACGTTCGCCAGATTTTGGAAGCCGCTTCCGCAAAGGTCAATGGTGAACCTTGCGCGGCGTATGTCGGAACAAGTTCGGCTGGTCATTTCGTCAAAATGGTTCACAACGGCATCGAATATGGCTTAATGCAGATTTTGGCGGAAACTTACGATTTTATGCTGCGCGTTTTAAAGATGGATTACAATCAGATGAGCGAAACTTTTGCAAAGTGGAACAATTCGGAGTTGAATTCATTTTTAGTGGAAATCACGTCGGAAGTTTTGCAAAAAGTTGATGCTGAAACAAATAAACCGCTGGTTGAAATGGTTTTGGATAAAGCCGCGCAAAAAGGCACGGGCAAATGGACTTCGCAAGCCGCAATGGATTTCGGCGTGCCAATTCCGACGATTGATTCCGCCGTTTCAATGCGCCAGATTTCCGCGCAAAAAGACGTGCGCCTGTTAATTGCCAAAAAATATGGAAGTCAGCCGGCGCAAGTCGGCGAATTGCATTTTGCAGTTGGCAATACCGTTACGAGCGAGCCGGTTTACAAAGCAAAAGCCGAACGCAAGGCGCAGGATTTTGAAACGCCAATCAGCGAACATCAACGCGCAAATATCGACGAACAAGCCGCTAAACACACTGAACATACGGTTGAAAATGTTGCGGATGAAAGTAAAAACACCGAACTGCGGGAAAAATCCGCAGAAAACTTTCAAACATTTGTCGAAGAATTAAAAAACGCGCTTTTCAGTTCGTTTATTGTAACTTACGCGCAGGGAATGTCGCTTTTGCAAATGGCTTCGGTGGAAAAACAATACGGTTTAAATTTGTCGGAAGTTGCGAAAATCTGGCGCGGCGGCTGCATTATTCGTTCCACGCTTTTGGAAGAAATGCGACGCGCATTTGCGGAAAATCCCAAACTGCCGAATCTGATTTTGGATAGTGAATTTGCGGAAATGCTCAACGAACGGCGTGAAGACTGGCGTTCAATTGCCGAAAAATTTACGGACAGCCGCGTTCCCGCCTTGTGTCTGTCGTCCGCGTTAGGTTATTTTGATGCGTTTCGTTCGGAAAAATTACCCGCCAATTTAATTCAAGCGCAGCGCGATTTCTTCGGCGCACACACTTATCAACGAGTTGATAAAGAAGGAATTTTTCATACGCCCGATTGGAATGAATAAAAATTATTCAGGCATTTCGTAAGGCAGTAGTCAGTTTGCCGCTTTCGCCATATTTGAATTGGAGCAAAGGAAAAAATGTTGATAGACGCAGATAAACATGGATTAAAATTATTTTTTAACTTGAGTTTATCTGCGGTTTTAAAAATTTTAGATTTAAGAATTGCTTTCAATAATTTCCCAAGCCGATTCCGTCTTCAACAGTTTTGACATCATCAAAGCGTGAACTGAATGCCCGCTTTTTTCCGCCGTAATTTTCCCCAAAATCGGCATTCCGAGAAGCGCGAAATCACCGACAATATCGAGAATTTTGTGGCGGACGAATTCGTCCGTAAAACGAAGCGGATTTTCGTTCAACATTCCGTCGGGCGTGAGAACGATTGCATTTTCAAGCGAGCCGCCGAGCGCAAGATTTGCCTTACGCAGCATCTCGATTTCAGTTGTGAATCCAAATGTCCGAGCCGAAGCAATTTCGCGTCCGTAGGAGCCGTTTTTTAGTTCAAAATGAAAAGTTTGTTGTTTGATAAAAGGATGCGGAAAATCTATTAAACATTCAATTTCGTATTTGTCGGACGGCGCAACCGACATTTTTCTGTCGCCTTGTTCAATCTCAACTTTTTCTTTGATGTGCAAAAATCTGCGCGGCGCGTCTTGTTCGATAATTTCTGCTTTTTCAATCAATTCTAGAAACATTTCCGCCGAGCCATCCATAATCGGCATCTCTATACTGTCAACTTCGATAAAACAATTATCAATGCCCGCGCCGCGCAGAGCCGATAAAATATGCTCAACCGTCGAAAGCACCACACCTTTTCGGAGCAACGTGGTTGCGTAACTGCAATGAGAAATATATTCGACGGACGCGGGAATCTCAAAATTATCCAAATCCGTGCGGACAAAAATGTAGCCCGTGTTCGGCGGCGCGGGTTTCAAAGTTAAATTTACCGGAACGCCGGTGTGCAAGCCGATTCCGCTGGTTTCGATTGGTCGGAATATGGATTTTTGATTGAGCATTTATTTTTAACGCAAAGCTGCAAAGTAGCAAAACCACGAAAGAAATTTTATCCAAATACAAAAGTTGTGCCGCCGCTTTTAAGAAAACCTAAGTTGCTGAAATAAAACACTTATCAGTCATCAGTTATCAGTTATCAGTTATCAAAATGTTGCGTTTTATCTACAATCATAGTTGCAAATTCACTACTTGATGTTTGCCTTGACTTGAATAGCACGTCTAACCTAGCATTTATTAAACGATTAAAATAATTATTTTGGAATTTATTTAGAATGGCAATAAAAACAGCAGGCATCAGGACCGAAAAATCAACCCAATTCAAAATCGAAAATCAATCGAGCATCGCTTTGCCGAAAGGCGCGGAAGTGAACATCCAAAAAATTATCGCTTTTCTGCCCGCCGAACATCTCAGAGGCTTGGAAAGGATTCGGCTTGTGGATTTTATCAATAATCCGCAACTGAAAAATTCGTCCGTGCCGATAAAAGGTGATCTTCCGGGACTTTATCATCCGAAGGTTCAGGGAAAATCGGCGTGGCTGGAAATTTCAATCGGCGCTCTCCTTCAACCAACAGAAAACTTCAGCAAGCGTTGGATGGCGAAAACTTCGTTTAAGAGCAATCTTGCCGGATTGATTTTTTCGCTCGTCGGACAGCATTATTATTTTACCTTGCGCCATTCGGTTAAAAAGCAAAATCTTGAACCGCAGGTTCGACAATACGCGCAGAAAAACCTGAAAGAGTGGAGCGAAAAACAATCTGCAGGCAGCAAACGCGCAAAGTTTTTCAAACCTTTCCGCCCGTATATGGAACGCTGGGCAAAATGGCTCAACAAAAAAGCGGCTAACGCACAGAAAAGAGGTTAGCGTAAAATATCTGCAGATTTACAGCCCGCAAATGACTAATAGAAGTTTTTTTTCATCATTTACCACTTACCATTTACCATTAGAAAATTTATGTTAAAAGAAGCCGTTGCATATTATCATCAACTTTTAGAGGATGACGATTTAGCCGAAGCGTCGCGCCAAGTTCTGGATGACGGACTGGAAGGCGCGAAACTTATTTTCGGAGGTCGTCGCCTGTCGCCGTATTTGCGCCCGCATTTTGTTACCGAAACCGATTGGCAGCGAGTTTCACAAATTTGCGAAACGATTTGGAGCGCATTGCAAAAAGTAAAAGACGCGGCAATCGGCAACGACGAACTGCTTAATGAACTCGGAATAACCGATATTGAGCGCGAACTCGTGGCGATTGACCCGAAATATCGGCAGGTTTCGGCTTCGGCGCGGCTCGATTCTTTTTTGACCGAAGACGCTTACAGTTTTGTCGAACTCAATGGCGAAAGTCCCGCCGGAATTGCTTTTGCCGATTCCGCGACGGAAATCTTTTTGGAAATGCCGGTAATGAAAAAGTTTGCGGAAAAATACGACGTACGCGGATTTGAAGGCAGTTCAAAAATGCTCGCGGTTTTGCTTGCCGCTTACGAAGAATTTCTTGGACGAAAACCCGAAAAAAATCCGGTTATCGCTATTGTTGATTTAAAGGATTTGCCGACGCTCAAAGAGTTTGAACTTTTTCAAAATTACTTTGAATACAAAGGCTATACGTCTTTGATTTGTTCGCCCGACGAACTCGAATTTCTTAACGGCAAGCTCATCTGCAAAGGCGTTGAAATTGACATTGTTTATAAACGCCTGCTGGTCAACGAATATCTGCCGATTATCAAAGAATATCCCGCGCTGCTCGAAGCCTATAAAGCAGGCGCAATTTGTATGGCGAACAGTTTTCGCTCAAAGCTGGTTCACAAAAAAGCGATTTTCGCCGTCTTAACCAATGAGAAATACGCGCATTTGTTTAATGAAAATGAATTAAAAGCAATCAAAGCGCACATTCCCTGGACGCGCAAACTTCGACCGGAAAAGACAATTTATAAAACACAGGAAATTGATTTGGTTGAATGGACACGCGCTAATAAAAGCAAATTAGTCCTAAAACCAAATGACGATTATGGCGGACACGGCATTTATATCGGTTGGATTTCCTCCGAATCGGAATGGAACGAAGCGATAAAAGTTGCGCTTGAAAACGGCGATTATCTCGTGCAGGAGCGTGTCAAAACGTCAAAAGAAATTTTCCCGATGTTGTTTGGCAATCTTGGCAAAATCGAGATGGTTGAACAGCTCGTAGACCTCGACCCGCTTTTATTTAACGGCAAAGTCGGCGCGGCATTTACGCGGCTTTCAACTTCTGAACTGGCAAATGTGTCATCGGGTGGCGGAATGGTGCCGACGTTTATCATTCGGGAGAGAGAATGACCTTTTTGTGCTAGAATTCTGATTTCTTTGAATTTAAGCAGTTAGAAGTGATTTTATTTGAAAATAAGGGTTATGATAAGGTTGATTTTCGGTGAAAAATGGCTGATATTTTCGACGAATTTCAAAATTTAATTGCGAGAATCAATCAGGAGCAAATTGATTATGCGGTTTGCGGCGGTTGGGCGATGGCGATTCACGGTTCGCCGCGTGCGACGGTTGTTATTGATTTACTTGTCTTATCTGAGAATCTTGAACAGGTTTGGAAAATTGCCGAAGATTTAGGTTATTGGGTTGAAGGTTTGCCGCTTTCCTTTGACCAAGGAATTATTGAGATTCGCCGCATTTCCAAAATCGATGAAGAAACGAAAACACTTTTTACCATTGATTTTTTGCTTGTAACTGAAGCGTTAAAACAGGTTTGGGAAACGCGGGAAAATATAGATTTTGAAGATGACAAAGTGTGGACGGTTTCGCGTGAGGGTTTGATTTTTATGAAACAACTCAGCGGACGGCACAAAGACCTCGGCGACATCGAGAGTTTGATGGAGTTGGAAAATGAAAGTTGATATGTCCCCCAAAGCCGTCAAAGGCAGACTTAAATTAGTTTCGCAGCTTTGGCGGCTAAGTATTTCGTTGGGAAAAGCCAAGAGAGAAACCGATGCGCGACGAAAAAGTATAAACAATTCTAAAAATAACGAAAACAAAACTTCATCATTGTAAAATAATCTGAATGAAAACATCAGAAAATCAAACCAGACTTCGCCAACTTTCCGACGAATTTCTGCGCCTCGAACGCAGATTGAAACTCGGCGGCGGCGCGGAAAAAATTGAGAAAATTCACAAGCGAGGGAAGTTGACCGCCCGCGAAAGAATCGCGCTTCTTTTCGATAAAGACGCTTATCAACAGGAAATCGGTTTGCTTATCGCATATGACGAATACAACGGGCAAGCTCCTGCCGCTGCTGTTGTTACGGCAATCGGCAAAATTGACGGACGCGAATGCGTGGTTGTGGCAAACGACGCGACTATTAAAGCGGGTGCGTGGTATCCCGAAACGATAAAGAAAATTCTTCGCGCACAGGAAATTGCGATGCGAAATCGTGTGCCGATTATTTATCTGGTTGATTCGGCGGGCGTGAATTTGCCGTATCAAGGCGGCGTTTTTCCCGGACAATACGGCGCGGCGCGGATTTTTTATTACAACTCGATAATGCGGCGTTATCTAAAAGTTCCGCAGATTTCCGCCGTAATGGGAATGTGCGTCGCGGGCGGAGCTTACTTGCCCGCGCTTTCTGATGTGATTTTGATGGTCGAAGGCACTTCGTTTATGGGTTTGGGCGGCGCGAATCTTGTCAAAGGCGCGACAGGTCAGACGATTGACAATGAAAGTCTAGGCGGCGCAATGACGCACAATGCAATAAGCGGAGTCGCGCATTATCACACAAAAAACGAAGAAGAATGTTTGGCGAAAATTCGTAAATTAGTATCGGAATTACCAAATAAACACGCAACAAAGGTTTCGATTATCAAAGCCGAACCGCCAAAACTCGCACCCGAAAAACTCTACGAAATTCTGCCCGAAGACCATCGCGCCGGTTATGATATGCGCGAAGTTTTCGACTGCATTTTGGACGCGGGAGAACTCGACGAATTTCAAGCCGATTACGCCAAGGAAATGATTTGCGGTAGCGGGCGAATTTGCGGAATCCAAGTCGGGATTATCGCCAATCATCGCGGAATGGTCGCGCAAAAAGGAAAACCACCAAGATTCGGCGGAATTATCTATACCGAATCAGCCGAAAAAACGGCATATTTTATCGAAAACTGCAACCGTCACGGCACGCCGATTTTATTTGTTCAAGACGTTTCGGGCTTTATGGTCGGCGCGGAAGCCGAACATTCGGGAATTATCAGAGCCGGTGCCAGATTTGTCGAAGCGATGGCAACCGCGATTGTGCCGAAAATTGTTTTAACGGTAAACCACGCTTCCGGCGCGGGTTATTATGCGATGGCTGGGCAAGGTTTCGACCCGGACTTTATCTTTAGTTTTCCAACCGGCAGAATGGGCGTGATGGAAGGCGATTCTGCCGCGCAAGCCATTTTCGGCACGCAAATCGAAAAACTAAGAAGACAAGGCAAAGAAATTGATAAAGCGACAGAAGCCGAAATGGACAAAGTGCGCGAAACTTACGAGCGCGAACTCGATGCAAAACACGCGGCGGCAAAAGGTTTTGTTGACGCGGTTGTATTGCCGGAAGACATCCGCGACGCGCTCGAACTTGCTTTGCAAACGGCTTTGAATACCGATAAACCGCATCTTGGCGCGTTTGTTTTGCCCGAATCTTTAGTTTGAGGAACTTCTTTTTTGAAAAATCCGTTCAAGTATTTGTCAAAAAATTTAATAATTTAATTACGGATGAACACAGATAAACGCCGATTTGAAGTCAAAAACATAGAAGTTGAAATAATAGATAATCTTGCCGTCATTCGCTTTATTCGTCCTGAAATTAAAAATCCGCTTTCAGTAAAAACGCTTGAAGAACTCGACCTGATTTTCACCGCTTTGACTTCTCAAACAGTTATTTTTACAGGCTCAGGCGATACATTTGCTTCGGGCGCAAATCTCAATGAAGTTTCCCGATTAAATGAAGAAACGGCGCGAGAATTCGGCTTGCGTGGACAGCGTTTGATGCAGAAAATTTACAATTCCGACAAACAAACAATCGCGGCAATCAACGGCTATTGTTTCGGCGGCGCGTTGGATTTGGCGTTGGCATGCGATAAAAGAATCGCTTCGCCAAACGCGGTTTTTTGTCATCCGGGCGTGAGTTTGGGAATTATTACAGGCTGGGGCGGAACGCAAAGATTGCCGCGCTTAATCGGCGAAGCCAAAGCGTTGGAAATGTTTTTGACGGCAAAGAGAGTCGGCGCGGATGAAGCATTGCGAATCGGTTTGATTGATGTAATTGCAGAAAGCCCGCTTCGGATTGCGCTGGCAAACTTTAAAACCGATTTTTCATCAATAAACTTATGAAAAAATTTGTGTTTGGCACAGTTTTGATAAAACTTGCGTTTCTCTTAATTTTTTTGACGCTTTCGTTTTCCGCTTGTCAAACGGCGAGTTTGTCGCCAATCGAAACTGCACCGACAGTTTCGCCGACAGCGATACCAACGCCCGACAATAGTATAAATCGTCCGACCAGCGAGCCTTACAAAGGCGACCTAGCGATTTTTGAAGATGAAAACCGCGCCAAAAATTTGCAGATTGACCGCGTAATGGACATTTTGAAAATCACGGAAGGCAAAACCGTAGCTGACATCGGCGCGGGTTCGGGCTGGTTCACGGTGCGAGCCGCGAAACGAGTCGGCGAAAAGGGCAAAGTATTCGCAGTGGAAATCAATCAAGAATATATCAAGCATATCAACAACCGCGCCAAAAAAGAAAATTTCTCAAACATCGAAACTGTTCTTGGCACAGAAGATAATCCAAAACTGCCAGAGAACGCGGTTGACGCGGTTTTAATCTTAAAAACTTATCACGAAATCGCGCAACCGATAAAAGTTTTGCAAAACTTGCGAAAATCTCTTAAACAAGGCGCATTTGTCGGCGTTATTGACCGCAACGGCAGTGGCGACGACCACGGCATTGCAAAAGAAACCGTGATTGATGAATTTAGACGCGCCGGATTCAGTCTTGTTGACCAATACGATTTTGTGAAGCTGGACAGAATGGATTATTTCCTGGTTTTCCGATATCGATAAATAGTCGGCATTATGCAATTTAAGAAATACATTCAGTTTACTAATTTAAGAAGCCATTTTGCAAAAATCTGCTATTGAAAAATATATTTCAGGCGTAATGTTGACGCGCGGGCGCAGTTTGAAATACCTTAATTAAATTCCAAATTAAAAATTCAAAATTCTGAATTTGAAATCTGAAAACAAACTAAAAATGGATAATCGAATACACCGCGAGGTCATCGGCGGGCATTTGCTCGTCATCGGCGGTGCCGAAGATAAATATAACGAGCGGCGGATTTTGCGAAAGTTCTTGGAATTAACGGGCAGAGACGGCGGCGAAACTAATATTTTAATCGTGCCGGTAGCATCTGATTTTCCCGAATTCGCAGCGGATATTTATGTGCAGGCGTTCCGGCGTTTGGGTATCACAAATCCGCGAGTTTTGCGGGCGACTTCGCGGCAGGACGTTTTTGCGGCGAATGCGGACGAACTGCTTGACGGCGTGAACGGCGTTTTTATTACCGGCGGCGACCAGATGCGGCTTGTGTCGCTGCTCGGCGGCACGAAATTTTCACAAAGGCTGAGGCAAGTCGCCAGCGAAACCGGTATTGTTTTAGCCGGGACAAGTGCAGGCGCGGCGGGAATGTCCATCTCGATGATTGTGCGCGGCGATGCAACTCCGCACCCGCACAAAAATTCCGTCAAACTTTCGCCAGGTCTCGGATTTCTTAAAAACATCATCATTGACCAACATTTTACCGAACGTGGTCGCATCAGCCGTCTGATTACGGCAGTTTCTTATAATCCGTATAATCTGGGCATCGGTATTGACGAAAACACGGCGATTATTCTTGATAATGAAGGCATTTTGGAAGTTTTCGGCGACGGCTCAGTAACAATTGTTGACGGTTCGGGCATTACTTATAACGAAATTGCCGAAGTTGACGATTTTCAATCTTTCAGCGTGTGCGGCATCCAACTGCATATTTTGGGCGACGGTTTAATTTACGATTATTTTGCGCGAACTCCGCTGCAGCCGCCGAATGAATTTTTACTGCCGGATATCGAGTAGCAATTACGAATTACGAATAACTGATAGATAATTTGATTTGAAATTTGAAATTTGCAACTTTGTTTAATTACTTAATTTGTAATTTGAAATTCGTAATTCGTAATTCGTAATTCGTAATTGAAATATATGAACATTCTCGAAATCAGAACACTGCGCGGACCGAACTATTGGAGCGGTTACTGGAAAAAGTTAATCATAATGCGCCTCGATATTGGCGATTACGAACAGAAGCCGACCAATAAAATCACGGGTTTTTACGGGCGGATGAAGGAAGTGATGCCGAGTCTGCAAAAGCACGGGTGTTCTTATCAGGAAGAAGGCGGTTTTCTCAAGCGCGTCAAAGACGGAACTTGGGCAGGACACGTTATTGAACATTTCGCGCTCGAACTGCAAACGTTTGCCGGAATGGATGTCGGTTTTGGCAGAACGCGGGAAACCGATGAATTGGGAATTTATAATGTCGTGTTTGCTTATTTTGAAGAAGAAGTCGGACGTTATGCGGCGCGGGCGGCGGTCAGACTTTTCCTTGAATTGGCGGAAGAGAAATCGGTTGAAGAAATTAAACAAACGCTTGCCGAAGAAGTTCAGGAAATGCGCGAGATTCGTGAGCAAGTGCGGTTTGGACCAAGCACCGGCTCGATTGTCGAAGAAGCCGAATCGCGTGATATCCCATATATTCGCCTCAACGACCAATCGCTTGTGCAGCTCGGTTACGGTGTTCACCAACAACGAATTCAGGCAACAACAACCGCTAAAACGAATATGATTTCGGTTGATATTGCGGGAAACAAAGACGCGACCAAAAAACTTTTAGGCGAAATGGGCATTCCGGTGCCGAAGGGCTACAAAGTCCGCGAAGAAGAAGAGATTGAAGGCGTTGTTAAATCTCTCGGTTTTCCACTCGTCATCAAACCGCTCGACGGCAATCACGGCAAGGGCGCAACCGTCGGAATAGAAAATCTCGAAGAAGTAATTACCGCTTTTCGCAAAGCCAAAGATTATTCAAAATTTATCATAATTGAAAAAATGCTGGTCGGCGCGGACTTTCGCGCTTTGGTTGTCAATAATCAACTTGTGGCGATTGCCGAAAGAACTCCGGCGCATGTTGTCGGCGACGGGAAACATACGATTCAGCAATTGATTGATAAAACAAACACCGACTCGCGGCGCGGTTACGGACACGAAAATGTTTTGACGCAGATTGATGTTGAAGGGCAAACCGAAAGAATTTTGCGGGCGAAAAGATATACGCTCGAAACGATTTTGCCAAAAGACGAAATTCTTTATTTGAAAACGACGGCGAACATTTCAACCGGCGGCACGGCGATTGACCGCACGGACGAAGCGCATCCTGAAAATATTTTTATGTTTGAGCGCATCGCTAAAATCATCGGCTTAGACATTGCGGGCGTTGATATTATCGCGCCGAATATCTCAGAACCGTTAAGAGAAAACGGCGGCGGAATTATTGAAGTCAATGCTGCGCCGGGTTTTCGGATGCATCTTGCGCCGTCCGAAGGCATCGGCAGAAACGTCGCCGAATATGTTTTAAATATGCTTTTTCCGCCCGGCAAGCCTTCGCGAATTCCGATTTTCGCCGTTACCGGAACAAACGGGAAAACGACGACAACGCGCTTGATTGCTCATATTTTAAAGGGAAGCGGCTACACTGTCGGATTTACGACCACCGACGGAACTTACATTCAAAACAATCAAATTGTTTCCGGCGACAACACCGGACCGGTTTCCGCGCAGCTTGTTCTCAAAGACCCGTCGGTGCAGGTTGCTGTTTTAGAAACGGCTCGCGGCGGAATTATTCGTTCCGGTTTAGGCTACGACCATTGCGATGTGGCGGTTGTTACAAATGTCGCGTCAGACCATCTCGGAATGAAGGATATTAACACTTTAGAAGATTTAGCGCGGGTCAAAGCGGTTGTGCCGCGTTCGGTTTCGCCGAAAGGTTTTGCCGTTCTCAACGCCGAAGACGAAAACGTTTATCGAATGCGAAAATTGGTTGACGGCACGGTTGTCTTATTTTCGATGGACGAAGATAACGAAAATATTAGCCGAAACGCACGGAGCAGCGGTATTTCTTGCGTTTATGAAAACGGTTTTATCACGCTTTTGAAGGGAAAATGGAAAGTCCGCGTTGAAAAAGCGATTGACGTTCCGTTGACCTACGGCGGACGCGCCGAATTTATGATTCAAAATGTCTTAGCGGCGACGTTGGCGTGTTTCGTTCACGGCATTTCGCTTGAAGATATTCGCGTCGGCTTGACGACCTTTACGCCTTCGACCGCGCAAACGCCGGGACGAATGAACTTTGTCGAAATGGGCGATTTCACGGTTTTGATGGATTTCGCGCACAATCCGGCGGGCATCATCGGTTTGCGGAATTTTATCAACAAACTTTCATACGAAAAAAGAACCGCCGTTTTAAGCGGTGTCGGCGACCGTCGCGACGAAGATTTGCACGAAGTCGGCAGGCTCTGCGCCGAAACCTTCGACAAAATTATCATCCGTCGGGGAGATTATTTGCGCGGGCGCAATGAGGAAGAAGTTTTCAAACTTTTGCAGGAAGGCATTAAGGAAAGCGGTAAAAAACCTGATGTTGAAATTATTCACGAATCCGGTGATGCGATATTTAACGCTTTTGATAATGCTGTCAAAGGTGAATTAGTTGTAATTTTAGCCGATACGGTGAGCAAGGATATTGAATATGTCAATCAATATCGGGACAAACTGAATTCGATAGAATTGTCGAAAATAACCGCAGACCAGAAAATGAACAGCCATAATATGAAATGAAAATTATTTCTATCCAGTTTTGTTATTGATTTTTATTTAATAATAGACGAAACTTAATAAAAATTGACGACAGCTGTGCGTAGAGTTATCAAACACGCATTTATCGAGTCTAAATTCCACAATAACTAAAAGAATCAGGAGAAAAAAAGAATGTCTTTGCGCCATTTATCTGCAATTATTATTATTGTTTTATTAAGCGTCGGTTTTGTTTTTGGACAATCAAAATCTAATCCGAGTGATAAGTTCCGGCAGTTGGAGGAAATTCTACCAACGCCGAATGAATATCGGACGGCGAGCGGTGCGCCCGGTTATAAGTATTGGCAGCAGCGTGCCGATTATGTGATTGATGTCGAATTAGACGACGTGAATCAAAGAATTATCGGCAGGGAAACCATTACTTATAAAAATGTTTCGCCTGACACTTTGGGTTATGTCTGGCTGCAAATTGACCAGAACATTTTCGCCAGAGATTCCGATACGCAGAAAACATTAACCGCGCCTTCGTTTGATAAAGGCGTGCCGATAAGCCAGATTGAACAACAAGCCGCACGAACTTACGACGGCAGAGTAAATATCACTTCCGTCAGAGATGCAAAGGGAAATCCGCTGCGAAATATGCTTAACAATACGATGCTGCGGATTGATTTACCGACTCCGCTGGTTTCGGGCGGCACAGTTGTTTTTTCGGTTGATTGGAACTACACCATCAATAATCAGCGTGTTTTCGGCGGCAGAACCGGTTACGAATACTTTCCGCGTGACAAAAATTATATTTACGAAATTGCTCAGTGGTTTCCGCGGATGGCGGCATATTACGACGTTTACGGCTGGCAGCACAAACAGTTTCTCGGAAGCGGCGAATTTACGCTCGAATTCGGTGATTATCTCGTTAGAATTACTGCGCCGAATGACCACGTTGTTTCGGCAACCGGCGTTTTGCAAAATCCGAGAAACGTTTTAAAACCCGAATGGATTCAACGGTTAAAACAAGCTGAAACGGTGAAAGAGCCGATGAAAATTATCACCGCCGACGAAGCCAAAGCCAATGAAACGAGCAAAGCGTCGGGCAAAAAGACCTGGATTTTTAAAGGCGATAATGTACGCGATTTTGCGTTTGCTTCTTCGCGCAAATTTATCTGGGACGCGCAAGGTCATAATGTCGGCGGAAACCGTGTGATGGCGATGTCTTTTTATCCGAATGAAGGCAACCCGCTGTGGGAGAAATACTCGACACAAGCGATTATTCACACTTTGAACGTCTATTCGCGCTATTCGTTCACCTATCCATATCCGGTCGCGCAGAGCATTAACGGACCGGTCGGCGGAATGGAATATCCGATGATTTGTTTTAACGGTCCGCGCCCAAACGCGGATGGAACTTACTCGGCGGGGACAAAATACGGCTTGATTTCCGTTATTATCCACGAAGTCGGACACAATTATTTTCCGATGATTGTTAATTCCGATGAACGCCAATGGACTTGGATGGATGAAGGTTTGAACACATTTTTGCAGTATTTGTCGGAGCAGGAATGGGAGAAAAATTACCCGTCGCGGCGCGGTGAACCGCAGAATATCGCCGATTATATGTTGAGCGAAAATCAAGTTCCGATTATGACCAACTCGGATTCGGTTTTGCAGTTCGGCAATAACGCATACGGCAAACCCGCCACCGCGCTCAATATCCTGCGCGAAACCGTGATGGGCAGAGATTTATTTGATTTCGCATTTAAAACTTACTCGGAACGCTGGAAATTTAAACGTCCGACTCCGGCGGATTTCTTTAGAACAATGGAAGATGCCAGCGGCGTTGACCTTGATTGGTTTTGGCGCGGTTGGTTTTACACATCCGACCACGTCGATATTTCGATTGAAAATGTGCGGCTTTATCAGATAAATACAAACAACCCGGATGTCGAAAAGGAACTTTTACGCAAACAGGAAAATGCGCGTCCGAGAACACTTTCGCAGCAGCGTAACGAAAATTTACCGAAGCGCATTGACCAATATCCATCGCTGCGCGATTTTTATAACGATTACGACCAATTCAAAGTCAGCGATTTGGAACGCCAAGATTATCAGGCTTTTGTAGCAACACTCAATGAAACGGAAAAGGCAATCATCAACGCCGGATATTATTTCTATGTCGTTGATTTGAAAAATATCGGCGGACTCGTCATGCCCGTAATTCTCAAAGTTGAATATATGGACGGCACGAGCGAAGAAATCCGCGTTCCGGCAGAAATCTGGCGTTATGACAATTCTGATGTTTCTAAACTAATCATCACGAGAAAAGAAGCCAAAGCGATTGTTTTAGACCCGAATCTGGAAACCGCCGATGCGAATTTGGGCAATAACTTTTTCCCGCGTCGCATTGTGCCGACGCGCTTTCAGGTTTTCAAATCCGGTCAGCGTTCCGCCATCCAATCTGTTCCGAATCAACTGCGAACTCCGCCGACAAATCCGAACGCGAGTTTAACCGGAAAATGGAATATTGCGATTGATGCGGGCGGGCAAATGATGTCTTTTACAATGAATTTGACGCAGATTGAAAATACCGTAACCGGCACGATTGAATCGCCGCAGGGTGTGTTTCAAATCTCAAGCGGAAGTTATAAAGGCGGTGTTTTAACGCTGAAAACAACTGCGCCAGTTGCTTTAACATTTGTCGGGCAGGTTGACGGAAATTCGATGAGCGGAAATGTTACCGCGCCGCAGGGAACGACGACCTTTAGCGGCTCAAAAACACCTTAAATGATGAAATCAAACTATTTATTGAGATCTTTATTTCTGTTTGTGATTATGCTGGGCTGGACGGTGAATACTTTTCCGTCCGGCTTGCACACTTATCATACGTCTCTAACCCGAATTGATTACAACGAGAAAGAAAAACTGCTCGAAATCTCAATCCAGCTTTTTACCCACGATATTATTCCCGTGCTTGAAAAATACTCGAAAAAGGAAATAAACCTTGAGAAAAATCCTGAAACAGACAAGATTATTTTCAAATATGTCAGCGAAAATTTTGTTCTGAAAGATAAAAATAACCAAATAAAACCGCTTAATTGGGTTGGAAAGGAAGTTCAGGTTGATACGGTGTTTGTTTTTCTGGAAATTCCTCTGGATGAAACTTTAGAAGGCTTTAACTTACAAAACACCATTTTTTTTGAAAGTTTTCCCGAACAAACAAATCTCGTCATCGCCCGTTTCGGCGAAAAAAAAGCCGACCTTTTATTTAAGGTCGGTGATAAATTTAAGGAAATAAAAGCGTCAGAAGAAAATTTGAAGAAGTAAGCAAATGGGGTAACTTACTTCTTCGAATTTGTGGGGTGAGGGTGGGGAAAAACCGAGGGGATTTTGACTGTTCCTCAAGTCATCTTTTTAGCAACCGAACGACATAGAATCGATGACTGTTTTTGCCTTTAAAAATGAGGCATTCACTTATATATGACAAAAAATCAAAAAACATTACATTTTTTCTTTAAAAAATCACTCAAATTTCTAAAAATTTCAATAATAAAATTAAGGTAAGCCGTCTATAATAAGCAGTTTAGAGTTTATGAAAAAAAAATTAAAAAAAAATTTTTATGAACGAAAAAATGACGCCGGAAGAATTGGATAAACTGCTTAATTGGCTAAACCCGAACCGCGAACTGGCGGCGGCGGAATTTATCCGAATTCGGCGGATATTGACCAACATTTTTCTCACTCGCGGTTGCATCAATGCCGATGAATTGGCAGACGAAACAATTGACCGGGTGGCAGCGAAAATTAAAGAAATTGAAACGGATTTCAGAGGGGAAAAACTGATATATTTTGTCAGTGTTTTGCGTTATGTTTATAAAGAATCGCTCAGAACTAATCAAAACAAAAACAGAGCATTTGGTTTGATAAAAACCGGAATGGAAATTGATGAATTTCAAAGCCACAAAAAATCAAAAACCCGCCGAGCCGAATGTCTGGAAAAATGCTTAAAGAAATTAAAAAGAAAACACCGGCGGATAATTTTGGACTATTATCAACCAACTCACGGAGAAGAAAAAATAACCGAGCGTAAAATTTTGGCAAAAAAATTTTCTAAATCGGTTAATTCATTGCGAGTGCAGGCATTTAGAATCAAGGAAAGACTCTTTGAATGTGTTGAAAACTGTGTTGCCGAAGCAAAAAAAATGTAATGTTTTTTGGTTTTTTGTCATATATAAATGACAGAGAAAATTTATAAATTTTTTTAAGGGGAAAAATTATGTTAGAAGACCTCAAAAATGTGGAAAACTTGAAAAAATATCTACTCGGACAAGTAGCGCGAGAAACGGAGTTAAACCTGATTGAAGAACGTCTGTTGACCGACAGCGAATTTTCCACCGAATTGGAAATTGCCGAAGGCGAACTGATAGACGATTATGTTGACGGTTTGCTGGCGGGCGATGATTTAGAGAAATTTAACAGGTTATTTCTCAACGTGCCTGAAAGACGAGCGAAAATCGGGTTTGTCCGCGCTTTGAAAGAATACATCCCGACCAAAGCTGAAACCGAGAAAATAAAGAAAAAAGCAAGTTTTTTTGAAGGCTGGCTGCTTTCACCGCGTTTGGCGTTTGGCTTATCGCTGATTGTCATAGCTGGTGTTGGACTGGCGGCTTTGTGGTTTGGTTTCCGGCAAAGTGATACGGATAAATCGTTGGCGGAACTCAAATTGATTTATCAAAATGAACGACCCGTCCAAGCGCGTGTTACCGGATTAGATTACGCGCCTTTGATTGTTTTGCGCGGAAACGGGCAAAACAATCAAAGTGAAATCACGCGCCGTAAAATCGAAAAAGATTTACAAAAAGCGGTTGAAGAAAATCAGACAACGGAATCTTACAACGCTTTAGGCGTGTATTATTTGACCGAAAGGCAATTTGATAATGCAATCAACCAATTTGAAATCGGATTGAAATCCAGTCCAAACGATGCGGAAATCAGAGGCAATCTTGGCGCGGCTTATTTTGAAAAAGCTAAACGCTCGAACAGTGAAGAAAAGTCGAAATTTCTCAACAACTCTTTGGAAGAATTGAATAAAGCTTTGGAAATTGACAATTCACGACTCGAAATTCTGTTTAATAAGGCTTTGGTTCTGCAGGAGATGAACACAACTCAGGCAGCCGTTCAAGCGTGGGACGAATATCTGAAAAAAGATGCAAATTCAAAATGGGCGGACGAAGCGCATCGGAATTTGGCAAAACTAAAAAATTAGTTCAAACCTAAAGAAATAAAAAGAAGAAATAAAATGGCAAGGCTTTGTTGAGTCTTGTCATTTTATTTTTTCTTAATCTCCCGTGTTACAATTTCCGCATCAGAAAAACGCTTATAAAATTCAGGAGTAAAAAATGAAATTAGCAATGAACGGCGCGACGACGATGCACGCCGATTTGGAAACGGATATAAAAGCCGCAAGTGTCGCCGGCTTTGATTTGATTGAAATTTGGGCGGCGAAACTGCGCGAATATTTGAAGGCAAAGACAACCGCAGATTTGAAAGAATTTTTGGACGAAAATAATCTTGAGCCGTATTCGATAAATTCAATCGAACACATAACTTTTCGGAATCCAGAAGATTACGAAAAAATCAAAGCTGAAACAGAAAATTTATCACGCATTGCCAGTGAAATCGGTTGTCCTTACATTGTTGTCGTGCCGGGGAAATTGCCGGAAAAAGCGGCAAAAGAAGAAATTATTGAGGAATCCGTCAAAGTTTTGAACGAGCTTGGCGAGATTGCCGAAAAATACAGTGTTTCGCTGGCGTTTGAATTTTTGGGACAAACCGACTGCTCAGTGCAGACGCTTGATTTGTGCAGCGAAATTGTCGAAAAAGTAAATCGCAAAAACATCGGAAATGTTCTCGACACTTTTCATTTTTACGCGGGAAACTCTTCTTTTGAAGCAATTGAACGAATGAAACCGGAAAAACTTTTCATTTTTCACATCAACGACGCGGAAAACCTGCCGAAAGACCAATTGACCGACGCGCACCGTCTTTATCCGGGCGAGGGAATTCTGCCGATCAAGGAAATCAAAGAAAGATTCGATAAAATTGGTTACGACCGGATGGTTTCGATTGAGATTTTCCGTCCCGAATACTGGAACGAAGACCCGTTTGAAGTGGCGAAAAAAGCCAAAGAAGCTACTATAAAAGTCTTAGGTCTTAAGTCGGAAGTCCTAAGTCAAAGCACAAAATAGACTCAAGCCTCACGACTCAAGACACAAGATTACGTTTATGGAAAAAGTAAAAATCGGAATTATCGGCACAGGCTACATCGGCAATGTTCACGCGCGGATTTATGCGCGTGATGAACGCACCGAAGTTTCCGCGCTTTACGACATTGCTCCCGAAAAAGCTGAAAGAACCGCGAAATCTGTTGGCGGAAAAATTTGTTCTTCGCGTGAAGAACTGCTGGAAAAATGCGATGCGGTTTTAGTTTGCACACCAAATAAAACTCACACCGAAATCGCTTCTCACGCCGCCGACGAAGGCAAGCACGTTTTTTGCGAAAAGCCTTTTTCAATCGGTTTGACGAACGCGAAGAAATTACTCGAAATCGCGCAAAATAGTAAAGGCGTTTTTCAAGTCGGACACAATCGGCGTTACGCGCCGGTTTATGCAAAATTGAAGGAATTATTAAGCGAAGACAAAGCGCATTCGGCACATATCAAAATGAACCGCGGCGAACTGCTCAATCCGGTTTGGACAGGCGATACTGATATTACGGGCGGATTTTTGTATGAAACGACGATTCATCTTTTCGATATGATGCGCTTTCAATTCGGTGAAATCGCGGAACTCGTCGCCTACGGTTCAGAGCATGAATATCCCGAACTCGACGAGTTTTCCATTATCCTTAAATTTAAAAACGATTTTCACTGCACTTTTGCTTCTTCATCGGATGCAAGCTGGCTTTTTCCGTTTGAACGTATCGAAGTCTTTTGCCACCACCGCATGATTATGACACAAGAAATGGAACATTTAATCGATTCAAAAGGAACTGATGCCAATTTTGAAACTTTCTCATGGGCAATGACGGAAAAGGAAGAGCGTTGGGGTTATGTTCAGGAAGATAAAGCATTTATTGACGCAATCTTAAACGAAACCGAGCCGCCTGTAACTGCGCTCGACGGTTTTAAATCGGTTGAACTTGTCGAATCAGTCTATCGAGCAATAAAAACAAGCGAAAGAATTAAATTCGATTAGAAATTCTTGAATGTTAATTACCGAAAAGAGAACTTTTTCTGATATGATTCGTTAAAATATCGGGAAACAGTTCTCTTTTTAGATTAGCGAGGCTTTTATGATTCAATGTCAAAATTGCGGTCAAGTAAATTCGCAAGTGAGTAATTTCTGCCGGTTTTGCGGGTCTAAATTCTTGCAAAGCCAATATTCAAACGGTAATAACTATGAGTATTCGCCGCCGCGACCCTATTCTTGGAAAACTGACGAATTTCAGATTTCGGAAAGTAAAGCGCGAAAATCAAAAACGATTGAGCGAGTTCAGCCGCTTGCTCATCCGACAATGCCGCAGCCGCTTGCTTACCAACAACCTCAGAATTTAACTTACGGCTATGGTTGTCCGCGTTGTGCCAGTCAGGTTATTCCGCGCGTGGAAAGAAAAATTTCGACGGCGGGTTGGATTGTATTTGCCGTTTTGCTCATAACTTTTTTCCCGCTTTTCTGGATTGGGCTTTTATTAAAAGAAGATGTCCGCATTTGTCCGGTTTGTAATTTGAAAATTGATTAGTGAAAACGCCAAATTCAATTGCGAAATTGTGTGTCTTGTTCAAAAATTTTATAAGGCTGTTGGACTTGTCTGTATTGGTTTTGAAGTATAGAAATAACCCAAGTTGCCGGTTAATTCGATTTTAAGAAAATATGCCCGCGAAATACGCTAAACACAGGAAAAAAAAGAAAGTTATTTTTGTATTTTTTCTTATCTTTTAGCGTATTTCGCGTATTACGCGGGCAGACATATTTCAAATTTTGATAACTGGCAACTTGGATTAGAAATAGAAAGTATACGAAAAATGGGAGGTTAAATGGAAAAAGTTGAAACGAGTGATGTAATTAAAGGTGCTTTTGCCGGATTGGTTGCCGGTCTTGTGGCAACTGTTGTCATGACGGAATTTCAATCGCTGGTCAGCAAAATGTCGGAAGACGAAGACAAGAAAAAACATAAAAGCAAACAAAAAGAAGAAAAAGAACCGGCGACGGTCAAAGCCGCCGAAATGATTTCGGAAGGCGTTTTCGACCGCGAGCTGACAAAAAGCGAAAAGAAAATCGCCGGTCCTGCGATGCACTATGCGATGGGTGCGACTTCCGGTTTAATTTACGGCATTTCGTCAGAAGTTGCGCCGATCACAACCGCTGGCGCGGGGCTTCCATTTGGCGCGGCGGTTTGGCTTGTTGCCGACAATGTTGCCGTGCCTGCGCTCGGACTGTCAAAATCACCGACGAAATTTCCGCTTTCGACCCACGCTTACGCGCTGTCCTCGCATTTGGTCTATGGTTTGACAACCGATTTGGTGCGAAGGCTTTTACGCGGTTTGTTGTAGCGAAAAAGATTTTTAAACCATGCTCGGATTAAACAAATTTATGCAGACAAACCCGATTTTTAGATTTTTTCGGGTAAAAACTTCTAATATTACATAGCCGGGCGACGTTTGCGGACGTACCGTCCGCGTTTTCAGGCTTGCCTTTTTCTATTTGCGGACTTTTAGATTAAAATTATAATATCCAAAAACCAGCGGGCAAAAATGAGAAAGTTTTCCGATTTGAAATCAGGTACGCTTCAAAACGCCTTTGTCAATAACAAGGCTGACGAACCGATTCGCGCCGAATTATTCAGCGTCGAACGGCTCGAACAGTTTGCCGTTGCTCTTGCCGCCGAACAAAAGGAAGTTGCCCGACCGAAAATTTTTCGGAAATTACTCCCGCGTTTGGAAGATAACGGAAAAATTCTCGTCAACGCTTACCGTTCTCTTGCCGACGCGATTCGCAGTGAACGCGCCATTTCACCCGCCGCCGAATGGCTGGTTGATAACTTTCACATCGTTGAAGAACAATTGCGTGAGATTCGGGAAGATTTGCCGAAAGGCTTTTACCGCGAATTGCCAAAACTTGAGCAGGGCGATTTTACGGGTTTTCCGCGCATTTACGCCATCGCCATTGCTCTCATCGCCCACACCGACAGCCGACTCGAAGCCGAAACGCTGGAAAGATTTTTGCGTGCTTATCAAAAGGTTACGCCGCTGACCATCGGCGAATTGTGGGCGGTGGCGATTACGCTGCGGCTGGCACTGGTGGAAAACCTGCGCCGTCTGGCAGAGCGCATCGTGGTTGCCCGCGAAGAACGCGACGAAGCCGACGCGATTGCCGACGAGATGCTGGAACTCGCCGAAAAGCAGCCCAATCAATTACTGTCTTTAATCTCAAAGCGTTTGGGCAAGCGTGAAAACGCGGACGGTACGTCCGCAAACGTCGCCCGGCTATGTAATATTAGAAGTTTTTACCCGAAAA
>MWVY01000088.1_pt1 | contig 21738 bp, 25 predicted proteins | sample 1047251 | NCBI WGS metagenome assembly MWVY01 (sample SAMN06349983, study PRJNA376086) | soil metagenome | isolation source: MS7-5 sample Antarctic (ecotone) soil | place: Antarctica | collected 2015-01-13
GCCTGTTGAAAAAGTCGGTTGAAGGTCCACAGATAGGCTCAGATCGAGCTCAGAGACCTCCGAGATGGTGCCGTTGGGCCGAGAAAGAGGGCCAGAAGCGGATCCTGGAGAGTTTTTCAACAGCCTCACTTCTTCTAGGAGATTCGTGAATAGAGGCAACTTTCCGCTGACAGTTGCGCGTGTTGTTTACATGTATCTCGACCACCTTCATACTTAGCGACGCCACGTAATAAGTAGAAAGAAAAAGCGTGAGAAGGGGGTATGCGATGAGGCGAATCACTATGGTTCTTATGGTAGCCGTCGTTATGCTGGTGGCAGTAGCCGGGCCCGCGATGGCGCAAGACGATAAGGCTGCCAAGAAGGCGGCCAGGCAGGCGGAAAGAGCGGCAAAAAAGGCGCAGGATCCAACGCCAGCTCAGAAAGCGACGCCAGCAGCTAATGATGCGTCCAAAAAGGCATTGCCAGCTACTGGTGGTCCCGTAGCTAATCTTGCGTTGTTGGGCGGCTCCCTGATCGTCGGGGGCGGGATAGTTGCCATAAGGATTTCCCGACGATAGCCAGTAAGGACGGAACCATTTACGGGACCGGGGCTAAGGGGCGTAAGCTTCCGCTAACCAGAATTCCCGGCAACCAAACAGTACGAACGTTGCGACCGGGCGCATGTTTATCCAGCCTAGTGAATCGTGCGGCCGGAACTATGGGTGCTGGAGCGCAGTGCGCCCTACCTTGATCGGGGTTATCCACAGGTGAATGCTTATGCAGTCTAGGACTCGAACCCGAAGAACCTACGCCACCAACTAGAGCGTCGAGGTTCCCCTGTATCACTGACGGGGGCCTCGGCACCAGACTCGCCCTCCGAGACCGTCTCGGGGGCGTCTCGCTCGTCTCGTGGCGCTTCTAACTCGGGTATGCGTTCGAGGGCGCCGGCAAGTAGGCGGCGCATTTCCGATAGCTCACGGTCTCGGGTTTCGACGATGCCTCGCAGGTATTCGAGTTGGCTGCGCAGCTCTTCAACCAGTTCGCCCCGTTCGCCGTGATCATGGTGTTCACCACCGGTCGGGTAGTCCTCCGTCTCCCCGATGTCTACCCAAACGTACAGCTTGCCGTCCGCCCCGGTCTCATAGGGTATGGTTCCACGCTTTGCCCGCTTGCGTACCGCATCAGAAGATATACCCAGCACTTCGGCTGCCGTTTGTAGGTCTACCCTCCGTCTACCCATATGACTACCCGTAGGCTCCCCTGCGTCCGCCCTGTGTCCAGGGGTATCTTACCCTTGGACCGGGGCCCGCCGCTCGGGAGACGCCAGCCTCGAGCTGTGTGAAGCTGGGGGAGAAGGTTCCGGAGACCTTTTACGCGAAGGTGTGGGGTGATGGCCATCCCCACGACGCTTCCCAACCCCCGCACAGCTACCTAGGAATCATCGCTTTGGATAGGGCAGCGGTCGGAGATCCGGTATTCTTTTCGGGGTTGGCGGTCGGCATCGAAGACGTACGGCTGAGGGTGCACGGCGCTACGCCTCGCCTGGGTTAGAGGATGTGCCTCGCCGGGGTCCTGGTCGCGGTAGATAGCTCGCAGACGGTCGGCTTCGTGTCTGAATGCCTCAGCGGTGGCGGTCTCGGGGAACGTCACCACCGTGCCGTCCTTTTGGGGGATGGTTATCTGCTCACCCCGGCTATCTCTCTCCAACCTCTTTATCCAGCCTCTTAAGCGCCCCATCGGCTACCTCCGTTGGCCGTGCCTACAGAAGACTTCTCTAGAGAGAGCCTCTCTTCCAATTCCTCGAGCCTACCGATAAGCTCGTCCTGCTCCTGGACTCGCAGCTGGGTCTCGACGAGGCGGGCTCGCACGTTGGCAATCTGTGCCGCGACGGCCCCGACCCTGGCCTCGGTCGTGCCGTCGAGCACGGCGGCGTACAGGTCCGACAGCTGGCCTTTAAGCTCCGACACCTCGACGGACGGACGGCCTCGGCCGCCTCTCTTGCCTCCCTTGGTCGCGGACCGTCTACGGGCTTCCGCGCGGTCGGGATGGTGAGCGTGGCAGTAGTCGCTACCCGTAATAGCTATTGCCCGACAGCGTCCACCGGCCTCAGTAATACCACTACAACTTCCCATAGCTATTACCTCCCCCCCTCGAGCAGCTTTCGTCCAACCTGCCGACGAGGTGGGGGCGGTGGGCTCTTTAGCTCCAGCGGCGGCTCGTCTTCGGATACATAGCAGAGTATCCAAAGCAAGCCCGCTACCTGCTCCGGCGAGAGCCGGGCGGCTCGTGGGTGCTGGTCGAAGAGTTCTCGGACTGCGGGTACCAAGTCAACGGCGTTCACTTCGACACCTCCTCTAGCCAGCGCTTGAGGAACGGTTCGACTTCTTTCCAACGCGTGACGGTGTTGTAGGCTTCTTCGGCCATCGCCGCGCACGTTGGCTTCAGGAACCGCTCCGGCTCGTCTTGGTACTTCGAGAGCTGCTTTTCGAGCCAGTCGGGAGGGTCTTCGAGAAGTCTTTGGGCGGGACATACATGACCATTAGCGGACGGAGCGGACGATGCGGACCTTTTTTCCATAACCTTTCCCACACGAGGAATTTCGGCTCGTAGGTTATGGTTTTTTGGTCCGCTATCGTCCGCTACAAACACCCTCGCGTGTTTTTTACCTGCAAAACCGCTGCTTTGTCCGAGCGGACCATCGTCCGCTGTAGGTCCGCTGAGCGGACCTTTAGAGCCTCCTGGAGAGCCCGAAGATTCGTTATCCGGCACTTTGTCGGGGTCTTCGGGGTCTGGATGGTCCGCTCTTAGTCCGATTCCGAACCAACCTTTGCGGTCTTTTTCGGCGCCCGAAGTGATCTTCGCGTTGATAAAACCTCGTTCCCGAAGACGCATGCCGAACATCTTTTGTGTCTCCGGTTTTTCGCCGGCGCCCTCGCACCAAAACCTGTATTCCTTGTAAAGCGGCGTGGCGGGCGCTACGAGGTCTTTCTGTACTACGCACCGGTCCTCGAGGAAAGCGGCCAGAGTATCCATCTCAGCTCGATACTGCTCCGTCGCGGCCGCAACACTTTCGGGTTCTCCGAGACCGTGCTCCTGCCACTCTAAGCACCCTTCCACGATCCAGGCAAAAACTCCAGGCAACTCCTCGCGTAGTTTCTCCGGTAGCTTCGGGTCTGCTTTGCTTCCCTCAAACCGTTGGGTGAAGGGAATTAGCCTAATGCGGTCCCATATAGCATCGTCCGTACCTTGAATTACGGGCTTGTTGTTGGTGGAAAGCCACAACTTAAACTCCGGTCTGAAGTTGAACGGCTCTCCGAACAGGAACCGGGCCGTCACAGTGTCACTTCCCGTGAGCTGCTTGACCTTACTCTCGGCCAGCCGGCGGCCCTTTTCGACCTCCGCGGCCGAAACAAACCTCGCGCCTTTGAGGGCTGCCACGTCATTCCCGACGCCTTGGTGCCGCTTTGCGAGGATGGTTTCGGTATCAGCATTCGTGGCGTAGTCGCCCAGAACGTCTTGTAGAAGCTCGATCAGAGTAGTCTTGCCGTTCTTGCCAAACCCGTAGAGGATGGCAAAAAGGCGCTCGCGGGTTATCCCGGTTGCCGAGTAACCGGAGTACCGTTTCACAAACGCAACCACCGCATCCTCGACAAGGACCTCTTTTAGAAAAAAATAAAACCGCGGGCAATCGGCCTCCGGTTTGTACTCGACCGGGGCGGCCTTGGTGATAAGGTCCGCCGGGTCGTGGGCTTTGAGTCGGCCCGTCCTGAGATCCAGCGTACCGTTTTGGCAGTTGATGGCCCAGGGATCTTTGTCGAGGTCCTCAAGGCGTACTGCAAGGTGAGGTTTGGCCTGAGAGAGCATGCCGTTTATACGTCCCTCGTTTTGTGAGGAGATGGCGAACTTTGCTATGTCCCGCTGCTTTGCCGGGTCAGGCTCGGAGGCGGCGTCCTTATGGATACTGCGAGCGGTCTCTTGCGCCAGCTTCACGGCTTCGCCGCACTCATCCCAAACCCAGCGCCTACCGTCGTAAAAGAGGAACATCTTTCGAGCCGGGCACCAACGCACGCGGCCGCCGTGCATGTCTACAAAGCGCTCGGCGTTCCCCAGGTCGGAGCGTTCATAGTGACGCCTAACCTCGCGGGTATCTACTCTTTCCCACCCCAGGGCCCTGGCAAGTGCTTTCGGCAGGCCGGGCACTAGCTCTTCGAGTGTTCGCCCTCCCGTTACAGGCTCGTTTCTGGTGAGCTTGGCTGCCGTGCCGTCGATCGCGCCGGCGACATTGTGGCGCTGTATCTTATCCGCGGGCCAGCATGCCTCGAGGATGTGTTTGAGGTCCTCGTAGGTCATGCCGTTGCGGAGCAAGAAACCGCACAGACTGTTCGCATAATCGTGGCCGCCGTCGGGTGGAAAGTTGCGGACGATTAGGACCGCTACCGCAAGATGGCGCAGCCGCTTTTCTAGCTCCTCTTTGGGAAGCTCCGCAATAAGCGCCGGATTGAACGCCGGTATCCATTGATAAGGACCTTTTTCCGGATGGATCGAAGGCTCGACTACGAATTGATGCCCGGCGCCGTTTTCACTGGCTTTGAGTTCGATAAGCATCTCTCGGTTTACGTCCCGGAACTGCCGGTAGCCCGCTCCCGGGCTTCGGTAGATCCAGTGCGTTGGGATACCTTGCTTTCCGCTCTTTAATGTTTCGGGTAGGAACTTCGGAGCCAGCCTTACAGCTTCCTCGCTATCGAGGTCGCCGGCGCAGATCCAGTCGGAGACCTCGCCTGCTTGAATACCGACGTTGCCGCCGTTGATAACGTGTTCGCGCATCTCTTCATAAGGAATAGTTTTAAGCTGCCAACCATCATAAACAGGCTTCTTCAACTCGCGGTTTACTTTGACTGTTTTCCAACCGAACTCGCCGTAAGCGTTGAGGAGCTGCTCTGCTCTGTCAGTGGTGCTTGTTGATTCCATCGTCTATAATTCCTCCCAGAGTCGTTTTTGGGTTCCAGCGCTTTGGTCGGCAGCGGAACCCTCCTGCTTACAATTACGCTCCTGCATTGCGTGGTACGTCGCTTATGATGGCTTCCTGTGTCGCTTCGTTAGCCTCGTTGCTCAGCGCGTTCTGATACCGCTTAAATACTGCCGCGGACGCAACGGACGGCTTCTCGCCACGCCACACCAACTCCTCATTGACGATATCGGCAAAGGAAAAGTCTACGACGCGTCTGTATACCTCCTCGGGAGACGCCTTCGCCAAGTCTTCGAGGGTTTGCGGCTGATACTTACTCACAAAGTCTAGGAACAGGCTTTGCAAATGCTCTGTGGAAATGTCCTGGATCGTTTGGCGAAACCGGTCGGGGCCAACTCTCAGGGCCCACTCCGGCGAAAGCGGCCCCGGAGGCGGGGCCTCAGCTTTTCCCGAGAGCGCCGGCTCTTCAAATAGCTCCCTAACCTCGATGCCAAGGGCTTTCGCCAACTTCCTTAGCGTCGAGGGCCGAGCCTTCCTGTGTCCCAGCTCTATTTGGTTAATGGTGTCTGCCGCGACGCCGCTCATCTCTGCCAGTTCCCGCAGCGTAAGCGCGTGTCTCTCGCGTAACTCTGCCAGCCGGTTCATTGTCCTCCTTCTGTGTGGTCCCGTAGAGCTATTCTATAGACACAGCGTAGTCGTAGCAAGGACACAAGACAACTAATTTAGAAAAAACACAGTAATTGCCTTGACTAAGCCACACAAAACACGGACAATAAGGACGTAACGTAGATAGCTCCCGCCGCCGGACAAGCAGAACGGGAGCGCGAACTCGAAGGGAGGTCGCGAGGAACGAGTTAAAGAGTATCCCGAGTGCCGAGCAACCGCAACAAAGGAGCAACGAGTAAATGAGTTTCCGGATGGACGTCAAGGTCGATAGGGTTCTCGAGGAGGACACCTACGAGGCCGTCCTCGATAACGTCGAGGAGAAGGACACCAAGTTTGGCGAGCGCCTGATGTGGACGTTCCGCATCCCCAGCGAAGACGACGCCACTGTCGTCGGCTTTACCTCCATGTCTCCGAGCACCAAGGCCCACGCTTACACCTGGGCGGCCGCCCTCATGGGCAGCATTGGTCCGAAGATCGGTTGGGGTCCCGAGGACGTGATAGGCGGCAAATGTCGCGTATCCCTCGGCATTTACGAGGACGCCCAGGGCGTCGAGAAGAACAAGGTCGAAAAGGTTTTGCGGTCCAAGGACAAGGCCGAAGACCCTGAAGAGGACTTCGACGAGCTTCCGTTCGGCGACGACGATCCGCCGCCTGCGTTCTAAACACGCCTGTCTGGGGCCGGGTACATCGTCCCGGCCCCTCTATACTAGGTGAAAGGATGGGCAAAGATGGACGAAAAGAAGAGTGGACCTGTCGAGGTAATGGCCGGGGATACGTGCTCGGAGTGCTGGAGGCCAGCGGTATTCGGCTTTAGGAGCATGTACGGCGATGTTAACCATAGCTGCGAAGGGCATGTCGAGATACACGAACTTAACGGCTCGCTGGACTGGCTTATCGGCGAGCGTGACTATACGGTGGGCGACTGGCTTAAGCAGGTTCGAGCTGTAGACGAGGGCGCCTGGGACGGTGCGGGAGACATGAAGCATTTTCTACTTCTGAAGGACCAGGTCTCCGACGATTTCGAGATGCCTTACAAGTGGCAGCACGAGTGTACGCTGGAGAGTCTCCTCAGTGCGGTGAACGTGGCGTGTAAGCTCACACAGGAGAAAATAGACCGCAAGGAGATCGAGCTGCAGAGCTTCACCAAGGAGATGGATGATGCTGCTTGGGATGCAGGCAGCGAGGAAGCCGAATTAGGCCGATAGCTCCGGTCCAGATGGGCTAGGGCCGGGGTGTGGTGGCCCCGGTCCCTCTTATTATGCTTCTGCTAGGTGGAAGTGTGCCGGGTCCGCTATACGCTCGGGTATGTCTAGACCACCGGCGGTTAGTTCGGCAAACTCCTCTAGGCTCAAGAACTCAAGCTGCAGGACTGTGCCTTGCTCGTCTATGTGGATGTATGCACCGGGGCCAAGCTCCAACGCCTCGAAGGGATCACCGTCGCGCACGTGAATGTAGAACGCTCCGGACACCTGATCGAATTTTATTCTCATGGTCCTAGTCCCCCTACTTTGCCACCTTTGCATCCGTCCTGGGGACGTAGGATGAACGGGGTCGAACTCCACAGCTGGGGGGCCTAGTCGGAAGAAGCAGCGTATCGTGGCCACGGCCCGGTTCGCCGCCTGGCCGTCTCCATAGGGGTTGGTAGCGTTCGCCATCTCCGCGTAGACCGCGGCGTCATAAAGCAGACTGCGAACGCCATCAACTATCCGATCGTGGCCGGTGCCCACCAACCGGGCGGTGCCGAATGCCATAGCCTCGGGGCGTTCGGTGGTGTCCCGCAGGACGAGGACCGGTTTCCCCAAGCTCGGCCCCTCCTCCTGGACGCCTCCGCTGTCGGTCAGTATCAGGGAGGAGCGAATCATGAGACGGACGAAGTCCCCGTACGACGCCGGCTCGGTAACCAAGACGTTGGGGAGATCTCGCACCGCGGGCGCAAGCGACTGGCGCACCACTGGATTGAGATGCATGGGGATCACGACCAGGAGCTCGGGATCCCCCCGAGCAATCGTGGCCACGGCCCTGCCGATCTCCGCCATGGGCGCCCCCCACGACTCCCGGCGGTGGGCCGTGACGAGCAGGACACGCCGGGTGTCGCCATCGAGGAACCGCAATTGTGGCCGCTCGTAGCCGTCGCGTGCCGCGGCTGCCTCGAAGAGCGCGTCGATGCCTGTGTTCCCGATCGTCACCACACTACTTCGCTTCACCCCCTCGGCCAGGAGGTTCTCGCGGTTCGAGGACGTCGGGGTGAGGTGGAGCGCGCTAAGCTGCGTGATGAGACGGCGATTCATCTCCTCCGGATAGGGGGACAGGGGGTCGCCGGTCCGCAATCCGGCCTCGAGATGAACGACCGGCACCTGCTCGTAAAATGCGGCTAACGCCCCCGAGAAGGTCGTGGTGGTGTCGCCCTGCACGATTACGGCGTCTGGCTTCTCGCATTTGATGAGCGGGTTGATGCCGTGCAGGACCCTGCAGGTCACCCCGCTGAGGTTCTGCCCGTGCTTCATGACGTTAAGGTCGTGGTGAGGACGTATGGAGAAGAGGGCTAGGGTCTGGTCCAGCATCTCCCGGTGCTGTCCGGTGGAGACGACAATGGGCTCCAGATCCGGCGCGGCGTGCAGCTTCCGGATAAGGGGAGCAAGCTTGATGGCTTCCGGCCGTGTGCCGACCACGACCATGAGGCGCTTGGCCATCACTCCACCGGCTCTGAGGCGAGACGCGGGGTCTTGACCCATCCGTTGCGTTTGGTCAGCATCCTCGTCCAGGCCCACAGCGTGAACACCACGCCGAAGTAGCTGTAGGCGGCGAACAGGGCCCCGTAGGCAGGAACCTGCCACCACGGCACCGCGTTGGGGCTGTTCCGCTGATAGGTGGCGAGAAACACCCAGATCGCCCCGGTGCCCATGATCTCGTAGCCGGCTCTCCGCACCGGACCATCAGGCAGGAAGGCAAGAGCGCTGTTGTGGATCGCCACGAGGCCAAGGAGGTTGGCGATCAAGAGCCCGGTCGCGCAGGTAACGACCATCACGAAGCCGATGAGAAGAAGGTATATGCTGAGATCGAGGCGGACGATGAGGCGTGCCCTGTGCGCGACTAGCAGACGTGGGAGGTGAAAAAAGCACTGGTAGTTGCCCTGAACCCAGCGAGTCCTCTGACGTAGCAGCAACCAGAAGTTCCTGAGACCCTGCTGGGCGACGAACGTGCCGGTTCTAAAGCGGATGCGCCATCCCCTCTCTGCGAGGTAGAGGCCTATATCGAGGTCCTCGGTGAGGCAATCTGTCCACGGAGGGCGCCCGAGTGACAGCAGCGCCGACATCCGGTTGAACTGGCCGTTGCCCCCGAGGCCGACGGAGCCGATGTGGTCCCGGGCTACCTGGACATAGGAGCTAAAGCCGACGAACTCCAGGTCTTGCAGCCGGGGGATAAGGCCGTCGCGCGCGTTGGTGATGTGCACGGGGATCTGGAGAGCTCCCACCAGCGGGTCGCTGAAGCACGGCGCCACCCGGGCGAGCGCGTTGCTCTCAAGCTGCCCGTCGGCGTCCACCACGCAGATCACGATCTGGTCCGGGGACCGCCCTTGGAGCCAGGCATCGCCGCGCGCCGCCGCTTCCTTCACGATCTCGAAGGCGTGGTTGAGGACCGCCCCCTTCCCCCGCCCAGCCACGTCCCTACCACGGTCCACGACAAGTACGCGGCCGCTCTTCTCGAAGGCGTGGGCGAGCTCGCTGGTGCGGTCGCTGGAGCCATCGTTCATCACGATCACGCGGTAGTGCTCGTAGCGGAGCCGAGTGAGAGACTTCAGCGTGTCCTCGATCACGAGCTCCTCGTTGTGCGCGGGAACCACGAGCACCATGAAAAAATCGGAGCTCCGCGGCAAGAGAGGCTCTCGGATGTACGTGAGCCCGAACAGGACGAAATAGTAGACGTTGACCGCGACCATGAGGTAGCCGAGCGCCGAGACGTTGATGCTGAAGCCGGGCACCTCAGACCGCTGCCCCGGCCACAACGGGTACGCGAAAAAGGCTCCTAAGACGGCAAGTGAAATCGCGGCAATCGCGGCAGTCGCCGCGAGGCGCAAAAACCTGCGATGTAAGGTCTGTCGTTCCAAGGTCTGCCCTTCTCGCTTTACCATTTCCAAAGAAAACCGGCCCCTGAAGGTCTAACGACCTTCAGGGTCCGGTTGCACCATTGGCTCCGTCTGCCCCGGGTGCCCATATAGGGGACAGAGTTCCTAGCCTCTATAAAGCCTTTAAACAGGCTCAGTTTTTTCCTTCTATGTAGAACGTAGCACAAATAACTGAAGCATGATACGTTTTGGGGCGCGAGAGGTTAGATCTTGTTAAAAAAAGGGTTAACGAGGCACACTCTGAGTTTTCCGCCTAGAGCTAGCGGGGGTGCCTCTATTCACGAGCTGCCTAGAAGAGTAGTCTTCTCGAAAACTGGAAGGCTATAGGACAAAAAAGGGCCGACGCTCCTTCGAGCGCGCCGACCCCGGAAGAAGGCTCAGCTTAGATCCCCTCGGGCGGCTCCCCGCCGGTGTGGGCGAACAGCTTGCAGACGATCTTCCACACCCCGTCGATACGCGCCAGCAGGAAGTAGTCGATGAACGAGACCGTCCCCCAGTAGCCCTCCTCGGCCACCACCCCAACCGCGGCGTCCCCCGTCTGCTGCACCGAGAGGATGCGCGACCGGTAGGTGCCGGTGTCAGCGGGCGCGCTCTCCGCCAGCGCGAAGAGCTCCTCGATCGGCACGTCGTAGCGCGTTCCGGCGAGGGACCCGAACATCTGCGCGTCCGCATGGAAGGCTTCCCGCAGCTTCGCGACGTCGCCCTTGGCCTCCCCGTCGGTGCACAGCTGCAATACCTGGCAGATCGCGTCGTAGTCACTCACCACATCTGCTGCGACGCTGATGTTGCCCTCGTTGGCCTGAGCCATGCGCCACCTCCCTTACCTGTCTCGGGTAGCCGGTTGCACCACTGGCTCCTGCCGTCCCACTAGGTGCCCTATGTTCAGGACGAAGTTCTCAGCCGCTACCTTTAGCTTGTTCTGTAGCAATACATAGTAATTAGATGCAGAGTCCCCTGCAACTGTTGAGTCAAATGGTTGCCTCCGTTACCTTTATTCACCCGGTTGCCGAGAGCTTTAATTCTCGGAAACCCGTATTCAACCCTACGAATCCTTATCCAATAGGACCGGGGCGAGGCGGGATTTCGTACTCCGACAAGCGAGGTAGTCGAGGCATCTTGCTACACGCTTGGATAGATATTCACTCGAACCCGAAGAACCTACGCCACCAACTAGAGCGTCGAGGTTCCCCTGTATCACTGACGGGGGCCTCGGCACCAGACTCGCCCTCCGAGACCGTCTCGGGGGCGTCTCGCTCGTCTCGTGGCGCTTCTAACTCGGGTATGCGTTCGAGGGCGCCGGCAAGTAGGCGGCGCATTTCCGATAGCTCACGGTCTCGGGTTTCGACGATGCCTCGCAGGTATTCGAGTTGGCTGCGCAGCTCTTCAACCAGTTCGCCCCGTTCGCCGTGATCATGGTGTTCACCACCGGTCGGGTAGTCCTCCGTCTCCCCGATGTCTACCCAAACGTACAGCTTGCCGTCCGCCCCGGTCTCATAGGGTATGGTTCCACGCTTTGCCCGCTTGCGTACCGCATCAGAAGATATACCCAGCACTTCGGCTGCCGTTTGTAGGTCTACCCTCCGTCTACCCATATGACTACCCGTAGGCTCCCCTGCGTCCGCCCTGTGTCCAGGGGTATCTTACCCTTGGACCGGGGCCCGCCGCTCGGGAGACGCCAGCCTCGAGCTGTGTGAAGCTGGGGGAGAAGGTTCCGGAGACCTTTTACGCGAAGGTGTGGGGTGATGGCCATCCCCACGACGCTTCCCAACCCCCGCACAGCTACCTAGGAATCATCGCTTTGGATAGGGCAGCGGTCGGAGATCCGGTATTCTTTTCGGGGTTGGCGGTCGGCATCGAAGACGTACGGCTGAGGGTGCACGGCGCTACGCCTCGCCTGGGTTAGAGGATGTGCCTCGCCGGGGTCCTGGTCGCGGTAGATAGCTCGCAGACGGTCGGCTTCGTGTCTGAATGCCTCAGCGGTGGCGGTCTCGGGGAACGTCACCACCGTGCCGTCCTTTTGGGGGATGGTCATCTGGTTGTCCTGGTTCGCACGCTCAAGCCGCTTCACCCAGCTTCTTATTCGCCCCATCTTCCACCTCCCATACTCGGCTTCTCTGCCGCCTGTGCTTCCTGTGCTGCCTCGATCGCCTCGAGGCGGCCGATAAGCTCGGTTTGCTCCTGGACACGGAGATTTGTCTCGACAATCCTCGACTCTTCTAGCTCGCGGTTCTTCGTCTCGGCCTCGACGGCCCTTATTGCCACGCCATAACACTGTGCGGCCACGGATGCTTTGCCCTTGTCGACCGACCCCGACAGGACGTCGTCTCCGAGGGTTATCAGCTTTTTCTTGAGCTGCGCAAGTTCGGAGCCGGGCTTGCTTCGGCCACCCTTACTGGCGCCCTTGCGGCGGACATCCGCATTGGCGGGATCGTGTGCCCAACAGAGGCCGTTAGACCCTTGTGCGGGGAGCGAGCAAGGCGACCCGTCCCGCTTAGTAGCGCCGCATTTGCCCAATACCCCCACCCCCCTTACTTCCCCCTATTTCAACGACCCGCCTGCCTACTTGACGTCGTGGACGAGGCTTCGGCGTGTCGAGAGGCCCGTTACCACGCTCGAACTTGCGTTCGCCAGCAGGAGTGTGTGGGGTTGGGACCGTCTCGCCGGGGAGGAAGATTTGCAGCCCCGGCGAGACCTCCCTGGCCTCCTTCGCGTCCTCTCCGCGCTTATCGGTTCGCATCTTCTGCTACCTCATCCGCGCGGTGAGGTTCATGGGATGCTGACCGCCCGTCCACAATATATCGGCCGGGCTTGGCGAGGCTGCCGCGAAGGTGTCCCACTTCTCTCCAGGCTCATCGTTCGGGTCCAGCTCTTCTGCAGCGAGAACGACGTCCTCGTAGGCATCTTGCAAGTCGGGAAGCAGCTCTAGCCCGTGCGCAATCGCGAGGTCGTAGCCGTCCTTTCGGCGCGCCATGCTGAGGCAAAGCTTTATCGTCTCAACGCCCACGTCACCGAGCCCGGCGGCGGCGTCCATCGAGTCGATAAGGTCCTGCTCGCTCATTTTAGTGGTCAGCAACACCGCTTCGGTGGTGACGTCCGTCGGAGCAAGCTCCCGCTCGGCGGCCTGGAGCGCTTCGTCAATCGCTACACGCAACTCGAGCTCCAGCTCCACGTACTTAGAACGGGTCAGGTTCATCTGAGAGTTGGCCCATTCCGCGGCTTCGGCGGCACGCACACGGTCGGCTTCCTGGGGTCCCATGCGCTCCTCAAGTTCCTTACTCATGGCACCCTCGTGGTGCTGCGCGGAGGCCCGGATCTCGAACGAGGAGTTCAATAATTTCGTCAGTTGATTTCCGTAATCTTCCTTGAGTCGAAGGATTTTACTAGCCATTTTGGATCTCCTTGTCGTTGATCTTCTCGTACCTTACAAAGCCCTTGCGGACCTCAACACTGGCGAGGTCGGCACGTCCCTCGCCGCTCAGTGTGGCCCCAAAGACCGCACCCTCGTCGTCGACGACCCAGAAGACAAGGTCTTCCTGGTGTCTTCGAACACCGCGACGTACCCCGCCCCGCTCAGTACGTGGACGATCTCCGGCGGTTCGTCCACGTACTGCAAATCTTCTTCCAAGATGCGGCTCGTGTTCACGTGTTTATGAGGGGCGGGGTCGACCCCCACCGGTCCGTTGCTCGTGTTCATCACTCTCAAGCTTCCTCCTTCTCTTTGTTTACGACACACTGCATGTGGCCCTGGACATCGCGCCGTTTGAGGTCTCCGAACGCACGAACAATAGAGCGAGGACTGATACCGGCACGCAGACTCCCGTCAACCAGTTTTTGGTCCCGATGACCACACACTCGACATTTCTTCGGACTGGCCCTCGTGGTCATCACGCTACCTCCGGGCCGTCTTCGGCGCCGTCCATTGGCTGTGCTTCGGCACCCCCGATGCCCAGGATCCGGCCGTAGCGGTCCCGTTCGGCCCTGTGGCGAGCGGTAAGGACAGAGAATGTTTCCTCGAGCGCGGCGAGCTGTCGTTCGTGGTGGTCAAACCAGCCCTGAACGTACTCCTGGTGTCGAGTCTGGGCGAATCGTCGAGTACTCTCCTTCCACCCCGCCTCGACGCGGTTCGCCTCCTCCTGAGAGCGCGTGCGGAATGCTTGGCTTCGCCCCGGTCCAGACGGACCTGCCTCCGAGAAGCGGAAACCCGGCTGCGGAGTATTATCGATATCCATCACGCCGCACCCTCGCCCCTGGCCAACGAAGCGAGGTGGCACCTAAGCCTCTCCTTCTCGCGTACCAACCGCTCGAGACGGTACGTAGCTTTTTCGCGAATCAGACGCTGGCGCCCGATTTCTGCCTCCAACCGGGTGAGTTGGTCCTCCAGCGCGGCCCGTGTCCGAGGGTCTGTGCTGCTCACGAAGCGGCGGCCAGCTCAAGATTCTGCGCGAGCTGTTCTCGCGTAGCGCGGATATGCTCGATCCTCTCAATATCTCCCCCCGCGGCCACTTCCTCCCTTTCCGCAACCCTATGCATTCCAGCAAGTGCCGTTAGGAGGGTTTGCATTATCGCTATAGTGGGGGTGCCAGGAAATTGTGCGTCCGGATACTTGGCCAGCTCCCCGCGCTCGAGCCCGATCCTATCCGTAATTTCTTGTGCCTCTTCAAGGGATGATGCCGCATCATACAACGCTTCCAGCTCTTCCTGTGGAAGCGTGAGATAACGCACCTGCACGCCATACTGGCTTAGTAGATTTTTGATAGCCTCCTGGGCCTCTTCAACACCCGCAGGAGTACGATACTTTTTCGCGCCTTCCTCGAGCGCAGCCTCAGGCGAAGGCCCCGCCTCTTCCAGGGCTTTACCTAAAGGGACCGGCTCCTCGAGCAGTTCTTCGACCGGCACACCGTAACCACGCGCGATCCGAGAAAGTGTGATGTCGTGCGGGCGGTGCAAGCCGCGCTCTAATTCCGAAAGCGTTCCTGCCCGCACCCCGGTCAATCCAGCAGCTTCTCTAAGCGTGACCCCGCGCTCCGCCCGAAGTACCCGGAGCCGAGTAGATAGCGAACCTTGCACCATGTATCACTCCTTCCATACAACGCCACTAGTACCAACAAACGCATGGTAACACACGCCAGCTGGATTAACGACATTTTTTCACAGTTTTTTACAGATACTATTGCCACGTACCGCTTTGTTGCGGTATAATAGAGAAGGCGGACAAAGGAAGAGCCCGCGATTCTCCCCGCTAAAGGACTCGCGAGCTCTATGACCAGGAGAGGCGGTGACCTCTGGCAGGATCATAACACCAGCGCCCCAGTCTTTTGGCGCAATACGCCTTGTAACTAATCCGGCACAAACTGTGCCATCAGTAGTGAAAGGAAGGCGAGAAATATGCCTTTACCCCGCAGCAAAGACGACGGCACGGGCGGAGCCCCGGTCCTCAACCTCGGTAATGCTCGCGTCAAGCTCTTTGACGTTGAGGAGCACGAGCAACCGTACACCGTGACGCGCGAGCGCGACGGTGCGGAATTCACCTTTGACCCGAATTTCAAGTGCTCCGTCGAGGTTATCGACGACGGCAACGACGGCGCCGACAACGGTACGACGTTCTTTGAGTCATTTAAGTACAAAAAGGACAAGAAGGGCAAATGGCACAACCAGGAGAATTCCAAGCTCGGAGCACTCACGCTGGTGGTGAAGCCCGGCTACTTCGACGACGACTCGATACCGGCCCTCGTCGCCGACGACCTCGAAGGGTTCGAGATGTTGTGCCGGGTGAAGCCCTCCCGGAACCCGAACACCGGGGCGATTACCGGATCGACCATCGACTGGGAGACAATGCAGCCGGTGCCCACGCCGGAGAAGGTGGCGGCCGCCGTGTCTGAAGCCGAAGAGGACTTCGACGAAATCCCGTTTTGATCTAAGCTAGGAATGAGAAGAGCCCGCGTCTCGGATTGATCGGAGAGAACGCGGGCTCTTCGAAAGGTGGTTATATTGTACCAAGATCAACAGTCGGCCTCATCGGCAATCCAAGATGTGGTGTGCGGGTATATGGATCGGGGGATAGCCCCGATCCCTGTATCGACCAGGAGCAAGAATCCGAACCGAAAAAACTGGGAGTCCGAGCGCTGGACTAAAGATGATGTAGCACGGCTCTGGAGCAACGATCAGAACGTCGGCATTCTTTGTGGTGAACCTTCGGGGTGGCTGGTAGACGTAGACTGCGACTGCCCGGAAGCCGTTAGGTTGGCGCCGAAGTTTCTCCCTCGCACTCTAAAAGGTGGACGGGACACGGCTCCCGGATCTCACTGGTGGTACCGCGCAGAGGGTTGTGAAACTAAGCCATTCTTCGGAACAACGCGCAAGAGGATTCTTGAACTGAGGTCTAACGGATGTCAGACGCTCGTATACCCCAGCGTGCACCCCGACGATGGAGATACGTACCAGTGGTACCGAGACCTGTCGGATAAGATGGCCAACGTTGACGATAAAGAGCTGCGCCACAAAGTAAACCTACTCTTTACCGCCACCATCATCGCCCGCCACATGCCGCCCGTCGGCGGTCGCCACGACTACGCTCTGGCGCTATCGGGGTTCTTGCAGCGCAACGATCGTCTCACTGAGGATGACGCGTCTCGCGTCATGGTCGAAGCGTGGTCGCTCTTCGAGGACGCTGGCCCGGACGCTCTGCGCGACGTAGAGAACGCCATCAAGACGACAAAGGAGCGCCTCAATAGGAAACAACCCGTGGTCGGCGGTGGGGCTTTAGCCGTGTTTGAAGAGGGGCTTGTTAAGGCCCTCTCTCGGGGGTGGGACTGGCGGGTAGGCACGGAAGAGGATCAGTCTTACTCGTGGGAAGATCCCGAAGGTCTACCGGAGGGGCTGCCCCCGGTACCGGAGTTTGACCTGCGCATGCTGCCGGACGCCTTCCGGGCGTGGGTTGAGGATGTAGCCGAGAGGATGCAAGTCCCGGCGGATTTCATCGCCGCGCCCATGATGGTCGCACTCTCCGCCGTTCTAGGGCGCAAAGTCGGAATACGTCCAAAGAGGAAAGATGACTGGACTGTGGTCCCGAACCTCTGGGGGGCTATCGTAGGGCGCCCCGGACTCCTGAAGTCCCCGGCCCTGAAGGGCGCCCTTGCCCCACTGGACAAGCTCATAGGCGAGGCGGGCAAGCGCCACGAGGAGCGCAAGCGCGAACACGAGACCGACCTGGAACTGCACAAGGCACAACTCGTCTGGTACGAGGATGAGAAAAAGAAACTTGCAAAAAAGGGAGACATGGACGCCGTCAAGGAGTTTATAAGCGAGAACCACGTCGGTGACGAGCCGGAGACGCCTTCGGAGAGGCGCTACCGTACCAGCGATACAACGGTAGAGAAGCTCGGGGAGTTGCTAAACCAAAACCCTAACGGTCTCATGGTTTACCGCGATGAGCTTACCGGATGGCTCCGAGGGCTAGACCGGTACGGTAGGGAATCAGACCGGGCCTTCTACTTGGAAGGCTGGAGCGGCGACCAGGGCCACGACGTAGACCGTATCGGTCGGGGTAGCTTGAAGGTTCCCGCTCTCACCCTAGCGATTCTCGGGGGCATACAGCCCGGCCCACTATCAAACTACGTCTTTGATGCTGGCACGGATCGAGCAGACGACGACGGGCTGCTACCTCGCTTTCAGCTGCTCGTGTGGCCCGACCCGAGTCCTGAGTTCAAGAACGTTGACCGCTACCCCGACCGCAAGGCGAAAGCGGACGCCTTCGATGTCTTCGACTTTGCAGATAGGATCAACTTCGACGCCGACGACGCCGACGAGGTCTCGTATCTGCGGTTCTCAGAAGAGGCGCAACACCTCTTCGACACGTGGCGCGTAGACCTGGAGCACGAGCTGCGTAGTGGCAACCTATCCCCAGCGATGGAATCGCACAAGTCGAAGTACCGGAGCTTGTTCCCGGCGTTGGCGTTGCTACTGGAGATAGCGGACTCTGCAGAGAGCGGAGAGGTTGAAGACCCGGAGACAGGCGAGGTGTTGCGCGCGGTGATAGGTGAGCCCCCCACGGAGGTCTCGGAGGTGAGCGCCTTTAGAGCCGGGGCCTGGTGTGAATTTCTCGAAGCCCACGCCCGGCGCGTCTACTACTCGGCGGAGCGCCCGGAGATACGTTCGGCCCGTGAGCTGCTAAAGCATGTCAAGGCTGGCGATGTTTCCCACGGAGAGCCAGTCCGCGCCATGCTCCGCAAGGGCTGGGCAACCCTGGGTACCCGCGAAGAGGTAGACGGAGCACTCGATGTGCTCCAAGAGCATAACTGGCTTCGCGTCCTCAAAATGGATACGGGGGGCCGCCCGTCGGAGGTGGTCATATTGCACCCCACATTACGACCGGGGCGATGATTTTCAGAATGCGGGCGGATAGCGTACTGACAAAAGGGGCCAAAACCCCTTCTGTCCCCTTTTGTCAGTTCCTACCCCGCAGGCTTTTTGAAAATTCGAGGGGGCCCTCGTGGGCTGGCTAGAGCGTCTTGGGGAGGTAGAGGAGAAGAAAAGGAACCAACTAGAACAGCGTCGCAACCACTCAGGCGCCGACCTCGTAGACCTCGGGGAGACCAAGCGGGAGCTAATCGAGGAAGACCAACCCAAAGGCGGTAGGCCAAAAAAGGACGAAGCCGAAGAAGAGAAACCGGCGCAAAATTTTGCGCCGGTTTCTGGCTCAAAGAACGAAAACGGGGGCGGGTACCGTACTGACAAAAGGGGCCAAAAGGGTCCGGCGACAGATACTCGAAAACTAGAGTACGCATCCGAGCTGGGGCTCGTAGCGCGGTGGTCGCACGAGTTCGGCTACATCTCTGTACACGACCCCACAACAGGAGAGTGGCACGACGTGGCCACGAACGAGGTACCGGACTGGGCCAAGCGCGAAGCGTTCAAACGCAAGGAGCTCTATAGGGACGGCAACCGTAAAGCCTACCGTCTGACCGCGAGAGAGATGGAGGAAATCTATGAGCAAGAACGAGTGGAAATGTGGGAGCACCCGTGGGCCCGCCCCGCGGTGACTGACGAGGGAATCGTGTACGAGGACTATCTGGAAGAGGAGGGGGAATAGCGTGGGCGTCTCCCCGAGACGAAAGAAGAAGCGCAGAGGCCAGAGCCCGGCAGACCGTCAACATTTAGAGAGGTATTGCGAGCGGTGCGGTGCCTCTCTAGCTAACAGTTTAAACGCTCCGGTGACCCGGTCTCTCGGTCTCTGTAGTTGGTGCGAGTGGCAGTGGCAGAAGATGGAGCGTGAGTAGGAGAGGATGCCCGGCTCCGCCCCGGCCCCTCTTATTTGCCCCTCTCCCTAGCAACGCGCTCCACGTCCTCAGGGTCAACTAGCCACCCCTGGTGAGTCTTGACGCCGCGCAAAGACCGTTGTTCGAGGCGTTTGATCGTACCCTGCTTGCTCATGCCCATGACCCGCCCTGCCTCGGCGGGAGTCAACCAAGTTTCCAGTTCCTTTAGCGTCACCAAAATCTGCTCCTATCCTGAACTTTATTGAAAAAAATAGTCTACCAAATGTATTGACGTACGACAACCAATATGAGATACTACGGGTGTCAGATAAAGAACGGCCCCGGCGAGTCCACAGCTCCCGAGGCCCGGCCCAAAGGGAGGCAACCCAATGGACACCACAAGGATACCGCAACCAGCGCCAACCACCACTAGAGTAGGGCGCGGTCGAGAGCTCTACGCCGAGCACGCGGACGAGATCCGCTTCGACCCGGCAGATAGGGTTTGGCTCGTTCCCAGCCAGCACGAAGGAACTTCCGTCTACGAAGTCGTCCTTGGTCGCCGAGGCGAGTTCTGCGAGTGTCGGGACTTCGAGTTTCGTGGAGAGTCCTGTAAGCCCGTCGTCGCCGCCACGATCGCCCGGGCAAAGACCGCCACGTGTTCGGGGTGCGGTGATCGCATCCGCCACCGCGACCTGACCGAGGTCACCGAGGATCACGAATCGCTCACCTGGTTCCCCGGAGACCTGCTCTGCTACTCGTGTCTTCACGATCACGGCGGGATCGCGTAGTGGCGCGGGCGATACTAGCGGGGGTGTTGCTCGCCGTCACATGAGCCATTACGTGTTGTTGCTTGAGACGTTCGGAGGTATAGTTGCGTCATTACACCGGGCTGGATTCCCCCCTCCTAAAAGGCAAACCCAGCCCGGCGGTTTCATTCATCCCCCTCCGTGCGGCAACCCAACCGCCGGGCCCCGGCCCTTCGTTCCGATAATACTCCCCGCACGCATTTACTCCCCGGTACCCCTACCATACCGAGGACGGAGAAAGCTGCTTGGCCCTGCGGGAAAGCGGCGCTTCGCTTATAGTGTCGCCCTGAAAAGAGGGCCAGGCGAGACAATGGGTTAGCTCTCAGACCAAACATGTACCAGATGTGTGGTGGCCCGGCCCCTCTATAAGTGAAGGGTACACACCCCCGAAGCGCGAACAACGTCTACCACGCTTCACCTAAACCAGATTACTCGCGGTTCGCCCCTTCTATCACCCTAAAGTAAAAGTCGATGCTTTAGGGGACCAATCAAGCCGGATGGAGGCCAGGAGAAGGGCGACCGACGGGTATCATGAAGACGCCGCGAGCGAACGGTTTTGCGGCGCAATCGGTGAGCGGAGGAAACTCGTGGCAACCGTGAAAGACGTGGCGCGTTGGATGCAAAGTGAGCTGGAGAGGAAAGGCGACCTCTACCAGGCAGACGCAGCGCGCGACATCGAATCCGAGTTCGGAAAAGAGTTCGTGTACGAGAACGAGCGGGGCAATCTCGCCATCGACCGCAGGGTTTTGAGGGCATTTCGCAGGCTGACCGAGGACACCGTAGTTTGGATGCGCTGGGGGCGGTGCTGGGTCAAGAGGGGCGAACACGACCCCCCGGGTAGGCAAGCCTACTAGCGCATCTGCCGACGGCTTATTCACTGAACTGCCGAGAGGGTGTGCAGGCATAAAAAGAGGGCTGGAGTGTGAAGCCCCAGCCCCTCACTAACCTTCCTATAGGGCTACTACTTGAGTAGGTCCTTAGCCTTGCCCAACTTATCCTTGGCGGTGCCCTTGTCCTGGTCCGAGCGTCCCTCGGACTTCTTCGCTTTGTCGCCGGTTACGGATCCGGTGGCTTCTTTGGCCTTGCCCTTTGCCTTGTCAAGGGCCCCTTCGCCCTTGTCTTGGCTGCTTCTCTTTCCGCCCACGTGCTTCTCCCTTCTTCGGCCGTCACGTGCAATATACATTTTACCCGTTCGGGAACCGGCTTGAAGGTTTGCGGCTAGCACTAAGGGTCGGGTTGCCTCTATTCACCGAAATGCCGAGAGCTTTAATTCTCGGAAACACGTATCCACGATACTGCATGGATCGGCTCTCAAGAGGCTATAGAAGATCCTTTGGGCTCCTCTGGCAGGAGAGGCTAACCACAACATGTAGTGGCTCCGAATAAAGATGCAGAAAGCTGTGAGCTACAGCTACCGCTCATGGACGAGCCTGTTGAAAAACTCTCCGGCACCCGGTTCTGACCCTCTTTTTAGCGCCAATGGCACGATTTTTGAGGCCTCTGAGCCCGATTTAACTCCCCTATGGACCTTCAACCGACTTTTTCAACAGGCTCAGGGCTTCTCGGAAACTGAGCATATCCTTGTTCTCTATGGTGAGTAGAAGAAGGGCCGGGAAGAGGAATTGGACATGAAGTACCCCGACCCTTCGCATGCCTGGAAGGTGCATTTTAGCCGCCGGTAGTCCGATGATGAAGCCTTGAGAACCCCTTGATTTTAATATCCGCAACATGTGGGGGCTTACACCTGAGTCACCCCAATAGCAGGAGTTGCCACTAATAGAAGATGTCTTCTCGGAAACTGGGCTTCCGGCATTGGGCGAGCCTGTTGAAAAACTCGATCCAGGCACGTTCATGGCTGCACAGACCGGCTCTAGAGGCTTCAAATCGGGCTTTAGAGCCCCGAAACAGGCGGTTTTCAACCCGAATCGAGGGCCGGAAGCAGTA
>MWVY01000089.1_pt1 | contig 21684 bp, 21 predicted proteins | sample 1047251 | NCBI WGS metagenome assembly MWVY01 (sample SAMN06349983, study PRJNA376086) | soil metagenome | isolation source: MS7-5 sample Antarctic (ecotone) soil | place: Antarctica | collected 2015-01-13
TTGGCGAATCGCCGTTGGCGAAAGTTCCCGAATTTGTCAACACGGCTTGTCCGCAATGCAGCGAACCGGCGATGCGCGAAACTGACACGATGGACACATTTGTCGATTCGGCTTGGTATTATTTTCGATTTTCGTTTTAACTTTATCAGAAAAATTTTGACAATTTTCCTCAATAATCGGATGTTCAGGCGCGACGACAATTGCGTTTGCGCCATAGATTGTGTCAATCCGCGTGGTGAAAACTTTTATTGATTCCAGATTTTTTTTTTGTTTGGAATCTGGAATTTGAAATCTGGAATTTGGAATCTGGAATTCGACAACCGCGCCTTCACTCTTTCCAATCCAATTCTTTTGCATCGTCAGAACGCGCTCTGCCCAGCCCGCTTCTATTTCTTCCATTCCATGAAGAAGTTCTTCGGCATATGCGGTAATTTTTAAAAACCACTGCGCGATGTCTTTCTTCTCGACCTTTGTGCCGCAACGCCAGCAAACACCGCCGCTTGCCTGTTCATTCGACAAAGTAGTTTCGTCGCGCGGACACCAATTAACCTTTGTCATTTTTTTATATGCAAGTCCGCGCTCAAACATTTTCAGGAAAAACCACTGGTCAAATTTGTAATATTCGGGACGATGCGCGGCAATTTCCCGACTCCAATCATAGCTGATGCCCAGACGCTGAAGTTGCTGGCGCATCTGGTCAATGTTGTCTTCCGTCCAATCTCGCGGATTGACACCTTTCTTAATCGCGGCTTGTTCGGCGGGCTGACCAAACGAATCCCAACCAATCGGATGCAGAACATTGCAGCCTTGCAGACGCTTATACCACGCCAAAACGTCGCCGATTGAATAATTGCGCACATGCCCCATATGCAGCCTGCCCGACGGATACGGCAGCATTTCGAGTACGTAAAACTTTTGTTTCGCGCTGTCAATTTCGACTTCAAACGTCTTGTTCTGCGCCCAACGCTTTTGCCATTTCTGTTCTATCTTTTGTGCAAAGTATTTCTCGTCCATAATATTGAGTCCAATGTCCGATGTCTTTGGAAAATTTAAGTTTAGCCAATAAAAATAAATCTATCCAACGATATCGCAATTCGTAATTTTTAATTTTTAATTGAATAAAGGTTCGCTACATCGCCGAAAAGTGGAGGCGAGTAGCTATCTAAGGACGAGATGGCTTTGATAAAAGGTCATATTTTGATTTTATACAAAATATTCTATTTGTCTAGTTTTAAGGAAAAAATCTGTAAATTTCCTTTCGGTGCATAACAATTTGCACGATAATTTCATCGTTTTCCAATTTCAATCCGACGCGATAAGAGCCGAATCTGATTTTGAAGTAATCGTCGAAGCCCTGCATCTTTTCGATTTTTCCACTCTCTGCAATTGAGGCTAGATTCGGCAATTGTTCAAAGACGAAAACCTCAATTCTTTCCCTGACTTCTTTGGGCAAATTCGCTAATTGCTTGAGAAACCTTTTCTTAAGTTTAATTTGCATCGGTTTTTTTCAATTCGGTGTAAAAACTTTTTGCATCTTCAAAATTAAGGGTTTCATTATCTTCCGAATTATCCATTAAACGATAAAGAGCATAATTTTCAAGCAATTCTTCGATTTGCTCAAAAGTTTTAATGTCTAACTGCACAGCAATTTTATGATTTTGCTCGTCAACTACGTATTTGCGTTTGATAGTCATAATAATCAAATTATAAAGTAAGATTTGTTGATTCGAAAATAAATGTTGTGCTATTCTAGCAATTGAGAAAATTTAGTTCAATTTTTGGAGCTTTATACGAAGAAAATTTTAATGATGAGAAAACCAATTTTGCAGATAGTCAAAACTTGAAATTTTAGTTTGCCGTTTGACTGTCTGCCCGAAAAAATGGAGGCAAGAAGATGGTCAAACAAACAAAATATACTATCACCGGCGAAATTGATAAACTTAACGAAAACGAAACTTTAGCCGTTATCAATTATATTTCCCAACTTCTTTCCACACGCATTTCCAAACAGCAAGAAAATTTTATTAACGATGATTTAATCGTTTCGCTGGCGGACGCTTACGAGAACAAACGCGCCCGCCAAGTGTTTGAGTGGGAAAAGGTTCGGCGGCAAAATATGCAGCGAGCGGCGTGAGTAAAACAATTACGAATTACAAGTTACAAATCATAAGTTTGGCACGTCAGATAAATGTCTTTGCGTTTATCTGTGTTCTCTGTGTTCTCGGCGGCAAAATCGCTTTCGCGCAAAACGAGGTTGAACTTTATTTTATTCAGAAAGTTAATCTCGGAAATGTCGAAGAAAAACGCGACGCGCTTTTTCACCTGCGAAATTTTGAATCGGAAAAGGCTTCGCGCATCGCCGCACCCGCTTTGCGCGATAAAGCGGAGATTGTCCGCGCAACTGCCGCGTTTTCCGTTATTTTTCTGCCGAAAGAAGAAGCGGCGCAGGCTCTTGTGCCGCTTCTGCAAGACAAATCCGAACTTGTCAGACGCGAAGCCGCTTACGCGCTCGGCAAAGTTCGTAACCCAAACACGATAAACGCGCTGCTGCAGATTTTGCAGAAAGATAAAATTCTGGCAGTTCGCGCCGCATCCGCCGTTGCGCTCGGCGAAATCGGCGATGCTTCGGCGATTGACGCTTTAACGCGCATTTTACAAAGAAAACCAAAAGACGAAGAAGAATTTCTGCGGCGCAGCGCGGCGCGTTCTATCGGGCAAATCGCGCAGATTATTCAAACGGGCAAAGTCAAAGTTCGCACGCCCGAAAATTTTTTTCTCGAAAAATATAAACCGATCGAAAAACCGACATATATAAATTTAATAGAAACTTTCCCGCCGTTTCGCGCGGCAAACGACGTTTTGATGCAAGTTCTGCAAAATCCGCGTGAATTTGCAGATGTCAGGCGCGAAGCGGCTTTCGCGCTTGGCGAAATTGCCGACGAATCGGCAATTCCTGTTTTGCGGGCAAATTTAAATGCGGAAGATTATTATCTGGCAGAAATTTCTCAAGAATCTTTGCGAAAAATCTCAGCCTACGAGTTATACGAAAAACTCGATAAATAAAATCAACGCTTTCACCATCAAGGAAAGTCAAAATTAAAACAACTTCTTTTTATTTATCCTTTATCCTTTTCCCTTTCGCTGATGTCCGCGCTCTCGGTTTTAAACTTTTTCTTTGCCGCGATATTTGATTTAATGGAAATATGCAAGGAACATATGCACAAAAAAATACGCCGCAGGAATTGGAAACTCTCTATTCGTTTGTTCGCAATTACACCGAAGAAATTTGCGAACCGCTTGAAACGGAAGATTATATTCCGCAGCCGGTTGTTGACGTTTCGCCGCCAAAGTGGAACATCGCGCACACGACTTGGTTTTTTGAGGAAATGATTTTGAAGCGGTTTGCGCCCGATTATCAGGAATTTGATAAACAATTCGGCTATCTTTTCAACAGTTATTACAACTCAATCGGCGAGCGGACTTTGCGCGACCAGCGCGGCGATTTGGCGCGTCCGACGGTCAAACGGGTTTTTGAATATCGCAAATATGTTGACGCGAAAATGCGCGAATTTCTTAAACAAGATTTGCCCGACGACGTGCGCGAACTGCTTATTTTGGGACTTAATCACGAACAACAGCATCAGGAACTTCTTATTACGGATTTGAAATATACGTTCAGCGTTAATCCGACTTTTCCGGTTTATAAAGAAGGTTTTGCGCTGGTTGAAAAAGGCGAAATTGAATCAAACGGATTTGCCGAAGTAGAAGGCGGAATTTACGAAATCGGTTTTCAGGGCGAAGGTTTTCATTTCGACAACGAACTCGGACGACACAAAGTTTTTTTGGAAGATTTTCAAATCAGCCGAAGCCTCGTAACCAATGGCGAATTTATTGAATTTGTCGAAGACGGCGGTTACGAAAATCATCTTTTGTGGCACGCCGAAGGTCTCGATTGGGTCAAGCAAAACGAAATAAATTCGCCGCTTTACTGGCGCAAAGTTGACGGCGAATGGATGAACTTTACGCTCGGCGGTTTGCGAAAAGTTCGACCTGAAAATGCGGTTTGCCACGTTTCTTTTTATGAAGCGTCCGCCTTTGCCGAATGGAAAAAAATGCGCTTGCCGACCGAATTTGAATGGGAAGCGGCGAGCGACAAATTTGATTGGGGTTTGCGTTGGGAATGGACGAATTCGGCGTATCTTCCGTATCCCAATTTTATAAAACCAGAAGGCGCGGTTGGCGAATACAACAGTAAATTTATGATAAATCAAATGGTTTTGCGCGGCGCGTCAGTCGCAACTTCGCCAAATCACAGCCGCAAAACTTATCGCAATTTCTTTCATCCGCCGCTTCGCTGGCAATTTACCGGAATTCGTCTGGCGAAATAAAAAGAGCGCAAGCAGAAACTTACGCCCGGCTTAATAATTAAACTTAAAAGTTACGGTGTCGGCGTTGCCGCTGGTTGTGCGCTTTGCATCACTTGTCCGATGATTGCCATCGCAACGCTTAACAGTTGATTTACCTGCTGCCGGATTTGTTCCGGTTCGACTTGTTTATAATCGGTCGGCGCGGCAAAAAGGCTTTCGTCGGCGGTTGTCCGAATGTTGCTCATTTCGGTTACCAAACTCAAACCGCTGATTCCCTGCACGTTGCCGCTTTGCGACTGGGAATTTGTAAATGAACGAAGCGGCAAGCCGGTTTCTTTATCAACCAAAATATAAGATTCGGTTTCGACATTTCCGGCTTTGGTCTGCGTGTTTGTCGTTGCGCTATAACGATATTTAATTGCATCGCGCCCGTCAACTTTTTCTTCGCCGACTTTTTCAACACCTTTCATATTTTTTATGCGGTTGACGATTTGCCCCGGCATCATCAAATTCTGCACCTCAAAACCCAAAGATTCCTTGCTTAATTCGCCGTATTGTTTGCGCTGCGGCGCGATAATCAGATTTTTCCCGTTTGTTTCCAGATAAACTATCTTTTCACCATTTGGCGCAGTTATTTCCATTCGGCGGTTTACGCCGTTGCGTGCAACTTCTGCTTTCAGCGGCGGCATTGTCAACTTTTGGTCGCCCGAAGTTTCTAGCCGAAGCGAAACGGTCGCCTGATATTGTTCGGGTTCTTTGGTATCAACTATCACGCCTGTTTCATTTGCCATATTTGCATTTGAAATGTTCGCGTTGCTTACATTTGCATTAAAATTTGTGTTTATATTGACATTTACGTTTGTCGTATTAGCATTATTGTTTGCCACAGGTTGTTGACAAGCTAAGTTGAAAAGCGCAAATGCCGATAAAATTAACCACGCTAAATTTTTAATTTGTATTTTTTTGAACATAATTCATTCCCCTTTTTTAAATTTTTTACAGGCTACCGCTTTTTTATATGTTTCTGCAAGGCGTAAAATAAACATTGCTTCGATTTAACTCTTAAAATAAGTAATTTGTAGATTTGCGGAACAATAAAAATTCTACGTTTTACCAATTTTCACAAAGGATTTTTGCTTTGCGATTTTGTCCCGCAGCCGCAATCGCCCGTGCCGCACGAAGATTTGCTGGAAAAAGATTTGACCTTGCGCCAAACACTTGCGCCAATATAAAGAAATGCGATGAAAATTATTAATCCGACGATTAAAACTTGCCAATTCATAATTTAACCAAATCCTAAAAGTCTTCCGCCTTGATATGTCAGAAAAGCCGCGAGATACGCCAAACCCGTCATATAACCGACCATAAATAAAGCCCACGCCCACGAATTTGCTTCGCGCCGCACAACCGCCACGGTTGACATACACTGCATTGCCAATACAAAGAATACCATTAAAGTCAAAGCCGTTAAAGGAGTCCAAGTCGTTGTTCCGTCGTCTTTTTTGGCATCGCGGACGGCTTGAATCAACGAAGCGGATTCTTCAGTTTCGTCTTTTCCGACATTATAAATAATACTCAAGGTCGAAACCAGAACTTCCCGTGCGGCAAACGAAGCAATCAACGCCACGCCGATTTTCCAATCAAATCCGAGTGGCTGAATAACTGGTTCGATAAAATGTCCGAGTTTTCCCGCGTAGCTATTTTGTAGCTGTTCTGATTCGTCAATCGCTGGTTGTCCTTCGTTGATTGTCGGTTGTTCGTTGCTCGCTGCAACTTCTTGACTTTGGATATTGGACATTGGACTTTGGACTCTTGGAAATGCCGTCAACGCCCACAAAATAATAGAAATCGCTAAAATCACCGTTCCGGCACGTTTGAGAAAAAGTCCGGCGCGGGTGAACATATTTTGAAAAACTGTGCGGAAATTCGGCAGACGATACGGCGGAAGTTCCATTACAAACGGCGGTGTCGGCGATTTTAAAATTGTCCGTTTTAAGATAAAAGCGACGATTACTGCAACCATAATTCCGAGCGCATACATCGCTAAAATCAAAACTGCACCGAGCGAAAGAAAACCGAAAACCGTTTGTCCGGCAAAAATTGCCGCAATCATCAGTGTATAAACCGGCAGACGCGCCGAACAACTCATAAACGGCGCAATCATTATCGTCGCTAATCTGTCTTTCGGATTTTCAATCGTGCGCGTCGCCATAATTCCCGGAATTGCACACGCAAAACTCGACAAAAGCGGCAAAAACGCTTTGCCGTGCAGACCAACGCGGCTCATCAGTTTATCAAGCAAAAACGCGGCGCGTGCCATATATCCGGTGTCTTCCAAAATTGAAAGAAACAGAAAAAGCAGCAAAATCTGCGGCAGAAAAACAACCACGCCGCCGACTCCGGCAATCACGCCGTCAACCAGCAAATCGGTTAAAATACCTTCCGGCATTTCGGCTCGAACAAAATCGCCCAACGCACCGAAACCTTTATCGAGCAAATCCATCGGCAAATTTGCCCACGAAAAAATAGTCTGAAAAACGAGAAGCAAAATTGCAATTAAAATCAAAAGTCCGAAAAACTTATGCGTCAAAACACGGTCAATTTTTTCGGAAACGCTTCTTTCCAAAGTGTCTTTCGGCTTAACCGCTTCCTGATAAACTTCGGAAATAAAATTGTAACGCGCAAAAATTTTTTTATTCGCACTTTTATTGTCCGAAAGACTTAAATGAATATCATCTTCGTCGGTGTTTTCAGTAAAATTGGCATTGGACAACCAGACAAAATTCGGCGTTGCTTCGGTTTGCGCCGATTGCAAAACCTTTTTAGCGAGTTCTTCAATTCCCTGTTTCTGCGTGGCTTTGACGCGGACAACCGGAATTTGTAAAAGGCGCGAAAGTTTGTCGGTATCAATTTCGAGGCTTTGTTTTTCGGCGGTATCAATCATCGTTAAAGCAATAACGACGGGAATTTTGAATTCTAAAAGCTGAGTTACAAGATAAAGATTTCTTTCGAGATTCGTCGCGTCAACAACCGCGATAAGCGTATCCGGTTTTGGCAAATCCACAACTTTTCCCAACAAAACATCACGGGCAATTTGCTCGTCCAAAGAAGTTGCGTCTAGGCTGTAAAGCCCCGGCAAATCAATCAAACGCGCAGTATTTTCGCTTCCGTTCAATCGCCAAAAACCTTCTTTTCGCTCAACCGTAACGCCCGAATAATTGGCAACTTTCTGCCGCATTCCGGTCAATGCGTTAAAAAGCGTAGTTTTCCCCGCGTTCGGATTTCCCGCCAGAGCAATTGTAAAGTGTCCATTGTCTTTTGTTCTTTGTCCTTTGATTGGATTAACAACCACCGACTCAGAATTTGGAATTTGGAATTTGGAATTTGGAATTTGGAACTTCATTCGCTTACTTCTATCGCATCGGCTTCGTTTTTCCGCATCGCCAAATGATAACCGCGCACGCGAATTTCCAACGGGTCGCCAAACGGCGCAGACTTTATCACTCTTACGGAAACGCCTGGCACAACGCCCATTTCCATCAAACGCTTGGTTATCGCGTTGTTTCCGTTGACCGCCACGACTTTCGCTTGTGCGCCGATTGGCAGATTTGTTAGATTCATCATTGTGCTTGGAAATTTTTATCTTTTATTTGACTAAAAGGAATTATAAGTTAATTGAAATCAAATTTCAATTTCAATAAAAAGTTTTTGAGATTCTTCTCAAAAATTGAAATGAAAAATAATCTATTTGGGCGGAATTTGCTTTTCTGCAACAAGGTCGGCTTGGTAACTGCCGAGCGCAAAGCGTAAAGGTATGCGCTTTTCATCAAGACTGAGCCACAGACGCAGATTTAATGTGTCAATTTGCGGATTTCCGGTCGTAACTGATATGAGCTGCGCCGCAACTTTTTCGCCTTTTAAGTTGATTATGTCGGCTGTCGAAGGTCTGAGAATAAAAACATTAGCATCCGCACCCAAAAAGACGGCAACCCGTGTATCATTGACCGGATTGGTCAGGTCTTTGCTCGGCTTTAAGTTAAACGCGCGAATTGCATATGCCAGCGACAAAACGCTATGTGTGCCAACTGGAATTTCGGGATGAAGTTTTCCGCCAAATGTTGCAGTTCCCGCCTTTTGGTCAAACTGCACAGTTTGATTATAACTGCTGAACAGATTGCTGAATTTTAGATTAATTTGCTGCGGCGCGAGTGAATCGGGACTAACTTGCGCCGTAATGCTGTCGTTTAAGTTCAGAACTTGTTGCCCGGGCTGGGTTTCGGTAACGGTTGCGGTTAAGAGCAAACTGTCTTGTCCTAAAAACTGTTTGCGTTCTTTGGCTTGCAGCGTAACAATACCAAGAAATTTCCCGTTCGTTGAAACCTGATAATCCAGTGTTTCGCCCAACTTAAACGGTAATTCGGGCAGAAGCGGGGCATTTTCGATATAGGGTGTCGGCGTTGGAATCGGTTTCGGCGTTGGCTGCGGACGCGGAATTTGCACGGGCGTTGGAGTCGGTTCGGCGGCAGTTTCGCCTTCGATAACCTGAATACTGGCAATTTCGGCGCGAAAATCTCCTTTGGCGGTTTTAAACCGAATCAAAACCGGCAGATGAGATGTGTCCACGCTGAAATTGATGCGCAAATCAGTGATACCTTTGTCGGTGAAAAATTGGCTTTGGGCAGTTGAAATGGTCGTGTCAAATTCGCCCGCATCGGTTTTAATTGTTTCACTTCCCGTGTTTAGCAAACTGACGCTGTAATTTCTGTCGTCTTCCTGCAAAAGAAAATTGCCGGTTCCGCCCGCGTTTCGCGCCTGGTAGATAAGTGTTAATAAATCGTAATTGGCTGTCGGCACAATCATATAATTGTTGATGGTTTCTTTTGGCAAAATGCCCACATTGGAAACTTTTTTGACATATAGCGGCAAACCGGTTTCGGCAGAAGCGAAAGTCGTGCGTGTTTCGTCTAACAGATAAAAAGCCGCACTGACAAAATCAATGGTTTTGAGTTTTGAACGCAATTCAACTGCGTCCTTATCGCCTAATTTTCCACGCGAAACAACATAGATTTCCGCGTAAGCCGCATTATTAAATTTTTCAAACGAAATATTATATGTCAGGCGTTCACCAAGGCGAAACGGCACGGGCGAAAGCGTCCGGGATTTTGTCTGGCTTTGCACCGACGTATGTTGCAAAATCACAAAAGCCGAAACCGATAAAAACAAAAGACAAATCAACCGCCGACTGAAGCGGAAAAACGCAGATTTATTTTTGAGGTTGAATGTTTGAAGTTTTAATGTGTCCATCAATAATCTTTTCGTTTAGATGCTTTCAATTTCTTGTAAAATCCTTCGCACCGCCGATATTTTATCTTCTGCCTGCACAATCGGGCGACCAATCACCAAATAATCAGAACCTGCGCTAATCGCTTCGGCTGGAGTCATTACACGCTTTTGGTCGTCTTTAGTTCCAGATTCCAAATTCCAAATTCCAGATTTTTGCCCTCTGATGCCGGGCGTAATAATTAAAAAATCTTCATTTCCGATTTTGCGTCTGATTGCTTTGACTTCGTGCGGCGAAGCGACCACGCCGTCTAATCCACATTTTGCCGAAAGCCGCGCTAAACGCAAAACTTGCGCGTTGATTTCTCGTTCAATGCCGGCTTGGCGCAAAGTTTCCTGATTAGAACTTGTCAAAACCGTAACGCCGATGATTTTCGGCTGCGCTAGATTTTCCTTTTCGCAAACCTCGCGCACATTGTCAACCGTTTTCCGCATCATCTCCGCGCCGCCGAGCACGTGAATATTGAACATCCAAACTCCGAGCCGCGCAACTTCAACCGACGCTTTCGCCACCGTATTCGGAATATCGTGAAATTTGACATCAAGAAAAATTTTTATTCCGTCGGCGACAACTTCACGCACAAAAGATGCGCCCGCCGCTGTGAAAAGTTGCAATCCGATTTTGAACGCGCCGACTTCCCCGCGTAGTTCCGCAACAATTTCACGCGCTTTTTCGGCGGTTTCAACGTCGAGCGCGACAATAATTTTTTCTTTGCTCACAATTATTTTTATTCAATAGATTTAAAAATTTGTTCGCGGAAAAAATTACTCAGCCGCAATGAACCCTTCGTCAATAGATGTTTTTTTTCTTTCTTGAAATGCAAAAACGGCAAAGCGTTTTCAAAATCGGGTTGATTTCTTTCTTTCAAAAACTCCAGACATTGTGCGCCCGCTTCCTTTGATTCAAACGCCGTTTGCCGGGTATTTCCTGCACTTTGTTCGTTATTTTGAAGTTTGTAAATAATACTTTGCATAAACCAAGCGTCGGCATATTTGGTGTCAAGAAAAACCGCTTTTTGCAGATATTGAAGCGCAGATTTATGATTTTGCAATTGGAAATAAGCGCAGCCGATTAAATAATGAATTTCGGGAATTTCTTCATTTCCCAGAGATTGCTTGAATGCGGCAAGCGATTCCGCCCAGTTCTCTTCAAACGCCGCCAATATTCCCCAAACATAGTTGATGCACAAAGTTTTTTCGGGAATGTTGACCAAAACGCTCAATAGCCTTCGCGCTTTTTCCGTTTCGGCTTCGTCGGCAAAAATCGCACCGAGGAGAAGTAATACTTTTTCGTTTTGCGGCGCAAATTCAAACGCTTTTTCAAGATTTTTTCGTGCGTCATCAAATTTATCGGTGCGAAAAAGGTTTTCGGCAATAAAAATTAGAAGCGGAACATTCTTCGGCGACAGCAGCGCGGCGCGTTCAAGTGTCAAAAATGCTTGCTTTTCTTCATTCTTTTGTAAAAGTTTAATGCCTTCCTTGAGCAGATGCGTTAAAAGTTCCGCTTGCCGATTGTCGTGGCTGGCAAGAATTTCTATCAAAATCTGTTCCTGTTTATTTTCCGCTTTCAATTTTTCCTTTTTTTCATCGAAAATTTCGAGCGTATTTTTACTTAAAAGGTCTGACAAATCGGGATTTACTTTTTGGATGGTTTCAAAAAAAGATTGGAGAAGCGCGTGGTCTTTTTGAAACGATTTGGCTTCACGACCGATAAATTCGTAAGCCATTGCAAGTTGTTCGGTAACTTGGGCAAGACGCAGTTCGAGCAGTGAAACTCTCTCAAGCAAATGGTCTTCGTAATAAGACGGAACAATGCCGTCGTCGTGGCGCGTTGAAGGCGGAAAGACAACCAACATCAGGCGCGTTCCGCATCGCCGACAATTTGCTTCGCCAACTTCATTATCAGCGCGGCATTTTTGACAATAATGTGCGATTTTTTCCACGATAATAACAGATAACGATAACTGTTTTATTCCAAGTCCAACGGATTTTTAAAGGGCGTGTTCGGTTCGCCTTGAGCGCGTTTTTTTGCTTCCTGAAATTTTTCTTCCAAAATCCGTTCACGGTCTTTTTGCGAGGAAATTTCTTGAGAAAAAAGCTGGTCGCGTAATTCCTTTTGCTTGATGAGTTCGTGTTTCAAATCGTCAAACGAACCGTGCGCTTTTTTCTTTTCCTCATGTGCCAAAATCGCGCCGGTATTTGCGTCAATCGTTAAATTTGCTTCGCAGCACGGACAAATTATGTTGAACTTTTCCATAACAAGTTGAATTATAACTGAAAAGAAAAAAAATCTGTGAATAAAATTTATTGTTTCTCTTTTTTCTCCATATTTTCTTTGAGCAGTGAATTATCATTTTGCGGCACAGCACCGACGGCATTTAAAATCTCCTGCGCCGAAGCACTAAAAATATTATCAATTTTACCTTTCGATAAATTAATAATTTTTCCGTTTTTAAGATAAATCCTTACCGTCGGATTATCCATTGTCGTATAAATCCTTTCTACTTTCGCCAGCAGCGGATTACTTTTGAAAGTGCGCGTTTCAATCGGCTGCCCTTGCTTATTCATTTCAGTTGTAATTTCAGAATTATCAGGCGCGGGACTCAAAAATCTTGTTGCGTTTGGGTCAATCGGTGCGACATTAACACCTTTTCCCTTGCCGCCTTTTTTATTTTTGTAATCTAAAAATTCCGGACTTTGCGGCAGAACGCTCTGACTGCTGTCGGCATTGATAGGTTCTTCTGTTTTGGTTGAATCCGCAGCATTGATGTTTTCCGATTTGGCAGCGGAATTGATAACGAAAGAATTGTCAGATGTATTTGAGTTTGTCGTGCCGACGGTTTCGATGGTCGAAGACGAACAACCGCCGAGAAAAATAAAAAAAACTGCGAAACCTAAAAACTTGTTCATTAAAAACTCCTCAATTTCTTTTCGAGATTGGCTTTCACCTCTCGCCATTCCGAATCAATAATACTGAAATAAACCGAATCACGAAAGCGTCCCGCGTCGGTAATAACGTGCTGCCGCAAAATTCCTTCTTCTTTCGCCCCGATTCTCAAAATCGCGTTTCTTGATTTTTCATTCAGAACATCAGTTTTTAGTTCAACGCGGATACAATTCCAAGTTTCAAAGGCGTGCGCGAGCATTAAAAGCTTTGCTTCCGTGTTGATAAAAGTTCTCTGCCAGCGCGGATTTATCCACGTCCAGCCGATTTCTACTTTTCGATTTTTCGTGTCTATGTTTCCAAAACGGGTCGAGCCGACAATTTTGCCGCTAGATTTTTCAATTGTAACAAACGGCAGAGAAACTTTTCGTTCAAATTCATCAAGCGCAGTTTCAACATAACACCGCATATCGTCCAAATTTTTTATAACATTTACCGTCCAAAACCAGAGTGATTTGTCCAGTCCTATCTCATAGAGTGTGTCTAGGTGTTCGAGACGCAGCGGCACAAGACTGACAAATTTTCCTCCTAAAATTATTTCTTTTATTTTCATAAAACGAACTTCTTTAAGGCGTTGGCAAAATATAAATTGTATTTTATAAAAATATAAATTGTATTTTATAAAATTGTTGAGTGGTTAAAATCTTTCTAATGATTTATAAGAGTATTTTTTATAATCACAAAGCGGGTTTCCATCCAAAAGTTTTCGTCTAAAAATTTTGTCTTTACTAAGTTAAGAAGCATAAGATGCAGAAATCCATAGTAATTATCCCAAAGTTAATAAACAATTTTTAGCAATATCCTCCTTTTGGAGGATTACATGATTAATTTAACACCGATAGAATCCCTATCGTAAACTCTTCATAATTCTTAAGCCTGTTCGTTTATCGCGGACAGGCTTTTTTTTCTGGAAGTTTTTGGTCATTAAAACTTTTAGGGCAAAAACAATTATCGATGTCGTCCATGACAAAGACCTCAGACAACGACATATTGCGTATATTATTATGTATTTTTTATTTTAACGAAAGTTTTGGATTAGATCAGAGCAGACATTGTGCCAACCAAAATTTTAATCTTATAGCTCGTATAGGAACTTGTTCATAAACTACGGCTCATAAGTAGTAGAAAAAACCTAAAAAAGGTCCTACCTCTGATGCTCATCACACTGTTTTATAATCAACTGTTACCAATATAATTTTATAGTAAACATCAAGTACAACCGTTATTATTTCACTCTACGTGAACGAGTTTGAGCTGAATCGCCTGCCGCGTTAAACCTGCTATATGGCGCACGTTAAGCTTGTCCATAAGATTATTTCGATGGCTCTTGACAGTCGTTTCGCTAATATACAGTTTAGATGCAATTTCTACTGATGAATATCCTTCACCAATAAGCTGCAACACCTCTCGTTCACGCGGTGTGAGCGGGCGTTTTATTAATGAAGAACCTTTTTTGTATTTACCGTTATTATTTTGAATCCGTTCAGCAGTATCAGCAATTTCTTCGCTGAAATAGATTTTCCCTCTCGAACCTAGACGAATCGCCTCAATCAAATCTTTAGCCGCACCGCTCTTAACAACGTAACCGGAAATACCGGCATTAATCATGTCTTGAATGTAAGCCTCGTCAGTGTAAATTGACAAGGCAATAATACGAGTAGAAGGACTAATCTCGCGTATTTGCCGCGCCGCATCAATCCCGTTTAGTTCGGGCATAGATATGTCAACGACGGCGACATTGGGATGAAAGCGATAAATAAACTTAACCAACTGTCGTCCGTTCTTACACTGGCTGACTATATTAAAACCCGGCACCTCGCGCAGCAGCGATGCAACGCTTTCGCGCACCAGTTCATGGTCATCGGCTATTACAATCGTAGTCATCATAAATAACTCCAAAAATTCTTAAGTCTACAAACATTAAAAGGTAAAAAGCTCATCTTGTTCCAGAATAAATTTTTCTTTACTCATCTTTTCGTTGTCCGTTACAAATCGGATTCACGTTTTATTATTTTTTTAATGACGAACTGCCTGCGCTTTCCGCCCGCACTGTTTAAGAGGTGCTTCGAGGGTGACGGTAGTTCCCTTTCCTTTTTGCGATGTAATGTTCAGTTTTGCGCCGATTATCTCGGCTCTTTCATACATACTTGCAACCCCGATACCGCTGCTCTCGATTTTCTTCAAGTCGAAACCGCATCCGTCATCGCGGATAATTACTAAAGCTAAATCATCCTTGATACCGAGACTGAGCGAAATTAATTTGGCACGGGCATGTTTAAGTGCATTATTGATTGCCTCCTGCACCGTGCGGTAAATGCCGTTTTCGATTGCTGATTCCAGACGCGGAAAGTCGGGAGACAGATCAAGCGAGATGGCGGTTGACTGTTTTAATAAAAGGGTGTCTATATCCTTTGTAAATTTGCGGAAGGCTTCCGCCAGTCCAAACTGTTCTAACACGCCGGAGTGCAGGACATACGCCATCTGACGCAGCGATTGCTGGTTTCTGTGCAAAAGCTCTTCTGTCATTACGAGGTCGGCAAATACAGCATTTTCTTCAGGCAATAATTTAACCAGTCTTTTTTCGAGTTGCTGGAGCTTAATGGAGGCGACAGCCAATTGCTGAACAACCTCGTCGTGCAGCTGAAGAGAGAGCCGCCGCCGTTCACCTTCACGTGCTGCCTCAAGGTGTTCAGCCCAAGTATGCCGGACTTCTTCTAAGTGTTTGCGCTCGGTAACGTCGCGGGCAACGCCTTCAATTACTAAAGGCTGTCCTTCGATTGACGAAACTCTCGGATTTACTTCGAGTGTCCGGCGACGACCGTCTTTTGTAATTATATCCAATTCATGAACTGTCGGCGTGGGGTCGCAGAGCTTGCGTTCAATTATCTGCTTCACCAATTCGTGATGCTCTGGAACGACGAGTTGGGCGATATTCATTTCCTTCAACTCTTCCCGGCTGTAACCCGTAACTTTTTCAGCCGCGCTGTTTACCGCAACGTAATTTCCTTGAAGGTCGTGTGAATAAATGATGTCGTTGGCGTTTTCCAAAAGACTGCGGTAGCGCGACTCGCTAACGCGCAGAGCCTTTTCCATTAGCTTGCGTTCGGTAATGTCGTTAGAAAGACCAATTATACCGATTAATGTTTGCTTATCATAAATTGGTGAGTTAGTAATCTGTGCGGGGAATGTAGTACCATCTTTTCGCTGCACTGTAAGCTCGCCGGTCCAACTTTTGTCCTGACGCAGTTGAGTCATAATCTCATCCGCTTGCCGGATACTTGTTTTCGGCATTATTAACTTCCCTACATTGCGACCTATCGCTTCTTCGGCTGACCAGCCGTAAATCTGCTCGGCAAACCGATTCCAATAAATAACAATTCCGCCCAAATCAGTGGCAATAACGGACTGTTCGATTGTATTTAATAGTTGTGCGTGAAGGCTTAGAACCTCTTCAGAAAGCTGCTCGGCAACCGGTTTAATACTGATGTATTCAGTTTTCTTCATATCTTGTTGCTTCTGTGCGTTTAGATTTTCAATTTTTGAGGAATCATTCACGTTTAACTTCTCCTATTATCGGCTACGATATAAATCGTCCAAAACGCAACGAAAATTAGCTCAACTAAACTAGTGCTTTGTAATCAAAGTTATTATAAAATCGGCAAGCGTTTTGAGTTCAAACATAAGGTTTGCTCCGCCCGTGCTGGGCGCGGCGGAAAGGCACACTAAAGCGTGAACTCAGAACTTTAAAAACTTTAGGTTACAAAGCACTAGGTTTATGAGTATATTACATTTTGAATAACTATTTAGCAAAAATAAAGGAAAATCTTTTTAAGAAGTTGACACGAAGGGCAAATACTGATAAAAGTTCTTGAACCAAATTATTCATGAAAATTTCTTGATAAAGAAATAAACTTGAGAGAAAATGAATTTTTGATGTCTTCAGCATTTGGAACTAAAAGGATTTAGAATTGATTGTATCTAAGTAATCGGACAAATTTATTTCATCTATTCGTTTAGCGACGGGCTTGCCCGTTCCCGCGCAATTACGGGCAAGGCGCGTCGCTGTGGCGACATCTTTTTAGACTTATGTAATTCTGTCCGACTACTTAGTATTCACTTAATTGGAGTAAGTTTAGAGTTTGTTTAGAAAACCTATACGCAGAAATGGCACTTTTAATAGAAATCGACAGCTTTGGTAAATGGCTTAAAGTCAAGCGTGAGGCACAAGGTTTGAGTATGCGAGTATTGGCGGAGAAAGCGGATAATGTCTGCTCTCCTTCATATATCGCTCAGCTTGAAACCAATTATTATGTCGGCAAAAGGGGCGATCCTATGCAGCCGAGCGAGGAGATTGTTGAAAAACTGGCAATTGCCCTGGGTGAATCGGTTAATGAAGCGCGTCAGGCGGCTAGTTATCCGTCTATAGATGAAACAGCGGAAGAAAATATAAGATTTGAGTTATTAAGCGTCCTGCATAAATATAATCGTCTGTCGGTGAAAGCAAGAAAATTTGCTAATCGACAACTTAGGGAAACTATCGATTTTTTGCTTGCAATAGAAGGTGTTGAGGTTGAAGATATTCCGATTGAAGATGTTGAGGAAAAAGGCTTTGAAGATTTAACAAAACCGTCGGAGAAGTCTGAAATGTTGTCTGACGAGGAAATCAGCCGACTCGGTATTAGACCGATTAAGGTTGGAAAGATTAAAAAAAAGGCGCGTTAAAATTACCGCGTCTCTAAAAAAGTTTTCAATCGGTTAATTTTCATTTGAATTAAGTAGGCAGACAAAAATAAACTAACGCATTGTTTAGCGACGGGCTTGCCCGTTTCAGCGCGAATGACGGACAAGCCCGCCGCTAAAACGGATAATTTTTATTTAAGTTAATTTTGTCTACCTACTTAGAATCAGAATTTAAACTGATTGATAACGCTTACGAATGTCCATAGATAATCCGAGATTTCAAAAGTAATCTCGTTCTTCAGCTCGGTTGCGGTAATAATTTTCGCTGTAGTTGTTTTACTTGCTTCAGCAGCATTTCTTCCTCCGATTAGAATATCACCGGCAAAGGCTGAAGTTGCGGTAACAGCGACGAGTATCGCCAAGAAAAGTGTTGATTTAATTTTGTTCATTTCGTGTTTCCTTAGTTTTTGTATTGTTAAATTAGAATTAAAGATATTAAGAAAAAATATCTCAGTTTAGATTTTAGCAAGTTTTCTTGCAAAAAGATATATGTATCTTAAAACAACAAAAAAAACAACCAAAGAAATCATTAAACCGAACCTCAGGGTATTGCTTGAAGAAGCAAAAAATGCCGAATATTGCCGTGACATTGAAGAATCGAGAAGAATTTTTAGTTCATTCTGGCAGGATATTAAAACCGATCCTGATGTGTCAGATTTTGAAGCGGTTGTTCAGGCAGAACTGCTGCGTCTTTGCGGATTCTTTTTAAGTTGTTACGGACGTTCTCAAGGCAAAGCCAATTACCAATTGCGCGGAAAGGATTTGCTGACCAAAGCGATTGAAATTTTTGAAGAGTTGGATGATTTGGATAAAACGGCGGAAGCCCGCGTGATGCTCGCTCTTTGTTATTGGTATGAAGGAGAAATTGAGGAATGCGAATCTATTCTGCAATTCACCGAAGAAGAATTCAAAGAAAATCAACTTCACCCGGTCTATCTGCAAATTCGTCTGAATCGTTTAATGACGCTTCACTGGAAAAAAGATTATCAAAAGGCGGTTGAGATAATCGAAGAGCTGGAAATTCCGATGGAATTATGTCAGGACTTGCGGCTTAAAACGATGTATCATAACCAAGCCGGTATATTTTACCGCCTTTTGGGAAAATACGATAAAGCCGTTTTTAATCAAAACGAGGCGATCCGTTTCGCCCGACGGCTTAAAAGTTCAAGATTCATCGCCACCAGCCTGAATAATCTTGCGCTTCTTTATATGCAAATGAGCGATTTCAAAACAGCCCACTCGCACATCGAAGAAGCTATATCAATTTTCGAGAATTTGAACGATACCGGATGGATTCCGCATGCCTTAGACACCAAAGCACTTCTTCTAAATAAAGAAAACAGATGTGAAGAAGCTCTCGAAACAATTGAAAGCGCAATTTCTTATTTTACAAAAGGCGATGACTACTCCGGGCTGGTTGATGCCTTCTGGACTAAAATTCAAAGTCTGCTCCGGCTCGACCGAAAATCCGAAGCGTTGATTTTGTTCTCCGAACTCGCAACGCTTGCATCTCAGAGAATAGGCGAGTATGCCGTCCAAAAATATGCCGATTTACTTGCCGATTTATTATACGCAGGTAAAAATTTGCCGTTGGCGGATGAAGTAAAAAGTTATAAAAAACAATTGGTCAGCCAAAGCCTGCGGCAAAACAATGCAAGCGTTACGGACGCGGCATCCGAATTGGGAATTTCTCATCAATCTTTATCCGAGATTTTGCGCAATCAATTTCCCGAACTTCGAGAGGAATTCGGATTAAATAATCGGATGCGGCGCGATTCAAAAATAATTTCGAAGAAAACCAAACCCGCAGCAAAGAATAAAACGAAAAAGTCCCGAGAGCAGGAAGCGCGGAAAATTACTCCGATTGATTTATCGCGTTCGGAAATTGCATTTGAGAATTTCGATTTGTCGGATAATGACGAAATTTTCACATTTATCGCTCCTTCACACACGCTGAAGCAGTTCGGCGTCTCCGGCGACGCGATTATCTGCGTGGTCAAACAGAATTTTCAGCCGGGTCAGCCTTTCGTTATCTGCGAACGCGAAAACACTGTTTATGATTGCGGAATTGCCGCCGTCGATGATTTGACCGGATATTTTTATTTAATATGCGAAGATGACGAACCGAAACCTTTTTCATCGAATGAATTTTTCTCGATTGGTAGAGTTGCCGGATTTTGCCTGTTGGAAAGCATTTCAGACCACCAAGTCACGTTTAAGAGTTTGAAATTGTAAATAAAATTTTCAGACAAATCAGAAAATCTAAAAGAAAGGGCGAAAAGAATTCGCCCTTTAACATTTTCAAGTTAATTCGTCTTCACCGGCGCGGCTGGACGCGTCGGAAGTTTAGTGGGATTTGCCGTTATTTTTTTCATCACTTCGTCAACCGCTTTTGTCCAACCCTTTGGTAAAAAATTTTAGCCATATCCTCCTTTTGGAGGATTACTTCATTAATATAACACCGATATTATCGTTACTTAATAAAATTATTAAGTTCGAGAAGTTTATTTTTCAAGCAGGTTTAATAGAACAATATGCTGGGAACGTTATTACTAACAATCAACATATAATTGCAAGCTAAAAGATTTCCTACTTTTTTATAAAGCAAAAAACCAAAAATAGCTTTTTTATTTGAATCTGTTTTCGAGAATAAGCGAACTATAACACTTACGTTACTGTTGAGATAATTTTTTGGAGTTTGTTAATTTTTAATATTTTCAGACGTAAGTTTTTTTTCAACAATATTTTAATTTGAAACTTTATATTGTCTGCGTCTTAAAATCACGATGCGGCAATATACTCTTCCGTATTTTTGTAAAATACGTCAAATAAGGAGACTAATTTATGAACACTAAATCTTTTTTCAATTTTTTTGTCAATACATTTCTTTTCGGTATAATTCTGTTATGTTTGGTTGGAATCTCTGCTTATAGTGTAAAAGCGCAGCCAGGTGGCGGGAATCCATCCGCCGACATTGACCAATGCAGAAACGGCGCACCTGGAGACCCGGACCTACCTTGCAACAATGCAAATTATGTGAACGGTAATCTCAATCCGCAAAATTCGTCTTATTATGAAGGCTCTTCGGTTCCTTACCGGATAAAGTTTAATAATCTAGTCGTCGGCACAACTTATACCATTACAATTGATTACGGTACAACCAAAAATGGTAAGCACGCCATTGACTACTTAACAAGTTACGATAGAACCGAAACCCAAGCGATGGGTAACAACCCTTGTGACGGTATAGCGGGATGTAGTCTGACGACGACTGCTACTTACCAGGTTGATACATTTCCAATTCCGCTCGACCCGCAAGTTGCAGCCAGAGGCGTTACGCAAATACCGGGTGTTTTCACACTTTTTGGCGGAGACATCACCGCGGTTTCAGGATACACAATAGATGGCTCTTACGCCGCAGACAGCGATACCGAGATTACCATTACGTTTATCGCCGGAACTACAAATCCTGTGCTTGCATTTGGAGCTCATATTGCACGGTTAATCGATTACCCGGTTGAAGGCTCCGCGTCACTCGTTTCCGGTTCCCCTTATCACGTAGGTATAAAGGACTTTAGCGGAGGTTCTGGAGCCCAAGACCGCTCACTCAGAGTTTCTCAACTTGCTCCAACGGCGGCAACAGCAATGGTCAGCGGAAGAATCAGAGATGTGAATGGTAAATCTGTCTCGCGAGTGACCATCACGTTAACAAATCTTTCAAATGGTGAAGCATTTACTACTCGGACAAATTTGTTTGGACGTTATACATTTGAAGATATGCCAACCGGACAAAACTACCTGATTAGTGCTTCCTCAAAACGACACGTTTTCTCTCTCAACGAAGTAGTGATAAATCTTCTGGAAGATTTAACCGATGCTAACTTTACGGCTATACCGAACGGATTAATGGTTTCGACAAAACCGTAACCTTCCTTTTATAAAAAATAGTAGAGCGTAAAATAATTTTCACGCTCTACTATTTTTTCTTTAAATTTATTCTTAAATATCGAAATACATCGAAAACTCCAACGGATGCGGGCGCAGCCTCAACGGGTTGATTTCATTTTCGCGTTTATATTTTACCCAGCGCTCAATAATATCGGTGGTAAAAACATCGCCTTTGAGCAGAAATTCGTGGTCGTTTTCCAATGCTTTCAAGGCTTCGTCAAGCGTTCCCGGCAGATTCGGCACGTCTTTTAATTCTTCGGGCGACAAATCATAAATATCTTTGTCGAGCTGCTCGCCCGGGTCAATCCGGTTTTGAATGCCGTCAAGACCTGCCATCAGAAGCGC
>MWVY01000090.1_pt1 | contig 21659 bp, 14 predicted proteins | sample 1047251 | NCBI WGS metagenome assembly MWVY01 (sample SAMN06349983, study PRJNA376086) | soil metagenome | isolation source: MS7-5 sample Antarctic (ecotone) soil | place: Antarctica | collected 2015-01-13
GGAAAAAGTTCCCAGGAAAGCTTGTTCCTCAACATCCCATTTTGCTTTCGACATTACACCTTGCCGTAGTATATTAAATACAGCTTTTACGTCTATGCCATTAGCATCTTTCGGTAATGTCTCCAAGCCACCAATAGTAATCGCAAAATCCTGTCGAAGCATTTCAAGCAGAGTAATGTTCATCATTGTTTCTTCTTCTCTGCTTCTGATTACATACCCCTTCTGAGCAGATTTTCTTATAATCTCAACCGGAAGCAATAATAAAGGAGCATAACGAGGTCGTTCACTTGCCGGAGTTTCATACCATTTAAGAACACCTAATGCAATGTATAGTGTGTTTGCGCCATTTTCTTCCAGTGATAAACGTGAAGCTCGATAGAGATTCGTGAGACTATTTGCCAATTCACTCTCTGGTAAATACGACCTTAAGCGCTTCTGCGAAAATTCAAGTTTAACTAGATCTATGATAGGGTCTGATAAATTTACAGAATGATAAACACCGGCATTCCTCAAAGAGTTATCCCAATCTACAGGTTTTGCTAGGACTTGAAATTCTTCTCCATTTGCGAGTTCATCTTCCAGCTTATTAAGATTTACAGAAATAAGTTGAATTGTACTTTTTGTTATTCGCAGATTTAGAAGATTATTTCTAAGAGTTAGGTCAAGTAATTTTCTTTCCCATAATGACTGTTTGGAAACACTTATATTCTCAACATCCACTAACTTTTTACCTAAAATTATTTCTTCTGGGGTATCATTTTTTCTATTCGTTAATACCTCTTCTGTAATTTCCCAACCGTTGACAGTTTGAATGCGTAATGGAAGTGGTCGGATGCCGCTAAACCTGGCTCTCTTAACATCAAGAAATAAAATAAAATCGTCTTCGTTACCAAGTTTATAGTTTGCACTTCTTACAGCTTCGTCAAATGCTGCCTGCTGACCCCCATTCATACATGTAGATTCCACTACAACTATTTCATTGATGCCTTCTGCTATTCTTTTTTTAAGAAGAGAAGGATCATCATTAATGCTATCTGCAAAAGAATCATCCATAAGCCATCCTCCAGCAAAGGCATGACCTTTTACAATAATTAATAATGGATGAATACCTATTGCTTCGAGGCAACTTGCATAGAGTAATGATACATCAAGACAGTTAGCCATTTTGTTAGTCAAAATAAAATTGCACATGCGAATGCGTTGACCTGTTTCTTCAAAACTTGCTGGTACTGAACAATAAATAATTTGCATTTCGGCAATGGCTTCAAAAAGTGCAGCCATTTGCTTTTTTACTCTATCCGGATTTTTACTTTGATATTCATCGAATGACGGATTGCCTGTCCATTTTTCCAGTATTGCTGATGCTCTTTTTAAAATTTTTGGAATTTCAGGATAATTGGGAGTCACAAATGCAGCAAGTAATTCTGGAAGTATAGCAATTCCATTCCATTGATCGTATGCTAAAAGATCAACAGGATATATTTCCTGGTATATAGTTTCATCCTTACTTTTTATTGTCAATCTAAAATGTCCTGTAATTCTCTCTGTTAGTTCAGATAAATATTTAGTCAGCAGTTTAATATTTGCAGCGCCTATATCTAAAGTTTCCTCCTTCCTTAAAATATCTATATTGTATCTCCATGAGATTGCAAATTCCGGTTCAGCAGTTATTTCGATATTAATGTTTTGAATGTCATGATCACTAATGTTCTTGATTTGAAGTTTTCGTATAATCGGTACATGATTTTGTTGCATTGCAAAATTGACAACAGGACTATAAATAAATTCTACGACAACTTTTATGAGATTTTCTACAATCATTTTTGACGATTTCTTTTTTCATTCATTGATAAATGAATGAATTTATATTTAAATAAAGTTTGCCTATTTACATTTTGGAAAGTCAATATTTACTTTCTTCTGTGTTTGCGGCGTTCTACAAAAATGTAATCGTTAAGTAAGTAATGCGATAAGTGCAAAATGGTGGCAATAAATTTAGATTATTTTATTTATTCTGCAATTTCCGGTAATGTCTCAGTTTGAAAACTGAGACTTTCCACAGTACCATTCGCTTGGTGGCATATTGATAGGCTTCCCTTATTGTATATGCCTGCATGCAACAGGATTAATGCAAGAAAATACAGCCGGCATACACTTGCAGCAAGCCCACACCCCCACCCTACAATGGCTAACTTGCAACAACATGCAGGTGCCACGCTTCAAAAAATAATACCGTTTGCTTCGCCAGTGCAACAATGCTTCGCCAAGCTCAGAAAGCTAACGCACAGCTAACCTAATAACATAATGGTAGTAAATTATAGGAAAACTGTTACCCCGCAACTTCATTGACCTGCTGCGGCTTTGGCGCTGCTGGAGGTATTGGAACTTTCCCGGGAGAATCTACTTGAGGCCTGTAGAACTCTTTAAAAATTAATCTCAGGCTTTGGTCATAGGTAACATAATTATAAACCCAGTTCATAAAAACAAATAACCTGTTCTTTACTCCGAGAATTAAAAACAAGTGAAGCCCCATCCAAATTAGCCAGGCTAAAAAACCTTTAAAATGAAGCCTCGGCTTAGGAACATCGACAACAGCCAAATTACGGCCTACTGTAGCCATTGAGCCTTTATCATGATATTCGAAATCAAAAAACGTTGTTGATTTTCTTTCTATACGTCTTAGGTTTTCAGATAAAACATCTGCCTGTTGAATGGCTACAGATGCAACTTGCGGATGACCTTGTTCATACATTGGTGTTTCCATATACGCCAGGTCACCAATTGCATAAACGTTTTCAAATTCCAAAACTCTGTTTTGCCTATCAACTTTTATTCTGTTTCCACTGACTACTAATTCTTTATCTATGCCAGCTGGAACATTTCCTTTAATACCTGCTGCCCATATCACCAGGTTTGTTGGAATAGTTTTACCATCACCTAAAAACACATTTTCTCCATCATAGTCCTTAACCATTGTATTGGTAACTAATGTCACTCCCAGCTCCTTTAAATAACGGCTTGAATCTTGAGATGACTTTTCGCTCATAGTGCTTAACACACGGTCACCACCTTCCAACAGATAAATAATCATTTTTTTAAAATCAAGCTCAGGGTAATCTTTAGGCAAAGAATACCTTTTCATTTCTGCCAGTGCACCAGCCAATTCTACTCCGGTTGGTCCGCCACCAACTATAACAACATTCATCAGGCGTTGTAGTGCCGTTTCATTATCAACAGTTAAAGCATCTTCGAAATTATGTATCAACCTATGCCGCAGTTTTAAAGCTTCTACTGTTGATTTCATTGGGAAAGCCTTGCTGGCGAGCTGTTGATTCCCAAAAAAGTTTGTATCAGCGCCAAGCCCAAGCACCAGCATATCATACCCAAAATCACTTATGTCAGTTACGATCATATTTTCTTCCGGAACAATTCTTTGTACTTCTGCCATTCGAATTTGTACGTTACGGCTGCCATGAAAAGCTTTTCGTAATGGAAAGGAAATATTACTCGCATCCAATGCAGCTGTAGCTACCTGGTAAAACAAAGGTTGAAACTGGTGATAATTAAATCGGTCAATCAGTATAATATCAAATCCCGGGTGATTGTTTAATTTTCTGGCTAAACGTAAGCCACCGAATCCTGCTCCCACAACTACTAACTTGTAAGCCATTTTTTTCTTTTTAGTTTGGTGTAATTCAAGGAGAAGTACAAGATAAAAACTGATCTAACTCAGTACAATAATCGCACCTTTATAGTATTTGGCACCTCTTTTAACAACAGTGACGCCTGCCTGGAAAGCTGCTTGTCAACATCCAACACAACATACCCTATTGCTTCATTTGTTTTTAAATACTGGCTTACAATATTGATGTTGTTTTTAGAAAGCTGACCGTTTATCTGCGATAGCACACCGGGTACATTATTATGAATATGTAATATTCTATGCGATCCTTCCTGTGGAGGCAAAGACAATGCAGGAACTGTCTGAGAACCTAATGTGACGCCTTTCTCCAGGTAATTTAAAAGTTTAGAGCTTACATCTTCACCAATGTTTTGTTGCGCTTCTTCTGTAGAACCACCAATGTGTGGTGTTAATAATACATTGGATAAATTCTGTAATGGCGTTTTAAAAACATCGCCATTTTTTTCTGGTTCATCGGGAAACACATCAACACCAGCACCTCCAATATGACCTGACTGTATAGCTTTTCCTAAAGCATCCAGATCAATAACCTCTCCCCTTGCATAATTAATTATTACAGCACCACGCTTGCAATACTTTAATGTTGTTTTATTTATTACATGTTTGCTTTGTACTGTTTCCGGCACATGTAAGGTTATTACATCTGCATTATTCAACAATGCTTTCAAAGACCGCATATCTGTTGCATTGCCTAAAGGAAGTTTAGTTTCAATATCATAAAAACAAACCTTCATGCCTAATGCTTCAGCTAAAACACTTACCTGCGTTCCAATATTTCCATACCCGATAATTCCTAATGTTTTACCACGCAGCTCGTGACTACCACTTGCATCCTTCTGCCATATTCCATTGTGTGCAGCGGTGTTTTTATCGGGAATTTTTCTTATCAACATTATAGCTGCTCCAATGACTAATTCAGCCACAGAACGTGTATTACTATATGGAGCATTAAAAACAGCTACTCCACTCCTGGTTGCAGAATCAATAGCCACCTGGTTTACACCAATGCAAAAACATCCGATAGCCTGGAGTTTTTTAGCCGCATCCAGCACTTTAGGTGTTATTAATGTTTTGGAACGAATACCAAGAATATGGCAATCCCGAATTACATCAAGCAACTCCTGTTCACTTAATGCTTTGTTCCTCTTTTCGACCTGTGAATAACCTTGTCTTGAGAAATTTTTGATCGCAACATCACTTATATTCTCAAGCAGTAGAATCTTAATTTTTTCTTTCGGATAACTGGTTTTGGCATCCATAACACAAATATGAATAATTATTAACGGACAAATAGTAATTGCTCACACCAGTTGGATTTGTTTTTGTAAGCATAGAACTTATCGAAAATAAAGACCATTTTTGTATAAATTCATATCCGTGATAATCAAGGCTATATTACCTTATAGTTTCATCTTCAGTTTTCTCTTAAGTCTATTAACCTGTCAAAATAAGAAAGAGCAAACTAACGGCGATAATAATTCACGTACAGCTGCAGTAGATGTTGAGAGTGAAGAAATTCGTTTCTATCGTGAGGTAGTCACGCACTTCCTTGATTCTGCTTTATCAAGAACTAATTTTAACGGCGGTATTTTAATAGCAAAAAATGGTAATGTAGTTTACGAAAAATACCTGGGATATAAAGATATCAGGACAAAAGATACACTTACTGCTGAAACTCCATTACAAATTGCATCTACAACAAAAACATTTACTTCTGCTGCAATATTAAAATTGATTCAGGAAGGCAAGTTGAATTTAGATGATCCGCTGACAAATTTTTTTCCGGGGTTCCCTTATCCAGGTGTCACCGTAAAAACATTGCTAAACCACAGGAGTGGTCTGCCTAATTATTTGTACTACTTTGAAAAAAATGGATGGGATAAAAGACTTTTTATTTATAATAATGATGTTATTCAAACTTTATTAAAGTGGCGATTGCCTCCGGCATTTAAGGCCAATACCCGTTTTAATTATAGCAATACAAATTATGTTGTTCTTGCTTCTTTAGTTGAAAAGCTTAGCGGCATGTCATTCCCGGAGTATATGAGATTAAATTTCTTTGATCCGTTAAATATGAATAACACCTATGTCTTTACCATAAATGACACAGCAAGATCTCCTGTATCCTTTAACTATAACGGTACTTTCTGGCCTCTGGACCATACAGATGGTACATATGGTGATAAAGGGATTTATTCAACTCCCCAGGACTTATTAAAATGGGACCAGGCATTGTATGATGGATTTGTAAATAAAAAACTATTAGACTCAGCGTTTATTCCATACAGCAATGAAAAGTTGACAATGCACAATTACGGACTTGGTTGGCGTATGCTGATGTTTCCGAATGGAAAGAAAGTTACCTATCATAACGGCAGATGGCATGGCTTCAATTCAGCGTTCTCGCGATTGACAGATGAAAAAGTTACCATCATAATGCTTGTAAATAAATACAACCGCAATGTTTACTCTTTAGCCCGCAGAATGTATGATCTGTTTGGTAATTATGACGGTAGAAATGGTGCTCTTCCTTTAGACGATGCTACCAACATTCAATAAGTTTTAAGTGAAAATCTTCAATGCACAACAGATAAGAAATTGGGATGCATTTACAATACAACATACGCCTATTTCATCAATAGATCTGATGGAACGTGCTTCCTTATCTTGTGCAAATTGGATCATTAATAAAAATTTTCAACAAAACAGTTTCAAAATATTTTGTGGTAAAGGAAATAATGGCGGTGATGGTTTGGCTGTTGCAAGACTACTGCTACACAAAGGATTCCAGGTAACTGCCTACATCCTCGAGTTTGGTAATATTGGCACTGACGATTTTCAAAAGAATCTACAACGACTTCATGAGCTTCGGTTCAGTGACATTCACTTTATGCAATCAGAACAGCATTTTCCGGAATTAAAAAAAGATGATGTTGTAATTGATGCTTTGTTAGGTAGCGGCTTAAATAAACCGCTTGCTGGAATATCTGCAGAACTTGTTAATCATATCAATCAATCACAGTCGCTGGTTATCTCAATTGATTTGCCGAGTGGATTATATATAGACAGATCATCAGTTGAAAACAAAGTCATAGAAGCTGATCATACATTAACTTTTCAGTGTTACAAACTTGCTCTATTGGTTGCAGAAAATGCAAAGTTTATAGGAGAAGTTCATGTGCTGGATATTGGATTAGCTGAAGAATTCTTACAGCAGGAATATTCTCCTTACGAGTTGGTTGATGATGCTGTAACTAATAACATTTTTAAGCATCGTAACCGGTTTACACATAAAGGAAATTTTGGACATGCTGCACTTGTAACCGGCAGTACAGGACTAATGGGTGCAGCTACACTATGTGCATCAGCCTGCATGCGAAGTGGTGTTGGAAAGTTAACGTGCTATGTGCCAAGATCAGGTTACGAGATCATGCAAATAGCAGTGCCTGAAGCAATGGCTAAGATCAGCGGTAGCGGTGATAATATTGAAACCTATGAACCTGTTGCAGAACATGAGGCAATTGGTATTGGTCCGGGGATTGGCTATGATATCAAAGACCATGTTGTGAAGGAAGTTTTTGAAAAAACAAAATTCCCAATGGTTATAGATGCAGATGCTATAACCATGCTGGCCAAACACAGTTATTTACTTGAACAAATGCCGCAAGGTTCTGTACTTACTCCACACCCAAAAGAATTTGAAAAATTGTTCGGTTCATATAAAAATGATTTTGAAAGAATAGATGTTGCACAATCAAAATCTAAAGAATTAAATATAGTTGTTGTTTTAAAAGGTCATCATACGGTTATAGCAGCACCTGCAGGAAAACTTTACTTTAATAATACAGGAAATGCAGGAATGGCAACAGGTGGCAGCGGAGATGTTTTAACCGGAATAATAACTGCCCTGCTGGCGCAAAAATATACTCCTGAAGATGCAGCACTTCTTGGAGTTTACATACATGGTTTAGCTGGTGATTTTGCTGCAAATGAAATTTCTGAAGAAGCAATGATTGCTGGTGATATCATCGACTATCTTCCTCATGCATTTAAAACTTTGGCTACACATTGATGAGAAAAATAGTTGTAAGATCTTTTCTTTTTATTTTGTTTGTGGCACTTGCATTTGGAATATTTTATGCGTGGTGAGCATTCCCGATAATCAGTGGATATGGAGCAAAGAATTTATGCTCCTGTGTTTTTTTAAGCGGTCGGGACCCACAGGATGTCATCAAAAATGAATTAGGTTTTTCACCAATGTCACTCGCCACCTTTTCTATTAACATGCAGGATTCATCCGCCACAGGAAGTGTATTTGGCTTTGCCAAAAGAAGGTCAATTTTCAGGAGTGGTTTAGGGTGTACTTTATTGAATGGAATTACAGAAAAAGAAATCAGGTCTCAGTCTTATAACACCATACCAAGGCCTGTTGTAAATCAGGATTCCATATTGTGGCCAAATGGTGACATGTTGCCGGAGAAAAAACCTGGAGGCATTAACTACACTCAACTTAATAAATCAATAAATAGTGCATTTGTTGATACAACTAAAAATAAACTCCGTCGTACAAGAGCTGTAATTGTTATTTATGACGGGCAGATCATAGGTGAGCAATATGCCGGAGGTTTCAACAGTAAAAAACGCCACACCGGCTGGTCAATGACTAAAGGCATCGGAAATGCATTAATCGGAGTATTAGTCAGGCAGGGAAGAATTAATATTAATGCACCAACAGGTTTAGATGAATGGAAAGATGATGCTCGTAAAAATATACTCATTAGCCACTTACTAAATGCAAACAGCGGATTACAATGGGAAGAAAGATATGATAAGGTAAGTGATGCAACTAATATGTTGTATAAAGCAAAAGACATGGGTAAGTATGCAATACAGTCAAACCTGGAACATACTCCCGGTTCTGTATTTGAGTACTCCAGTGGTACCAGTAATATACTTGCTTATTTAGTGAGAAGGACAGTTCAAAGTAATGAGTATCACCAATTCCCATATAAGGAGTTTTTTTATAAAATTGGAATGTATAGTGCTGTTTTGGAACCAGATGCCGGTGGTACTTTCGTTTCCTCTTCTTATTGCTTTGCTTCACCCCGTGATTGGGCCCGGTTTGGTTTATTATATCTTAATGATGGTATATGGCAAGGTGAAAGAATTTTACCGGAAGGTTGGGTAAGATATACTGTGACTCCGGCAAAAGGTGCTGCACTGGGCCAATACGGAGCACAATTTTGGTTAAATCAAGGAGCACCGGGAAATCCAAAAGCAAGAACTTATACCGATATTCCGGTGGATTGTTTTTATACAGCCGGTTTTGAAGGACAGAATATCTGGATTATACCTTCCAAAAAATTGGTAGTAGTACGGCTTAGTTTACAAAAAGGTAATAACCTTGATGAAAATACCTTTCTAACAGAGATCATCAAATCATTGCCTGTTGATTAGGATATGTGTTGAAGATTATCGTGAACAACTATACATATATTTCACATCCTTGATAAAATTCAACCTAATTCAGGATTATATATATGATCTGATAGTTGAATGTTGAAGTTGATATAAATTAAAAATGCATTCTAAATCGCCAATCCGAAATCGTAAATCTAAAATCTTAAATCCCATATATGATCTGATAGTTGAATGTTGAAGTTGAATAAATTAAAAATACATTCTAAATCGCCAATCCGAAATCGTAAATCTAAAATCTTAAATCCCTTTTAGATCTGATAGTTGAATGTTGAAGTTGAATAAATTAAAAATACATTCTAAATCGCCAATCCGAAATCGTAAATCTAAAATCTTAAATCCCCCTCATCCCCTATCTTTGCCCGCCTGAAATTTGACAGCATAGAAAAAGTTAACATATATTAATACAGGACTGTTATGACTTCGTACGTGTATTTAGTGCCAGCAATGGGTTTATTAGGTTTATTCTATACGTTTTATAAATATGTATGGGTAGGTAAACAAGATCCAGGCACAGCAAGAATGCAGGAGATCGCTGGATATATTTCTGAAGGGGCTATGGCATTTCTTCGGGCAGAATGGAAAGTACTAACCTATTTTGTTGCTATAGTGGCTTTATTGTTGGGCTTCATGGCTAGCCGCAGTGAGCATTCCCATTGGCTAATAGCAGTTGCTTTTATTATAGGAGCTTTCTTTAGTGCGCTTGCCGGATATATTGGAATGAGAGCTGCAACGAAAGCAAATGTTCGAACTGCGCATGCAGCACGAAGTTCATTAGCAAAAGCTTTAAAAGTATCCTTCACCGGCGGTGCTGTAATGGGTATGGGTGTTGCTGGTTTAGCTGTTTTAGGTTTAGGAGGTTTGTTTATTGCTTTACATCAATATTTTGCTGCTGACTCCGATGTTAATTCATTAGACATGTTAAGGGCTATTGAAGTCCTGACGGGCTTTTCTTTAGGTGCTGAAAGTATCGCATTGTTTGCTCGTGTAGGCGGTGGAATATATACCAAAGCTGCAGATGTTGGAGCCGACCTAGTAGGTAAAGTTGAAGCAGGAATTCCGGAAGATGATCCCCGCAACCCGGCAACTATCGCAGATAATGTTGGTGATAATGTTGGTGATGTGGCAGGTATGGGTGCCGACCTTTTCGGATCCTATGTGGCAACAGTACTAGCTACGATTGTATTAGGCCAGGAAACAAGAGCTGTTGATAATTTCGAAGGCTTCTCACCTATTTTATTACCTATGTTAATTGCTGGTGTAGGAATTATATTTTCAATAGTAGGTACATTCTTCGTTAACATCTCAGATAAAGCAGGTGTAAGTACAGCTCCTGTTCAGCGTGCATTAAACATGGGCAATTGGGGCTCAATTATTCTTACTGCTATTGCTTCTTACTTTTTAGTTAATTGGTTATTACCGGATACTATGACTTTAAGAGGTAATGAATTTAGTAAGAATGGGGTGTTTGGAGCAATTGTATTGGGATTAGTGGTAGGTACCTTAATGAGTCTTATTACAGAATATTATACATCTATAGGAAGGCGTCCTGTCACAAGTATTGTAAGACAATCCGGAACAGGACATGCAACAAATGTGATAGGTGGATTAGCGGTGGGTATGGAATCTACATTCCTTCCAATCTTAGTTTTAGCCGGTGGAATTTACGGAGCTTATGAATTGGCCGGATTATATGGTGTAGCAATTGCCGCTGCAGGTATGATGGCAACAACCGCAATGCAATTGGCTATAGATGCTTTTGGGCCTATTGCAGATAATGCAGGCGGTATTGCAGAGATGAGTGAATTGCCAAAAGATGTGCGTGAAAAAACAGATACTTTAGATGCTGTTGGTAATACAACCGCTGCAACTGGTAAAGGCTTTGCAATTGCATCTGCAGCACTAACTGCATTAGCTCTTTTTGCTGCATTTGTTGGCGTTGTTGGTATAGAAGGAATTGATATTTATAAAGCAGATGTACTGGCCAGTTTATTTGTGGGTGGAATGATACCATTCATTTTTTCTTCCCTTGCTATACGTGCTGTAGGTGAAGCTGCCATGGCAATGGTTGAAGAAGTGAGAAGGCAGTTCCGGACTATCCCTGGAATTATGGAAGGCACAGGAAAACCGGAATACGATAAATGTGTAGCAATATCAACTGACGCATCCATAAAAAAGATGATGTTACCAGGTGCAATTGCAATTATATCACCTATTATAATAGGGTTTTTATTAGGACCTGAAGCATTAGGTGGATTTTTAGCTGGTGCAACAGTTTGTGGCGTATTGATGGGAATGTTTCAAAACAATGCCGGTGGTGCGTGGGATAACGCAAAGAAGAGCTTTGAGAAAGGTGTAGAAATTAACGGCGAAATGTTCTATAAAGGTTCTGATCCGCATAAAGCATCTGTAACCGGAGATACTGTTGGTGATCCATTTAAGGATACATCAGGACCATCAATGAATATACTTATAAAGCTTATGTCAATTGTATCATTAGTAATAGCTCCTACCCTTGCTGATGTGTTTGGTACAAGAAATTTATCTGCCGATGCAGCGAAAGCAAAAATTGAGTTGTCTATTAATAAGCACAACCTTCAGAATAAAAATATCTCAAAATAAGTCTCTGCTTTATGTGAATCTCAACACGTTGTGATGACGGATTTTTTATTTTTCAATACCTATAATGAACTGTAAAGTTGATTTGTTAAATAAAAAAAATATTTTCTGTTGCAGAAATTTTGTTAATACGAAATCGGTCGTATATTCGTAAGGAAATTCTTTACAATATGTCAAATACTAAATACATAAAACCAACTGAAAGCGAGTTAGAAATTCTGCAGATATTATGGGAAAGAGGTGTAGCAACTGTCAGAGAAGTTCATGAAGAATTATCTAAATCAAAAGATGCGGGATACACTACTACATTGAAATTGATGCAGATAATGCTTGAGAAAGGTTTAGTAAGACGTGATGAATCGATGCGAACGCACGTATACCAGGCTGCTGTTAATAAAGAGAAAACACAAAAGCATTTATTAGACAAGGTGATTGATTCTCTTTTCGGTGGATCTTCTACACAATTGGTTTTACAGGCTTTAGGAGAAAATAAAACCACTCCTGAAGAATTAGAGCAAATACAAACACTCTTGAATAACCTGAAAAAATAACAACTGCAATGACATCGTTTGGAAACTCTGCATTTCTGCAGGCTCTTGGCTGGGCTACTTTAAATAGCATCTGGCAAATGGCAGCACTATGGTTAATTTTCTTTTTGGCTAAGCATTTATTAAGTTTCTCTTCTGATAAGAAGTATGCTTTTGCAGTAGGTAGCATTATTTTAGGTTTTATATGGTTCTGCTACAGTTTTGCTGTTTTTTATACAAAAGGAAGTTCTGAATCGTTTTCTTTCGTTGATCTTATAGTTATTGCTGATTCAATTTATTTGCCAGTTGTACTAAGTGCAGCTTCCATTACATATTTGTTGTTGCTGATCTTACCTGTTTATAGAGTAATATCCAATTGGCAGTACATGTTAAGGATCAAAAAGTACGGATTACAAAAAGCTCAATTGTGCCACAGGTTGTTTGTAGAAAAAACGGCAATGCAGTTAGGAATAAAGAAGAAAGTAAAAGTTTATATATCTCATTTATTGAATTCACCTGTAACTATTGGATTTTTAAAGCCAATAATTCTTTTACCGGTAGCAGTTCTGTCAAACCTTACTGCAAACCAGGTAGAGGCCATTTTGTTGCATGAACTTTCTCATATAAAAAGAAGGGATTACCTAATCAATCTTGTGATCACGTTTATCCATATGCTACTGTATTTTAATCCATTTGTAAAACTGTTCATGAAATCAGTTGAAGCAGAAAGAGAAAATTGTTGTGATGAAATGGTGTTGCAGTTTGAATATGATAAACTAAGTTATGCTTCAGCGTTACTTACTCTTGAAAAAGCATCTGCTTCAACGCAGTTGTTAATGATATGTGCGGCAGATAAAAAGTATTTATTACAAAGAATTGAAAGAATCGTTGGCATCCACAAAAAGCCATCTTTCAACTTCAGCAATTTTGCCGGAGCTTTTGTTTTATTGGTTTTGGTATTTATGGTGAATGCTGTTATTATTACATCTAAAGACCAGAAAAGTCCGTTTCCTTTTATAGATGATTTTTCTCAACCTTTCACTTTTTTCAATTCGGATAGAAAACTGAATTCACCTGTAGAGAAAATACATTCAATGCCGTTCCACTCACAGGAAAATACAGCCATAATCGATGTTCCAGAGAATGATTATGAAAGAGCAGATTACTTAAAAGTTCCATCCGATGAAGCCATTCCTACAGATGAGAATTTTGTACATGTTGCTGTAGATGAATTAGATTTGACGTTAACACAAGAAGAAAAAACACAGGTAAGCACCACAATAGCAAATACAAAAAAGGTTTTAAAGACTCTGCAATGGCAGGAAGTTGAAAGATCTATTGCTGATGTTATGACGCATCAAGAAAAATTAAGGGTAAAGCAGGAATATTTAAATGAAATAGAAAAAATAAACTGGAAGGCACTCGAAAAAAGCTTGAAATCAGAATACAATAATGTTGACTGGAATAAAATGAATGAAAATTTAAGCAGCGCATTAACTGTGATTAAATTAGACAGCGCTCAGAAGGTTTATAGTAAAGCTATTTCTCAAATAAATAAAGCTCATAGCAAAACCTGCACTTCCTCTACACAATTACCAATGCCCGATGTTTCTGTATGTGATGTAAAGAAGGCAAAGGAACAATTACAACAACAGATACTTAAGATCGATACGCTGAAAAATAGGAAAGTCATAGTTAAACTTTAATTTCCCATTTAAGGCTGTAGTCTTTGTATCCACATTAATTACAATATTCTGCTTTCTGTTAGGTCAGTTAATGGCTTAAGTTTTATACTTTTAATTTCAAATGGAATCCTTGAATAGAATTTAGTAAGTAAGATTATCCGGTATTAGTATCTCTCCTATTATGTAAATTGTTGTACAATCAAGAGTATTATTTCAACTTCAGTTTACAAAAAATAGTATCATCATTTAGTCCAACTCATTTCATTAATCGTGTATAAACCTTATGCATAATGATTATAAGGCAACCTGCGGAAATTTCTGACTCATTATGTCACTGAGTTTTCTACTGAAACAGAAAATCTATCCTGCTGTTCCTGGTGCGCCTACTGAGAATAAAATAATGATTGCCGTTGAAGAATCTGCTCCCGGTATTCATCAATTAGTGGAAATTCCACAGGAAGAACCAATTCCGGGAAATGAAGATTTTATGCATGTTTCTTTAGATGAAATAGATATTACATTATCCAAGGAACAAAAATTACAAGTAAGCACTACTGTAGAAAGCACGAAAAAGGTGTTGAAAACACTTCAATGGCAGGAAGTTGAAAAGTCAATTGCCGATGCGATGACTTCGCAAGAGAAAAATCAAGCAAAGCAGGAGTTTATACAAGAGGTAGAAAGTTTAAATTGGAAAAACATGGAAAAGACCCTTAAGTCAGAATATGAGAATGTTGACTGGGTTAGTGTGAATGAAAAATTAGGAACTGCTTTAACTCAAATTAAGTTAGATAGTGCGCAGAAGGTATACAGTAAAGCTGTTGTTCATTTACAAAAAGCACAAAATAATTGCAGTAGCCTACTACCTATTCCAGATGTTTCTGCTTGCCAGGTTCAGAAAGCAAAAGAAGAATTACAGAAGGAAATACGTAAGATCGACACGTTGAAGACTAAGAAAATTGTCAGGTTGTAATTACCATACATTTCTTGGGCAGGTATCACCATAACGGTTGCCGATTAAAAATCCTATAATCAATTCATGAGTGCCACGGCTTACGGTGTTTAACCTGGTCCTGGTAAAATCGTATGCATAGCCAACGTTGAATGTATTACCTACATTCAATCCCACCAATGCAGCATAACCATCCTGTAACCTGTAGCTCCCCCCTACCCAAAGCAAGTCACGGTATTGAAATTTTAGATTAAAGTCAAACTGAGGCGTTGCAGGCGATGCAGAAATGTATTTTACCATTGCGGACGGCAGCGCATTAATATCATCATTCACTAAAAACCTGTAACCTGCCGAAGCAAAAAAATGTGGAACCAATTTTCCCTGGTCGTAATTAGCATCGTCGACAAATGATAACTTCTGCGGAATAATCTGTTGAGCAGAAATGCCTATAAAAAAATCGGCAGCATACAGCCACAATCCGGCTGTAAGGTCTGGTCGTATATGATGAATTTGATTAGCTGGTGTTTGTGCCGGATCAAAAGGATCACCATTGCCATCAAAATCAGACCTTGCTGCATCTCTGCCGAGCCTTGAAATACCTGCAGAAAAACCTGCAGCTAAATTAGCTTTCGGACTCAAGCCGAGATGATATGCATACGATGCATTAGCTGTAAAGCGGCTGAAATTTCCTGTCTTGTCATTGATAACTGTTAACCCGATTCCATGATGCGGTTCTGAAGCTGTATAGTTTTCCCAATAGGCATTTCCCCGTGGATTCCTTCCGGGAACCTGAAAAGAAGTAGCGTTAGTCTTATAATCTTTTTTACCAATTGGAGCATGTATCGAAAAATAAGCGGTTCTGGGAGCTCCTGTAAGTCCTACCCATTGATCCCGTGCACTGATCTTTACATCAGTATAATTTTCTATACCACTCAACGCAGGATTCAGAATATAATTATTGAGGATATATTGAGTGTAGTGCGGTCTTTGTTGTGCAGCAACAGAATTCAATATAAACAAGTTCAGTATAAGTATTAGCTTTTTCACTGCGTTATCTTATTATGTCCACAAAACCCGACATCTTATTTCTTCCATTCTTCGGATCTATAAGGTAGTAGTAAGTACCAATAGGTAACGGCTTTCCTTTATATGTTCCATCCCATGGCTTAGTATATCCTTTGGATTCAAATACCAGTTGACCATACCGGTTGAACACTTGCACTGTTGCACCGGGATAAGATTCCAGATAAGCTATGTCCCATCTGTCATGAACACCATCACCGTTTGGTGAAAAAGTATTTGGAATAGCCGGTGCTTTAAGCATTTTTACAAATACATCATCAGTACTCTCGCAACCATCTGCTGAACGTACTTTTAGCGTGTAAGTTATATCGCTTGTTGGAGATGCAACAGGCTGCGGAATTGTGGCATTGTTTAATGTTGCAGGCAGAGTCCATAAATAAGTAATATTATTTCCGGTTCCCGAGCCAAGCAAACCAACAGAACCTCCTTCTAAGAAAGAGCGATCAGGGCCTGCATCAGCCTTCACTAATGGGTATACTTTAATAGATTGTTCTTTATAATTCACACAACTATTCGTAGCTGTGAACGTGTACCGAATAGCATGAATTCCTGCTCCGGCTGTTTGCGGATTAAATAACCCGGAAGAAGAAACTCCTTTTCCGGAAAAAATTCCTGTGCCCGCCATTCCGCTCACTTCTTTTGCCTGTTTTAGCTGGAATGCAGGCACATTGGGACACACCGCAGACACTTCACTGAATTCTATTTCTGGAGTTGCTTTTAACTGTAGCACCTGTGAAGTAGTACTCAAGCAATTCTCGCCAGAGTATGCTACAACTTGTACTGTTTGATTTTTAGCAGCAGGTGAATGAAACTCTGTAAAGCTTCTGGTGTACTTTTTTCCCTGAGTGGGGTCTTCATCAATCGTTTTGTTGGTGGGATCATTAGTATAATCCCAGTAAATTTCAAGCTTAACTATTTTGCCAAAGTCAACAGACGAATTATTTGTAATGTTGATTTGGTTATTGCTGCATTGTTCATTTCCACCTTGTATAGTAAAAGAAGCTTGCGGCAAAGCACCGTTTATAGTAAACACTTTTGAAACAGAATCAGTACAACCATTGTTCGAAGTTACTTTAAGCGATACGTTATAGTTACCTACCGCTGTGTACTTATGCCTCGGGTTCTGAATTGTTGAAGTGTTACTATTTGTTGCATCAGCATTAACGTTTCCAAAATTCCATAAGTACTGAAATTCTGCTTGCGTACCGTCAGCAATACGGCTGCTGTCTTTGAACTGAGAAAAAGGGTCCGCAATACAGTTTACAGGCAGAATGAACCCTGCTACAGGCACCGAAGTTACATTTATCTTTTTTGAAAACATTTTGCTGCTGCAGGCTTGCGTTTCCACCTGCAGGGTAATGTTATAAGTACCGGCTGTTGCATACCGATGTGTAAAAGGAGAATTGTTTGTTTTTACAACATTTACCCCGTTACCAAAGTTCCAGGTCCATTTTGTGATTGCACCACTTTTAGAAGAAGACAAATCTTTAAAACTAATATCCTTGTTGATGCAAAAGGCGCCTTCTGTAGAAAATTCGGCAACAGGCAGTTCCTCAATCTTTATTGTTCGGCTTGCAGTATCAGATACACATCCGATATCGGTAATTACAGAATGACTTACAGTAAAAGAACCTGCCGATGTATATAAATGCTGCGGGTTTTTTACAGATGAAGTATTTCCATTACCAAATTCCCAATTCCATTTAATTGCCGAACGTTCGCCAGTATTGGTGTTATCAAGAAAGCTTATTGAATCAGTAAGACAACCCGAACCGGAAAAATTAAATGCTGCCATCGGGCGATCAAATATCTGCAGGTCATAATTGATCTCCTGTTCACCACTACACCCATCTGTAGTTGGGTTTAGCACGATAACTCTAATTGGATATGTACCAACTGCATTTATAGTATAAGTATTCGGAAGCTTGTATCTGTAAAGTTGCCTGCCATTAATCACCCAGGTTGAGTCATATACAGGAGCATTAATGGTGACATCGGGGAAAAGTCCGTTGAAACGCCACTGTATCTGAGTAGGCTGATACGGGAAAGTCATTGTAAAATAAAATGGTGACGTCTTACAAGCTGCAGGAAAATTTACTGTAGCATACTGGTTTTGCACAGAAACAAACTGGTAAAGATCGCGGAGATTCGTACCTCCTGAATACCCATAAGATTCTGCATTGCCAAATCCATACGAGATAATATTAAATCCTGTATCACAGCTTACTTTATGTGTGCCTGCTGAAGTTGTAATTTGTGCATAAGCATAAGCAGGATCAGTTGGTACAGGAGAAAAAGCCGCATATAGAGCACCATCTATTTTAAACGAGTTGATTGCAGCGGGATCATTCTTCAAAACTACATTCAAATAATGCTGTGCAATATTTGTTCCTGTAGCAGGTTGCATTGAATTTAAAGTCACGTTATCTATTGTTTGCTCTACGGGGTTCAGGTAGATCATGTCGGGATCTCCAGGTGCGGGATTTCCTTCACAATTTTGAGTGGTAAAATATTGTGCTACCAGTATTGGCTTGTCACCTTCAATGACATTTGTCTGGCTGCTGGCAAATTCATAATAAAAACTATTGGTAAATGAAACAGGGGTAATTTCCACTCCGTTTAACCTTACTACAGTTGATGCATCTGATTTTACTACTCTAAAATAATTTCTTTGATTTACCCTCCCTGGTACTGTAATATATTTCTTACCCCAGGTAGATGCCGGGTACATCTGCTGGTAAAGGTTGTCAGATGTATTCGCATTGCCACAGCTATTTCCTATTTTAATCTTGCCTGAGCCACAGAAAACAGCAATTTTTTTACAACCGGTGCTCGTTGTTGAGATTGAGCGTATTTTAGAACCAGTAAGGTCAACTCCTGTTGTGCCGGACACAGTACCTAATACCTGATAAATTTGGCCTTGGGTTAAGCTTACATTGAACGGAACGCCGGCAGGTTGTCCCGCTTTTGTGGGCTGGCTGGGAGTAATCTCTACGGTAGTAGTACCAGTATCGGCTGCAACAACGAAAAAATACGAGTGTGAATTAAGCTCGTTAGAGACCTGGCTGAAGTTTACAGAATAATAATCCTTTCCAAGAGTAGCCGTAGGCAAGCATACTGTAGCACCTGAAATAGCATTTACATAAATAAAGCTGTAAACTACAATAGGCTTTTCGCTGGTCACATGTATGCCATGATTAAATAAACCATGGTCGGTTAAGGCTGCTGATCTTGGGATGTCAATAGTTGTAATCTGGTTGGCTGTAACAGAAAAAGACTGATTAAACCCAATGCTTGTAATATTTACCTCCCCGCTAGTACTTACATCAGAGGTAATATAGAGCTGCATTTTTTCTGCAGCACCCGAATTAAACATCCTCACATGGTTTCCATAACCTATCCAAAAGTCTTTTCCCTTATTGGAGAAATCCTGTGCTGAGATTTTAAATAGACACAGAAGTACAGAACAAGCAGTTAGATAAAATTTAGCTCTCATTAAATTTCGGACGATTATAACAGGCAAAATACGAAAAAGTGTGTGCTGAGCTGCAGAAGATTATAAACTCTTCTGATAGCACCACATGCCTTTACATGAGGAAAGGGGAAGCGATTGAGCAAAGAGTAGCATTATACTTAATTTGATCGTTTATTGAAGCAAGTTCTTTGATAACAATAATAACAAATTGAAAATCAAATATTTAAATTAACCCAATGCAAAGATCGTATGATGCCGCCCAGAAAGCGGTAAATTGGTTGATTTTAGAGTTGTATCATTTGTAGTATAATAAGAAGTATTCTTCATAAAGGTTTTGCTATGAAGAACTTATATTATAATACTGTAGCAAAAAATATTATCTATAGTGTCTCTTGTAAAATTTTCTTGGTTACTAATTAATTTAGTTTTAAAAATGCGAGCGAATTAGGAGAATGTAAGCATAGTATTTGCAATAGCAGCAGTATGGATGGATTTATATTTTTTATTTGGTCATCTGTAATGAGTGTACTGATGATCTCCTGTGGTAATATTCAGGATCCGGAATTTCGCAGATTAGAAAAATTTGGAGTAAAGAAGTTATCCTTGCAACAGACAACTATTGGATTTAATGCCACTTTTTATAATCCTAATTCATTTACAGTGAACATTAAGGAAGGCACTTTTGATCTATATCTGGATTCTGTTTTCCTTGGAAAATTCAACCAGCCTCTCCCTGTTGATGTAAATAAGGCAGCAGAATTCTCTATTCCACTGGAAGGGAGTATATCTTTTATGAGAGCTTTAGATGTTAATCTGCCTCAGAAATTAGGGAGAGAAGTAATGATAACTGCAAACGGTTCAGTGAAAATTGGAAAAGCAGGGGTGTTTATTGTAAAAAATGTTAATTATTCAGGCAAGCACATTTTAGACAGGAATTTAGTTAGAGCTTCAGAGACTTCGGCAATTCGCTAATTGTTCTTCATTCCTCCGCCATCTTCAGGATTTTTTACAGCACTTTGGAAGCCTTTTAAATGCATCGGGTGTGGCCGGAATTTCATTGGCTCGTAACCTGCAATTGCAGTTTTTAATAATTGCTTTGTTTATACGATATGTAATATATTTTACAGTGGTTTCCTTAAGCTTAACATTTACATTAATACTGTAAACGCCGTTATGGCGATTCAGGTATGTTTCTATTTTTTTTTTTGCACATTTCGCACTGAACAGTCGGAGTAGATATTTTTACCGTCTGCATTAGTTTAAGCTGTGCATTTGCAATAGTAGAGAATAAAATAGCTGCTAAAATCGAAACTGCAATTTGCTTCATCAAAAGAAACTTCCATTGAAATTAGGAAAGCCCTGTCCAGCTATTTGGCTCCTGACGCCACTTTAATAAAACTTCTTGCTCTTGAGTGTCTATCAAACCTTTTTGCTCTGCTATTTGTAACAAAGTTGGATAATCAGATAAGGAATACACTTGTACTGCCGCATTGGTAAACCCTTCTTCAGCAATACTAAACCTGTAGTTAAAAATTGAAACTAATCCAATAACATTCAGACCAGCTTCCTTCAATACATTTATTACCTGCAGACTGCTTTTACCGGTAGAAATTAAATCTTCAACTACTACTGTTTTCTGGCTTCTGACAAAGTCACCTTCTATTTGGTTTTGTAATCCATGCTCTTTTGGTTTAGGACGTACATATATAAAAGGTAGTTTTAACTGATCGGCGATCATTGCTCCCCAAGGTATACCTGCTGTGGCTACTGCTGCTATAAGATCTGCATTAATAAATTTTTCAAAAACAACATTGCTTAATTCACTTTTAATATAATCCCTAACCATTGGGTGTGATAGAACTTTTCGGTTATCGCAATAAATAGGGCTTTTCCAACCACTAGCCCAGGTAAAGGGATTATGCAGGTTAAGTTGAAGTGCTTTTACCTGGAGTAACTTTTCAGCAGTAATATAAGCATCTGTCATATTACGAAGTTATCAGAATAAGCTAAACGTGAATATGAAAAAGCAATTGCTGATATGAACCGTAGTATGGATGGAAATATTGAAACCGTTTTTCTCACTTGTTCTCCTCAATTTACATCAGTTGCTTCTACACTCGTCAGGGACGTTATAAGAAAC
>MWVY01000091.1_pt1 | contig 21299 bp, 14 predicted proteins | sample 1047251 | NCBI WGS metagenome assembly MWVY01 (sample SAMN06349983, study PRJNA376086) | soil metagenome | isolation source: MS7-5 sample Antarctic (ecotone) soil | place: Antarctica | collected 2015-01-13
TCAACCCCGGACCTACTGATGATGTGTTGCCGCCGCCGGTTGCCGGTCCGCCGAGTTCGCCGAATGAAGGCAGGTCGGAGGTTAATGATTTAAAATAGCTGTAACGAACAAATGAGGTTGTCGCTTCGCTGAAATTATGATTGATTTTCACGTCAAACGAATTGCGGTCTTGAATAAACGAGCCGGTTGCTTCGTAATTATTTGTTAAGCCGGGACGATTCGGCAGCGGCAAGCGAGCAAGAATAGCTCTCGCCACCGGATTAATCCGATTTTGCGGAATGATGTTTCCGGCAAACTGTGGACGAGAGGAAGGAGTCGCTTGCCCGTTCACGCCGGGGTCATAAATTAAAGTTGAAGAAGAAGAAAAATCGCCGTTGCGAAATGCGGCAATCGGAACATCCAGCAAGATATTTTGCCCAATTCGGTTACGCACGCCTTGATAATCGCCGAAAAAGAATGTTTTATCTTTGATAACCGGACCGCCGATAGTAAAACCGAACTGATTTAGATTGGTATTCGGTTGTTCTCTCGTCGAAAGGGTGTTTTTAGCTTTGAAAGCACTGTTGGTATTATATGCAAACAAGCTGCCTCGTAATCTGTTCGTGCCGGATTTGATTTGCACATTGATGACTCCGCCTGTCGCCCGACCTTGTTCGGCATCGTAGGCATTGGTCGAAACGTCAACCACTTGAATGGCTTCCGGCGGCGGCACAATCGCGGTTTGCGAGATAACATTCGTTTGATTGTTAATCGTTCCGTCGAGTTGAAAATTGTTGTAGCGTTCGTTCTGCCCGTTGATGCGATTTGTCGTCGAACCATTCGGATTACCGAAAGCCGAGCCGACTGATTGCGCTTCCGTAACCCCGGGTGAAATCTCAAGCACGCTTTGATAATTGCGGTCAACCGAGAGCGGCAATTCTTCAACCTGTTCGGCGGTAATCTGCGTGCTGACATCGGCGCGGTCGGTTTTTAGCTGAACTTGGTCGCCGGTAATTTGAACTGTTTCCGTAACGCCGCCCAGCTCTAATCTGGCATCGGCGCGCACCGTCGTGTTGATGGTAACCTCCACGCGCTCGCGGACGAATTTATTAAAATTCGCCTGCTCTATCTCGACGCGATAGACGCCCGGCTCAACGCTGGCGATCGAAAAATTTCCTTCCTCGTTGGTCATAACCTCGCGTGTCGTGCCGCGGTCAATATCGGTTACGACAACACGCGCTCCCGGAATTGCGCCGCCGTTGACATCTTCAACATGACCGACCAGCGAGCCAGTTACAGTTTGCGCCGTCGCCGTTCCAATAAATGCCGACAAAAAACAAATCAAAAATGCGATACAGGCAAGCAAATTTCGTTTCATACTCTAAAGCCTCCGTAAATTTTTATGACAGTTTGTAATTCTGAAATAACAGTTTGTTCACGTCCACAACAAAATCTTTATAACAATTACCGCACTTTGAGAACCGAACTTATTTTGAAGTCAGGCAAAGGCGGGTGCACCAAAATGTTTTTGCAAAATCAGTGCGACGCTACCGCGCAGTCTGGGCTGTTCGGCGGCTTCTGCCGGAACGATTCTGGTGATGGTTTGGGCTGACGGCGAACGCTCGGCGACGACGCGCTTGATAATCGGATAAATCCGTTTCCAGGCTTGCGTTACTTCGCCAATCAGGACAATCGTTTGCGGCGCGATGCCGGTTGTCAGCATTGTCAAACCGATTCCCAAATGATAAGCCATTTGGTCGAGTGCTTCGGCGGCTTTGGCATCGCCTTGTTCGGCGAGCCGCAGAATATCCTTGAAAGTCGGCGGCTGACGATTATCGGAACTTCCGTTTTGTTTATTTGTCCGCCCGCCGGATGTCGCCTGAACATATTGATTTATTGCCGCCGAATTGGAAGCATAAACTTCCCAACAGCCGCGATTGCCGCATTTGCACAATTCGCCGTTTTCCTTAATCGAAACGTGACCAAATTCACCGGCAACGCCTTTTGCGCCGCGCATCAATTGTCCGTTGGCGATAATACCCGTGCCAATGCCTTCGGAAATTGTCACGGCGACAAGGTCGCGGATGCCTTCGCCGCGCTGTTCGAACCAAATTTCAGCCAGAGCGCAGGCATTAGCCGCATTTTCAATTTCCACCGACAGGTTAGTCGCCTTTTCCAGCGGCGTTTTAAAATCCACATCACGCCAACCGAGATTGGGAGCAAAAACCAGCCGTTTTGATTCTAAATCAACTCGTCCCGGAACGCTCACGCCGATTCCTTCAAAAAAAACTTGCGGATGCGACCGAATCAAAGTAGCGACACGCTCGTTTAAATCCGTGATAAAATCATCCGCGTTTGCCGCCGTCGGAAAAGATTCTTGGGCAGTAAATTGGGCATTTAGGTCAGCCAGCGCAATCTTAGTTTCGACGGGGCGAACATTGATACCGATAATGCCGGTGCGCTCAACGTTTAAATGCAAAAATCTAGGCTTGCGTCCGCGCGGCAGATGCCCGAAAGCTCCTTCAGTTACCCATTTTTCCCCGACCAGCTGGTCAGTTATAACCGAAATCGTGCTGCGCTGCAAACCGGAAAGACGCGCCAAATCAGCCCGCGAAACAGGTTGACGAGTCCGAATCAAATCTAACACAATCCGCCGGTTAATGTTTCGGGCAGTTTCACTCGTCGCCACATTAAAGCTGGTCAAATCAATTTTTCGCATTACTAACAAATCGTCGTTTAAATTGTAAATTAATTTGTTCGAGAGGCGAATAATATCTTTAAACAATTTCAAAGTCAAATACTCAACAGATAAATTAAGCGGTTAGACAAAATTATTTTATAAGATTTTTTAAACCACAGATTGACACAGATAAACTCAGATGATTTTCTGATAAAAACAAATCAGGATTTTTCATCCACATTTATCAAATTGAAAATAATTGCAAAATCAAGTAAAGTTCTTGTTGAAAATAAAACAGCAAATATAGGTTAGCTCGATTTATTGAATTTTATTGAAAAAATTTGATTTGTCAGCGTTTAATTCCGATTGCCGCCTCCGGTGTGTTATGAAAACATTTATTTATAAAATTATTACATTAACTTTGTTTTTAGTGCTTTGGGGAGCATCCCCGAAATTTATGCTTGCTCAGGAAAAACTTTTGGGTGAATTAACAATTGAAAGTATTACTCCGGGCGGCGGAGAAAAATTTGTAACTATCAATGGCGAGCGTGTCATCAGCGGACGTTCAATAATGTCGCCCGCCGAAATCGAAACTCCGGCTCAAACAACCGCTAAAATTTCACTTGCCAAAACCGGAATTATCAAAATCGCGCCTGACTCTAAAATGAATCTTTACTTTGATAATTTAAGTATTACCGGCGATCTTTTAAACGGCAGCATCACCGTTGATGCCTTGCCTTTTACTAAATTCAACATTTTAACTCCCGACGGCGCGGTTACCGCTTCTAATCTCAATCAAGAAAATGTTTTCGTAATAAATGTGGTGAACAATAAAACGCAAGTCAACACTTTAACTGGTGAAGTTTTATTTAAAGGAAATCTGCTCGCCGCCGGACAAACATCTCCGTCAAATATCAACAGTCCAAATTCCGCCACTGATAAAAACCCCGACTCTGCCGGCTCAAGCAATATAATTTTAATTACGCTTGGCGTGATAGGCGCGATTGCCGTTGTTTCAATATTGGCTTTATCGGGCGGCAATGACGATAATTCAACCGTCAGCCCAATCAGATAATTTTAAGCGGAAAAGTTTTTTCTTTTACTTTACGCTCGAAAAAGTTAAGATATTAATGAGATGAAACCTATATCTCGCGTTGTCCCGCCGACTTTTCATTAAAGTATTCTTATCTTTTGTCGAGGTCTAGATGCAAATTCCTTTGTTTTCTTTTGAAACCGTAACGGGTTTGCCTGAAATCTTTGGTTACATTTTTATTATCATTTGCGGCGCGGCAGTCGGAAGTTTTCTTAATGTCGTTATTCATCGCGTCCCGCTTGAAGAATCGATTGTTTTTCCAAATTCGACTTGCCCGAAATGCAGAAATCCGATTAAATTCTACGACAATATCCCGCTTTTTAGCTGGCTGATTTTAAGAGGAAAATGCCGCCGTTGTCAGATTCCGATTTCACCGCGTTATTTTGCCGTCGAACTTCTCACCGCTTTACTGTTTGGACTCATTTTTTGGCAAATCGGCTTTAATGCTTTTTTGCCCGTCTGTTTGATTTTTGCTGCTTCAATAATCGCTTTGGTTTTTATTGACGCGGAAAATATGATTTTACCGAATGTCATAACATATCCGTTACTTGTTTTTTCTTTGCTTGTCCGCTTGATTCTGCCTTTATTTTTTAATGCGTCGTATTTTATGGATTTAAAATTTTTTCCATTAAATCAAATAGAAAATTATCCGCCCTGGTTTGTATCTTTGCTCGGCGCAATTTTAGGCTCTCTGGTCGGCGGCGGTTCTCTGTGGCTTGTCGGCACGGCTTGGAAAAAACTGCGCGGCATTGAGGCAATGGGTTTGGGTGATGTAAAAATGATGTTTGCCGTCGGAGCGTTTCTCGGTTGGCAATTAACTGTTTTAACAATTTTTATCGGTGCTTTTACAGGCGCAGTGGCGGGAATAGTGGTTATTGCCCGCCAAAAAGAAAAGGATTTTCAAGCCCAAATACCATTCGGCATCTTTTTGGGCATCGGTTCGATTGTTTCCCTGCTTTTCGGTGAACAATTTATTAGATGGTATATTGAAACTTTTTTACCGAAATAATCTTTTATACTTTAATTTGCCATAAGAATCTTGACAAAACCACCTATAAGGATCTTTGCCATCAATCCATTGTTGCCAAGCCAACCGTTGTTCGCTTGGTATTGGTCGCATCGCCGACCTTCGATTCCGTGACTCGCGGATTCAAGCTATAGGCTAAAGTCGGGTCGTCCTGTGTCCAAGCGGTGCGTGTCCATCGCTTTCTTATTGAACTCAGTTTGTCTTAACGGGAAGCAGTATAATTGTTACTACTTCGCCCGCAAATACCTTAATTTAAACCTTATTTTTGTTTTGAAGGCTCATTACATTTGCAAGTTTTCGAGTTATCTTCGGAGGTTGGAGTATATTTTATATCTGAAATATATTTACCAGAGATTATTAGAATTAATCCACCATCTTTCTTTTCGTAAATAATTTGACCAATAGCATCAGTATAGCTTTTATTATATTCCGACTCGATAATTGTTATTCCCAAATCTTCCAAAGTTGGAGGATTTCTAAAAAATCTTGTGATGCTAACGACCGTACCCACCGGAACATTCCATTTCTTTCCATAGAATTCATCGCATTCTTTTGTTGTATATATAATCTTAATTATTTCCTTTGGAAACTTAAACATTTCTTCAACTTTTCCGCATTCTCCACTGCCTAGAATATTCTTGACATCGGAACAAGTGGATTTCATTGGGATAATTCCTTTATATCCATCTTGTGCAATCGCAACTTGACTCATCAAAAATAAGATTAACGCTAATACATAATACTTTAACAAATTGAACTTTCTCATAAACTTAACCTCTCACTAGAATTGATTTATAACCTAACTTCTTTATTCTGATTTACAAAAAATTCCCAAAGTTGAATTAAACATTATTGAGGAAAGAGTATCATTAGCATTAGCTACCTTTTCTATTTTTAAAGAAGGATTAGTTTCAAGTGCAGATTGATATGCTAAATCATACATTCGCTCATGAGAAAGAGCTATATTACGAGTGGCAATATGAATAAGTTCGTGAATCAATGTTCCTACCCTCCTTGTGGATGATTTGTTGAAATCTGTATATGATGGAGAATCTTTGAAAGAAACCATAGATTTTCCATCATTAGGTTTTCCATTTATTGGCATTCTGCCTGAACTGCCCGGAGTCTTTGAACCAAAGAAGAAACCAAAGCTTTTACTTTCCGTATCATTATACGATGCAACATCATCAAAAAGTTCAAATATAGCAAAGGCATTGTTTGAACCAAAAGCTAAATCTTCTCGTTGTTCAGCAAGATTCCTGAAAAAATGGGAAAGAAATGTAGCACAATCGGGAGTCATTGAATCTGCAAGTTCTTTCTTGAAATTCGATATTTCCCTTTCAGTTAGCTTTCGTTCTTCAGATTGCCGAGTTTGCTGAGGCAGAAACCAAGAAGAAGTTCCGCTTGCGACTTCGCGGAATGTCCAACCAATTATTGTATCTGTGCCTCGCTGCGTTTCTTCGCCTAGAACGGTAACATCATATCTTCCCCAAACCGGCACATTATAACCGCTTGTGCCATTTGCGTATGCCTGAAACGGCGAACTCAATACGCTTTGTCCTTGGGAGTTTGTAAAGACTTGCGGTCCACAATAATTGTTCGGACACTGCACTGCCGAGCCATTCTCCAGCGACTGCATTGCCAGCCAATAAGGAACTGCTATTCCGTCGAGTGTTGCCGACACTTGCTGTCCGTTGACATACATTGGCATAAACTCATTCATCGGCTGCAAACTCGGATATTCCGGTTCAATCGGCGGTGCAAACGTAATATACGGCGTCGACAGCCCGACATTGCCGCCTAACGGGTCGAGTTCCGCCGGAGAGCCTTCCGCTCCTTCGCCCGTGATGGCTGCGCCGCTTCCCGTCGTCGAGCGATAACTCATCCCGCTTGCATCCGAATGCTCAAAGTTGACATATTCGGTTGCCGTGTTGTTGTAATAATAAGCCGTCTGCCACGCCAGCGTTGCGCCCGCCGCTCTGACTATCGTTTTCAGCTTTCTGCCCGTCGAATCTGTTTCGCTGACGACTTCTCCGCCCAAAACGCTCGAACGAATAAAATACTTCAATTCTTCCACCCAACTTCCGTTGCCATTCTGATCTTCCGTCCACGTCAGCTTCTTGCGTTTCACCTCGCGCCCGTTGCCGTCCAGATAGCGGTAGATGTCCGATGCCGACGGCTTCTCGATGCGCGTCAACTGCCCGCCCGCATCATAGGTTGATTTCAGATAATCATCCGGCGTGTTACTTTCCACCACCCGCCCGTCGGCATCATACGTCCAACCCGTATTCGTTATCCGGTTGTTCTGGTATGTGTAACTGAGATTATTCGTCTGTCCATACCAGTAATCTATGCCCCAATGCAGATTGTTTCTCTGCGTCATATTTCCAAACGCATTAAACTCGTAGCTTTGACGAAAGGGAAGCTGCGATTGCATATCTTGTGGAGCAACCGTGCCGCCTCTGGCTTCCGCGCTTGATTTGCCTACCTTCGGACGACCCAAATGGTCGTAGATGTTCAAACGGTCAAACCGGTCGTCAACCGCGTCGTCCAACTTGCGAAGTTTGCCGTCCGAGTAGTAATCGTAAGTTTTCTGTATTATCGTTTGCTGATTTGCTCCGGTCAGTTGAAAACCGGTCGCTTGCAGTTTGTTGTTGTAGCCCGTGATACTAAACTGCACGCCGTTGCCGTATTCCAGATGCTTGAGTCCGCCCCACGCCCGATACTGCGGATTCGTGGCGTAGATGGTAATTCCGCCGAAAGCGGTTGAACCGGTAACTTGCTGCAATCTGCCAACTTTATCGTGAGTGTAATTTATCTGCTGTCCAAACGGGTCTTTTATTGATTGCAGTTGTCCCGCCAAAGTGTAGCTGTATTCGAGTCTGAAACTGTTATTCGGCAAAGGCGCATTCGCCAATGTGTCGTTAAATGCTCTGGTTTCCGAAGTCATCTGCGACAATTGATTGTAGGAGTAGGAAACCGTGCCGAGTCCGTCCTGCATTGATATTCTATTGCCAATGTTGTCATAGCCGAAGGTCACCGTCGGCGTAACCGGAATGTTTGAACCGCTTGGAACTGCCGAACTGATTTGTTCGATCAGACCTCTGCTGTTGTAACCGTAATTGACACTTGCGCCTCTTGCGTCCACAACCAGTGAGATGCTGTCATCTGCATTGTAGTTGTAGACGGTGGCAGTATTAGCGTCTTGTTCGGGACGATGCTGCGCCTTGAGCCGCCCGTGTCCGTCGTAACTGATCGTCGTTAATTGGCTCACTGAAGTTGATGCTTCAGTTTGAGTAATTGATGTTACTTGGTCGCGTCCGTTAAATTGGGCAATGATGGTTGAATAAACCGAGCCGTTCCAATTTAAGATTTCTGTCTTGTAAGTTCTGCCGAGAATGTCGGCATAAACTTTTTGCGTTCTTCTTCCAAGCGTATTTGTCGGATTGCCCTGCCAATCTTTCTCGACTATTTCTTCGCCTTGAATCGTGGTTACTTGTCCGCCCGCGCAACCGCAGCCTTCATAAGAAACAGTTTTGAATGTGCCGTCCGTATTTGTTTCTTTCGTCACACGCCCTTTCCAATCATATTCGTTTGTTGTCCACAAAAAACCTCGCGTTGCATCATCGCCCGCCGGTTGCCAATTATTATCTATCTCCGTCGGCACACTCGAGCGCGTTACTCTGCCTAAGATGTCATACTCGACCAAACTTCCAGACCAGCCGCCCGCGCTGTTTGGGTGTTCGGTGCGTGATTGGCGAACTCTGCCCGCGCCGTCCTGATAGCTTTCCGCCAATACTTCGCCCGCGCCTGCCGTAATTGTTGAATAAACTTTTGATTGAATCTGATTAGCCGGATATTCATAGCGCGTGTATGCTCCGTTGTTGAGTAAGGTTTGTCTTTCCAATCTGCCGAGTGAATCAAAAGTTCTCGTCGTTTCCTTGCCGTTTGAATTTCCGGCGGGCGCGGGTGATTTCGCCCACACATTTGCTCCCGTGTCATAGCGATATTTCACTTGTGAGAAGTTGCCTGCTGCGTCCGTCAGCGTCGTCGGATAAGCGAATGTGCTACGATTGTTGATTCCATCGTTGAAACTGTCGGCATAACTGACTTTTACTTCTCTGCCCATTGGATCGGTTGACGATACCGCCGCGCCTGCCGTGTTGTATTTGATGCTCGAAGTTACCGCCGCGCTTTGATACAAAACATCATAGCGCGTTGTTGATGTCAGATTGCCTCTGCCAATGATAAAGCCTGCTCCAAAGTTTGTATTATCGTGTTGAACGGGCGCAATTGTCTGCTGCAAATTTGGGTTAGTGAAATCGCCTTCGTCATATGCATAAGTAACTTTCGCCATCAGATTGTTGCTGCCGTCATAGAGTTCGCTCTGCGACGGCAACCCGATTATTCTTCTTGACAGATAACTCGTTTCTAGGTTGTAGCTGGTCGTCGCTCTTTTCAAAACCGTGCTTTGGTCTGCGTCATAGACTTTGACTTCACTGACCAGTCCGTAAAGCGAAACATTTGTTCCCGCTTGCAGCAGATAATCAGTTGTCGTTCTTTTCGTATTGCTCGCATCGCCGACCTTCGATTCCGTGACTCGCGGATTCAAGCTATAGGCTAAAGTCGGGTCGTCCTGCGTCCAATTGGTGCGCGTCCACCGCTGCTGCGCTCCGTCGGCGTAATCTTCAGTGCCAAACGACAAGCCTTCCGCCCAATTGCCGGGAGCGTAAAACCACGTCTTTGAAACCGGATTGCGCGGCGCATTGTCCATCCATACTTGGGCTAAGGTCGCCAAGCCGACTGCGCCGCCGCCGCCGCTAAATACTACATTTTCTTCAAAAGAGTTGTGAACGACGACTTCACCGCCGCCGTTAAAGTTCTGCACATAGCTTCTCGTTTCCGTAAAGCGCGGGCAGTCGGTTTGTCCCGCCGCCGGAGTCTCCAAATCGGTTTTCACCGAATTCAGCAGATTCTGCCCGTCGGCGGCATAATTGCTAATCTTGAACACCTGCGCGTAGGCGTTGTAATCAAACCGCGTTGAACTGTTGTCGGCAAAAGTTACTTTGTTCAATACTTTGATGACTGTGCCGTTTGGCGGACCATAAACGCCGCGACTTCCAAAGTCGGTGTTTATAATTACCGTGCCATAAGTGAATGTCGCATAAGTATGCGTAACGTTTGTGCCGCCTGCGCCGCCATTGTTTGTTTTCCAAGTTTGCGTAATTGAAGTCGGATACAATTGTGCGTCGTAGTTGAACGTTACCACTCTGCCCAAGGTGTCGGTAACGCTTTGCAAAAGCCCGTTCTCATCGTGATTGACGGTGATATAATTGCCATTTGTATCTTTTATCTCATTACAGCGATAAGCACCGCCTTTCCAAACGTAGTTCAACTGCGTGCCGTCCGTTCCGGTCATCGTCAAAGTCAAGTCTTCCGCCGCAGTTTCGGTTTGATTCGGTCCCGGCGGAGTGTTGACCTTCAACTGCAGATATGAAGAATCAACGGTTTCATAAATGTTAGATGCCGTCGTTTGCTTAAACTCAACCCGCGCTCCCGAAGGCATCACCATCAAATACGCGAACTTGCCCGTCTGTGAATCGTAATATGTCGGCTCAAGGGTCGGTAACCCGAAACGAAAACCGGGCGAGATGTTTGAATTATCGGTATCGAAAACCATCGTGTTGCTCAATTCCGTCCAAATCAGCGAATTGTAGCTCATCCCAAAACCCATATCCATTCCCGCTCTGCCCGCTAGCGCGACCAGTCCAGTTCCCCACGAGAAATTTCTCGAATACAGATTTGTGCCGCCCGTCGCATTTTTCGGCGCAAGTCGCCTTTTCGCCAATTCCGAAGGCAGAACCGGACCGCTGATTTGTTTCAGATAGGCGGACGGAACGGCTATATCTCCGGCTGTTCCCAATGATTGATAGGAATAAGTATTGTTTGAACTATTAGCGATGTGCCAGACGCCGGTCGTCGGTCGCCAGACGGCATACTCGGCTTTGCCGTCGCCGTCGTAATCAGCCGGAACAGGCTGGTCGCCGTAATTACCCCAAGCCTGCGCCAGATAGCTGCCATCATTAGTTCCGCTCTTATACGCATACCAAGCACCGTTTGAAGGACGATAGACGGCGTAATCGGTTTTGCCGTCGCCGTCATAATCGGCGGGAACAGGTGTGTCCGTGCCTGCTCCCCATAGAAAAGACGCAAAACCGGAAGAACTTCCCAAAACATACCAATAACCATTTGAGGGACGAAATATGGCATAGTCCAACCTCGCATCGCCGTCATAGTTTCCGGCAACCGGAATGTCGCCCGCTTGTCCGAACGGAGTTGAAATAACCACGCCGTTACTTGATTGTTTAATAATCCAGTTGCCATCTGAAGGTCGCCAGACGGCTGCATCAGCCACGCCGTCGCCGTCGTAATCGCCTGAGACGGGAATGTCGCCGGATAAGCCAAACCCGGAAACGATCTGAGTTACCGAGTCGGAACTGCGCTTGATTGTCCAAGTTCCGGTTGCGGCGGTAAAAGTTGCCGCGTCTGTTCTGCCGTCGCCATCATAATCGGCGGGAGCTATCTGATTGCCCGCGCCGCTGCCCAGCGCAAAAGTCGAAGTTACTCCGTTTTGACTGTTCTTTATTTGCCAATCACCTGAAGATGACCGCCAACGCGCCAGGTCGGCTTTGCCGTCGCCGTCGAAATCGAATGATACGCTTCCTGCCGGTTGAGCGAGCATCAGATTCAGAGAAGCAGTGTTGTTAGCCAGCTTTTTTGCAGAAGCCGAAGAACCAAAGCCAAAAAATGCCGCTATGGATGAACTGATTGAAGAGACAAACACAGCAAACGGCGAAACGGGCTTCGCCATTTCAAAACCTTCGGGCAATTGCGGCGGGCTGAAAAAACCGATAGTCGAAGCATAACCGCTTGCCAAAAATGAATTCAGCGACGTGAGCGAAGAAAGTGCCGCCGTCGGCAGCGGAGTTGAAGATGAAATGTTATATGGCACTGGCGGGTTTGACACGAGAGCCAGTGGCTTGACAGGCATTAAGGAAACATTGATTGCCGCCGTTGCGCTTGGCGTATCTCTGAACAAAAATACCGGAGTAAGTAATGCCGTCAAAAGAACAATTGCCATCAAACGGACTAGCGCGAAAGAAACATTCAAATTACGGAAATTACTAATATATCCGGCAATCCGGCGGTGAACAGAGTTGTTTTGAATTCTCGCAGCGAATTTCATCTTTTATTTCTCCAAAAGTTAAACGTGGGCAAAATCGAATCAGCTTCCACTAAAAAGAGGAAAAAGTTTTGAGTTCCAACTTTAGTTGGCGATACGTTAAATAAGAAGCCAATTATAGTTGGAACTCAAAACGCTTGAACTTATTTTTGTCCGCTTAGTGAAATTTGGTGAGAAAAATCTATTCAAAATCAAACACTTTGTCAAGCTGGGTTTCTGAAATCTTTTATTTTTGGTGAAATAGAACTTTCTCACTTATTGCAGAAGCCCGCACGAAGTAAGGGCGCAAGCTGCGACCCGACACACTTACTTCGTGCGTGTTTCCGCATTTTCAAAATTTAACCGCCTGTTCCATACAATTTGCCGAACAGTAAAATGTTTTTGAGCGCAGATTCAGAGCATTTTTTTGCGGAATCCAAGTTCCGCATTTGGCGCATCGGATAAGTTGAAGATCTTTAGCGTTTTCTTCTTTTTCGATTTGCTTTTCTTGCGGTTTATTCATTCGGCGCATTTTCCTAAGCATCCGCCAAATATAAAGCGCGGTTTGGATTTGGCGACGATAACGCAAAGCAATTATTGCTGCCAAAACCAGAATCAGTAAAATTAAAATTAACAACTTGCTCATTTTTGTGAGTTATCTTTTTGTTTAAGCCGCACCGTCAATTCGGGCAAAGTCGGATTGTTTGGATTAACTTCTTTCAAACGCAAAAGATATTTTTCGGCTTCCACATTTTTGTTTTGGCTCAATAATGCTTGTGTTATAACTTGCAAAGTTTTTTCGTGATTTGAATCTATCAGCAAAGATTTTTGAAATTCGACAATCGCTTTGTCGGTTTCGGGCGGATTTGTTAAATAATAAATTAAACCCAAATCCGTTCTGACATTTGCATCATTCGGTTTTTGCTCTAACGCTTTTTGATAGAACTCTTGCGCTTTCTGAAAATTTTCATTGTCTTTATTTAAATAACCTAAATCAAAATAGATATTCCCAAGCGTTATTACGGTATCAGTATCCTTTGGATTATTTTCATAAACACGAGTTAAAATCCTTGAAATTTCGGATAATAAATCGGCATCCTGTTTCATTGACGCGTAATTATACAACGCAATTCCCAGATTTTTCTGAAACGTAAAATTTGTCGGATTTTGGTCGGCTTCGGCAATTTTTTGGCGGATTTCTTCACTCGACAAAGATAATTCCGCGCTCGTTTGATCAACTTTTGCTTGAACATTTTTCAAACGTCCGTTTTCTGCCTGAAGCAAATTGATTTCGTTTCGATTCAGCGCGTTTGCTACTAGAAAACCGCCGATAAAGCTAATGATGACAGCAATGATGGAAAGCCAGAAAAACTTTGTATTCATTCAAAAAAATTCTAACAAAACCGCTTCCAAAAAGCGAAAAGCGTTGTCCTTTGATTTTTTTGACAACGCTAATTGCTGCTAAATTTTGAGAAAAAATTTATTTTTTATTTTCCGGTTCGATATAGGGCAAATCCTCCGCTCGACGGCGAATCGGCGGGTCGGTGGCACGGCGGCGCGGGACGGCATTGGCAGTTCTTCGGTCAACACTTCCCGCCGGTAATCCTTTGCCGTGAACGGCTTCGACTAAAATTCGCGTAATTTCCTGTGAAAGTGTTCGATGCTCGATTGCCGCTCGTCGCCGCAGAGATTCCTTTAACTCATTGGGAATATATGCTCCGATAAATACACCTTTCCGGTTTGCCATAAAAAACCTTATTTCTCCCTCTTTTTTCGCTCAACAAGTATAAATACAGAATTGCCAAGCATTTGAAACAAATCTATAAGCCGAATTTTGTATCTGTATAAACAGACGGCAATCATTCATCTAGGCTGTTTGTCGCCAAACAGCTCAAGCGACCTACCCAAAAACGCCGTTTGAATTTCTTCAAACTTTTAAGCGGGCAACTCAATAATCAAGCGTTTTTCTATTTGGTCTTGCACCGCGAGGAGTTTACCCAGCCGCGCCTGTCACCAAACGCGCTGGTGAAGCTCTTACCTCACCGTTTCACCCATCACCACTAATTTCAAATCATTGATTCCGAAATCCGAAATCCACAATCCAAAATCAAAGCGGCTGGTCTGTTCTCTGTTGCACTTGTCGTCGTTTAATTTTCATCAAACGCCCGGACGTTATCCGGCTCGCTGCCCTTCGGTGTTCGGACTTTCCTCTTTTATAATAAAAAGCGACTGCCCGATTTGCTTCAAATGCCAGGCAAATACATTTTAGCAAAAATTGTTCGACATTTACAGTTAAGGTTAAGTTTTTGATTGTGGACAAATTAGTTTTCAACTTCAAGTTTTCTAATTTTTTTCCGGGACGGCAAAAGATCCGGCGAGAAAAGATGCGACCATTTTTCTTTAAAAATTTCACGAACCAGATTTTCCACTTCAGCTGAAGTTTTGCAAATTTCCAAGTTTTTTACAATTTCCTGTGCTTCTTCAAACGCGATACCAGAAATTATCCGCCTGACGCGCAAAATTGAATTGGCATTCATACTCAGAACGGTTGCGCCAAGCCCGACTAAAATCGGCGCGTAAAACGGCGAACCTGCCATTTCTCCGCAAATAATTGCGGGAATTTCGTGATTTTCAGCCGCTTGTAAAACCATTTTAACCGCCCGCAAAACCGCCGGATGAAGCGTCCGAAACCAGTCGGCTACCGATTCGTTATCGCGGTCAACTGCCAAAAGATACTGTACGAGGTCGTTTGTCCCAAGACTCAAAAAATCAACTTCTCCGGCGATTTCATCAATCGTCAAAACCGCCGACGGAACTTCAATCATCGCGCCGAGTTTTGGATTTCCAATTTCAATTTTACTTTTTCTTAATCGATTCTTTTCCTGTTTTAAGATTTCCTTTGTCAGCAAAATCTCTGACACATCGGAAATCATCGGCAAGACGATGTCAATTTTATTTCCGGCAGAGGCTTGCAACAGAGCGCGAAGCTGTGTGCGAAATTCTTTGTGATGTGATAATCCAAGCCGAATTCCGCGCAGTCCGAGCGCGGGATTTTGTTCTTTTTCAACACTTTCGTCGGCAAGCTGTTCGACATTCAAATCGAAAGTGCGAATTCTCACGCCATCTTCTCCGACCAAATCTGCAATTTTTCGATAGGCTTCGATTTGTTCTTGTTCAGACGGAAAACCTTTGTATTGATTAAACAAAAATTCTGAGCGATAAAGCCCGATGCCTTCTGCACCGAATCGCCGCGCTCTTATGTAACCTTTCGGTAAATCTACATTTGCGCGAATAGTAATTTCCCGCCCGTCGAGCGTTTTAGGTTTTCCTTTAATTGCTTCAAATTCTTCGGAATTAACTTCCCGGAAATTAGCTGCCGCGATTTCATATTTATTATAAGTTTCATCATTCGGCTGCAATATAACTTCTCCGTTATAGCCGTCGACAATAACATTGTCGCCGGTTTGAACGCGCCGCAAAATTCCTTTTAATCCGGTAACGGCAGGCAAATTCATTTCTCGCGCCAAAATAAAAGTATGCGATGTCCAACCGCCTTTTTCGGTAATAATGGCTTTCGGATTGCTTTCGGTCAATTCAATTAAAGTTGAAGGTTTGACATCTTTTGCGACAATAATCGAATTTTCGGACATCGGAATATTTGATTTTCCGCCGCCGCCCAATGCCGTCAATAGCCTATCGGCAATATCTTCCAGATCAATATATCTCTCGCGTAAATGCTCGTCCGCAATGGTTTTATAATTTGAAATATAGGTGTCTGTAACAACTTTTACCGCCCATTCCGCGTTAACTTTTTGCTCCGCGATATTGTTTTGGATTTTAGCAAGTAATGATTTATCTTCCAGAATCAACAGATGCGCGGCAAAAATGCCGGCTTTAATCTCCGATTTGTTTGCGCTGATTTTTTTTATCTGGCTTTGGGCTAAACGGACGGCGGCGCGAAAACGACGCAATTCGCGTTCAATTTGAGAGTCATTCAATTCAATGCGGTAGAATTGCCGCTTGCGACCGTGCAGGCAAATGACTTTCCCAATTGCCACGCCTCTGGAAACGGCGCGGGCATTGAGTTTTATCTCGGCATAGTGGTTGTTTTTTCTTGAGGCTTGATTTGTTTTACTAAAAACTACCATTTTTTTAACGTAAAATACTCGGAGCGCGGGCATCTTGCCCGCACGTGAACGCACTGGCGCAGATAACAAAAAATAAATTAACCTTAATGCTTTGTAATTTAGGTTTTGATAGTTTTGAGTTCACGCTTCAGCGTGTCTTTTCGCTGTTGAAGAAGCAAACTGAAGTTTGAACTCAAAACGCATGGGCGAAATTTTAATTATCAAAATTAAGGTTATAAAGCATTGGTTTTTTGATTACTCCGCAATCCTTGCGAGTAAAGCCGCCCGCAATGTTAACTTCCAAAGTCAAACCCGCCGCTGCTGCTTTGTGACGGGAAAAAAGGTTTCAATAGTCCGGCAAAAGCTCGCAAATTTCGGGTTTGAATTAAAATTTCGCCGGGACCCGAAAATTCCGCCACTAAGCCTTCGCCGCTCAAAAAACTTCTGAAAAATCCGCTTTTGGCGGCTTTCCGCGTGTTATATTGCATCTGACCTTCCCACGCAACCAGATGTCCGGTATCAACCACATATTGTTCGCCCGCCCGCAAAGTTTTTCGGTGAATCGCGCCAAAAGACGAAACCAGCAGAAGACCGGTGCCGGTAACTTGCAAAAGAAATAAACCTTCGCCTCCAATCCAAGATTTCGCGCCGCCGAATTTTGTATCAACCTGCAAACTTGTATCGCCCGCCAGATATGAACTCGACTGTACCATAAATGTTTGATTGTTCATTTCGATGCCGACGACATCGCCGGGCGCGCCGGGCGCAAATGTTACCTCGCCCGCGCCGCCTTTTGCCGTAAAGGTCGAAACAAACGCCGATTCGCCGCCAACGGCACGTTTCAACGCGCCAAAAACTCCGCCTTTTAGTTCCGAATGAAGGTCAACATTCGCGGACATCGAAACCATCGCGCCCGCTTCGGCTGAAATTGATTGTTCGGTTTGTAAATTTACAATCGCCAGCGCAAACGAACCGGGATGCTGAATTTCCCAAGTGTAACCGCGTCCCTGACCGCGATTATCAGTATCAAAATTAAAGGCTTTGTCTCCCGCAGTCTGCGGTTGATAAGTTGCTTGCGGCTGGTAATTTGCCGGTGATTGTTGAGATTGCATCTGCAAACCGCAATTGCCGCAAAATTGAGCATTCGGCAGAAGCGGCGCATTACATTTCGGACAATTCATAAGTTTAGTTGATAGTTGATAGTTAATAACTGAAAGTATAAAGAAAATTTAATTATCAGCTATCAACTAATTATTACTCCTCTTGATTTTTCAATAATTATACGACAGGCTTCTTCGGCATTTTCGGCAAAATCAAGATAAACGACATCGGCATCGCTGACAACAAGATTTTTTTTCCACGATTCGATAACCTGTTTCCAACAATCCCCCAAAAGCACGAGCGGTCGTTTTTCAATCACGCCGGTCTGCAGTTTATTCCAAACGAGCGCGATTTCCGTAACCGTTCCCATTCCGCCGCGAAAGGCAACAAATCCGACTGACCGTTCAATCAGATTTTGCAAACGTTCATAAAAATGATTGGTCGCAACTTTATCTGTCAAATAGCGATTCGGTTCGGATTTAAATTGGTTCATTACTATACCGTAAACCCGACCGCCTTTTTCCCTCGCGCCGCGCGAAGCCGCCTCCATTACACCCAGATAACCGCCCGTGCAAATTGTAAAACCGGCTTCGGCAAGCCGTCCGCCGAGTTCCTTTGCCTGCTGGTATTCCGCCGAATTTTCGCCGCACCTTGAACCGCCGAAAACTGTTACGATTTTATCTTTGCCAATCACACTGTCTCTTCCTTTCTAACAAAGTTTCTTTATTATATTCTTCCGCTTGATTAAAGCAAAATGACTAAGTTTTGCCCGCCGCTTCTTCCGGCGTTAAATTCCCCGCTTCATGAATGGCGCGGTCTGTATTGGTAAAAAATAAAATAATACTTCCGACTACAAAGAAGAAAATTAAAGCCAGAATCGCTTGCCGATACGAGTTTGTCATCTGCGCGACAAAACCAAAGACGACCGGTCCAATCCACGACGTTCCGCGCTCGGAAATTTCGTAAATTCCGAAAAACGCCGATTCGCGCCCGACAGGAATCATTTTAGAAAACAGCGAACGCGATAATGCCTGTGAACCGCCCAGCACAAAACCAATTGCACCACTCATAATATAGGCTTGCGTTATCGTATCCAGAAACATATACGCATAAATTACAACTAACGACCAAATCACAAGCGAAATAATTATCGCCGTTTTGGTGCTGGTGAAAGCGGCAATTTTTTCAAATGCAAGTGCGCCGAACAAGCCGACTATTTGTGCAATTAGAAGCGAGATTAGCAAAAAAGAAGTGTCAATCGGCAGACCTTTGGCGACAAAAAGTTCCTGTGAAAGAAAAACTCCCGATTGACTGATAACGGTTTGAATCCCGTCATTGTAAAGAAGATAAGCAATCAAAAAAAGTAGTGTGTGTTTAAGTTTAAAAAGCTGGCGAAATGTGTCGCCAAGTTCGGAAACACCGGCGAAAAGCGCATTTTTACCCGGCGGAATATCGCGCACTGGTCGTCGTTTTTTAAGTAATGTAAATGTAATTATCGCAAATCCGCCCCACCAAATGCCGGCGGTTAGAAGACAAATTCTGACCGCCATATTAATGGTTATTCCAAGATTTTCAGCGTTTTGTAAAAGCAAAAGATTTGCCACTAATATCAAACTTCCGCTGATGTATCCGGCGGCAAATCCCCAACTCGAAATTTTGTCGCGCTTATCTTCCGTTGTAATGTCAGGCAGATAAGAATTGTAAAAAACTATTGAAGCACCGGCAGATAAATTGGCAAAAATAAAAAACACCGTCCCCATCAAATAAAGATTTCCGTCGACAAAAAAGAGCAGACAAGTCGCAAAAACGCCCAGATAACAGAAAAAAGCCATAAAAGTTTTTTTCAAATTAGTGTAATCGGCAATTGCCCCCATCAATGGCAGGAAAAATACTTGAGCAAAAACGGAAAGCCCGACGGCATAGGGAAAAAGGGCTTTTGCGGTTATCGTGCCGAAAATTCCCAAATTTAAAACAACGCCATTTTCGCCGACAGCTTGCTGCGCCAGCACGGTAATATATTGACCGATCAGTGCGCTGACAACCGTCGTAAAAAACACTGAATTTGCCCAGTCATACATCAACCAGCCGAAAATCTCGCGGCGGTCGTTCTTTTCGCTTTTAATTGGATTCATATTGTTTTCGGTTCTAAAAAATAATTGAGTTTTTGAATTTCTGAATAATTTTTAATCAAACTTTACGAATTCAATAAACTCATAATTGTCGGCGTAATATCAGTTAGATCTTTAATCCAACCCGCAGTTTCGCGCTTTTTTCTGCCCCAAACAATCGTTGGAACATCATTTAAGGTGTGATTGCGGATTGACAAATCTTCTATGTTTCCGTGGTCGCTCGTCAATATAAAAGTCGTCTTTTCTAAATCAATCTTTTGCAAAATTTGCCTGATAAATTCGGCAAGCAGCGGCAGATGCTTTTCAGCCCAATCAAAATTTTGGTCGTGTCCGATTTTGTCGGTTATAAAATGTTCGTAAAGCGTAAAACAATGATTTTCAGTTAAGTCGGCTAAAATCTCGGCGGCATCACTCGGCGAAAAAAGCGGAACGTCAAAACCTTTTTGGCGCAAACTTTCATTTGTAAAATCGTGAAAAACGGCTTTGCGTCCGAGCAAATCGGGCAACCGGCGAAATGGCACGTCGGCGGCTTCAAGAGCGCACGTCGTCGCCGATTTCCAGCGCGGAATTTGCTCAAAAAATTGCGGCGTATAAGCATTGGCAAAAGTATTCGGCTCAATGTTTTTCAGCCTTAATTGCAGAAAAATCGAATTTTCCGTTATCACCTCGCGCAAAGTTTTATTCGGAAAACCTTGTTTATGAAAACCGAGAAGTTTCGGCGCGTTAACTCCTGTTAAAATTGTGGTTTGCCCCGACGCGCTTTGCGGGCGACCCTGAACGCCCAAACGCGGATTGGTCGGAATTAAAATTCCGTCAAAAATTATTTTGTTGTTTTCATTCTGGAAATTTGCCAAAGGTTCAATATCCGCGATTTGCGCCAATGGATTATTTTCACTGCGCTGACCAATTCCCAACCCGTCAATAAAAAATAGTAAAACGCCGTTTTCAGTCATAAAATACGAGATTATCAGTTTTCAAATTAAATTTCTCTACCTTAAAATGAAAAAATGCGGCTTGAAATTATTTTCCCTTAAAATTTGGAATGTGTTTTCGTCAACTGCCGAAACCATTATTTCGGAAAAAGTTTCTGTAATTGAATCACCCATAAAATAATGTTTCAGAGCAATCAAATCTTCCGGCGCGGAAAAAATAAATTCATCAATCGCGCCGCCTTTGAGCAAGGTTTTTAATTTTATGGTTTCGTGTCTATTGGAAATTTTTGCCTGATACACCGGCAATTCGGTTATTTCCGCTTTTTTTTCTACTAATGATTTATCTATTTTAAGAGCAAACAAATCTTCTTTCGGCAAAAGGAAACTAAGACCGTTCAAATTTTCACTGCCGATATATTCGATAATTGTTGTAAAAATAACATTCATTTCCAAATTATTCGGGATTAAATCGGCGTGAATTTGCACAAAACGCAATCTGTCAGCAGCGGCTTCTCCTAACGCGCAGACGCGCACCGCGTCCAATTCAAAAAAATCAATCTCGTTTTCTGCTAAAGCCTGCAAAAAATAATCAACCGCTGAAACATCAGGAAAAATTATCCAATCGAAAGCCTTTAAGTTTCGCAGCAGTTCTTTTTTTTCTTCATCTAAAATTAGTTTTTCCGTTTCAATCGGCGGAAAAAGAAAAAAATCGGCGGCGTTTTTTTCAAACTCGGCGACAAGTTTTTTATTAAGCGGCGTGTCGAAAAATGCGTAAGTTTTTCCAACGGCTGAATTTGACATCTATCAAAAGATTTTAACGGCAAAACCCGTTTTGGCAAGTTTGCAATTAAAATTTAAAAAAAGTAAGTTTTAACCTTGCAGTGAATTTGAAAAATTATTTACAAACTGCCTTTCACAAAAACAAATCCGATATGAAAGCAATGATTTTAGCCGCCGGTTTCGGCACGCGGCTTTTTCCATTAACGATTGACCGCACAAAACCGGCGAT
>MWVY01000092.1_pt1 | contig 21286 bp, 39 predicted proteins | sample 1047251 | NCBI WGS metagenome assembly MWVY01 (sample SAMN06349983, study PRJNA376086) | soil metagenome | isolation source: MS7-5 sample Antarctic (ecotone) soil | place: Antarctica | collected 2015-01-13
CGAAGCCGTCGACTTTCCTGCCCGGCCCCGCCGCAGCTCCGCGTTGCGGCGTTCGCGACGCAATTCAGGCAGCGATCCTTCTCAGCGTCGCGACAGCCATGCTTCGCAGACTTCACGAGCAGGTCTGTACAGACTATGCTGGAATCAGCCGCCCAGGTAGGACTCGCGTGCCTTCCAGCGGCACGCCTCGTCCAGGGGTAGTGTCCGGGCCTATACGCCCATCACGCCCGATCCTGGCGATGTGCATCCCGGGGAGTACAGGCGTTCGTGGCCGTCCGTCGGGTCCGGGAACCAGCCCTCTGCCCGCAACGCCTCGACCTTCTCGGACGAGATCTTCTCCGCGTCGACCGATTGGCACCTCGGGGGCGTGGTCAACGCGGCGAAGAGCATCGCCACGAGGACCGCTAGGATGACCACCACGACCACGAACCTAATCGAGCTCATGATGCCACCAGCCGGTCGAGGATTACCCACAACGCGTAGACGGGGGCGCCGGATAGCAGCACCCCCGCGACTAGGCTTCGCATTACAGGCCCAAGTCTAGGCGTAGGCGCTTTATCCGCTCGATGACCACGAGCCGCTCGTCATCGTTCATTACGGCGCGGAGGTAGCGATCTTGGGCTTCCCGCAGCACGGTTCTCTTGAGTTCGTCCTTGACGGCGTTGCGCTGTATAGTTGCTGAGTCCATTGAGCCTCCTGCTCTTTGGGCCGGGCTCCGGGAGCGTCTACTCCGCGGGGCCATTTCTTATCAACAACCGTATTATCGCATATACTCATAGCTTTGTCACTGCTTTCTGCAGTAAATATGATAAAATTATTCCCATGATGTACACTGCGGATATGGAGGTAGACGGAATGAAGTTAAGGGAGCTGAGGCTAGATCAAGCGTTTTCGGCGCAGGACCTGGCAGACCGTGCGGGTGTCAACTACCGCACCATCTTGCGCCTGGAGCACGGCCAGTCAGAAGCGCAGCCCAGGACACTGCGCAAGTTGGCGGCGGCTTTGGGTGTCGAGCCGCGAGAGCTTCGAAAGTAATGAGTAACCCGCCCCTAGACGAGTTTATGCACGCAGCACGCCTTTGGGGGGCACTGCCTGTTGACAATGATAAGAGCTTAAACAAAGAGCAACTTAGGCTGCTCTTACAGGCTTTCCACGCTTACGACCATGCAGGCATAAGCCTTCTTGATGTCTATGGCGTCAAACCAGACGACAAGCGCATATTCGACCTCTTCGACACCTGGCGCATGGAGATTACGGCTAGCCGCAAACAGAAGGAAACGTCCCCCCCCGATATATTCGAAGTAGTCGAAGCCCTCGGGTTCTTCGGCGAGGACGGGTTCTTCGGCGAGGACAAAAGTGCGGCTAGCCGCAAAACCGCCCCGAGCACTAAGCGAGTCAAGGGGTATGCGCCGTGGAATCCGCATAAGAAGACAAAGGTAATCCTCGGGCAGATAAACCGAATTCTAGAGGAATACCGCAACTACCTGCCGCTTACTGGACGTCAGATCTTCTATCGCCTCGTCGGAGTCTACGGCTACCCAAAGGACGAGAAGGCATACGAGCGCCTAACAAACTATCTGGTTCGCGCCCGGCGGGCGGGGCTAATCAGCTTTGAGAAGATACGAGACGACGGTGCGGCGGTCATGGCGCACCACCACTACCGCGACGAAAACGCATTCTATAAGCACGTCCGCAAGCAGGGCGAAGCTTACCGGCGAGACAAACTAGCTAATCAGAAGGCCGACATCCGCGTCTACTGCGAGGCCGCCGGCATGATGCCCCAGCTACACGATGTCTGTAAACCTTATAGCGTGCCCGTCTACTCGTGCTCGGGTTTTGACTCGCTCACCGCTAAGTGGGATTTGGCGCAAGCGTGTTGGAAGACGTTTGTCTACCAGGGGCGGAAGACCGTAATCTTGCATCTCGGAGACTATGATCCGAGCGGCGAGTCTATCTTTAACGACGGCCTAGTCGAGGACATACACGCTTTTTTATCGAGGGATGTACCACTCAAAGATCCGGCGGATGTCGCCCTCTTCGAGCGAGTGGCCCTCCGGCCCGAGCACGGGGACGAGTTCAAACTTGATCCCGCTCCGCCGAAACAGTCAGACAGCCGCACCGCAAAATGGAGCGGCACCGACACATACCAGCTCGAAGCCCTTCCGCCAGACGTGCTGGCGACCTTGCTCACCAAGGCCATAGAGCGTCACATCGACATGACCATCTACGGGGAGGACGTCGATGCCGAAGAGCAGGAAGCGCAGCGGATCACGAAGGCACTACCCGCTCCTTCGGAGTAAAAACAACCCTCAACCTTTGGTTGAAGGGGTAGATGGTGTAGATGGTTGTCCCATTGTTATTCCTATACGCGTCTTTTTCTCTCACTCAAGTACTTTCTCGTATGTGCGAAGTTTTAAAAAAAGTATCTACACCATCTACCTAACCATCACTAAACAGCATAAGTAAGGTGAATAGCCAAAACCCAACCATCTACCCAACCATCTACCCACCATCTACCCCGACGCCCAACCATCTACCCCGGCAGTCGAGGCCTGGTCCCTCGGGGTAGACGGTTGAGCCTCTCGGGGTAGATGGTTGAGCCTCTCGGGGTAGATGGTTAGGCATCGGGTAATCCAAGTCGAACACCCCTATAACGCGTATTACCTTTAGCCTTGTACCGCTCAAATCCGAGGCGCTTCCACTCCTCGGCCAAACGCGTCGAGGACAAGGGGCGGTGCCCGTTGTCTTCGCACCAGAACTTGTACTCGCCGTAGAGAGTCCCGGCCGCCTCGGACGCATCCGGGTTCGTGGTGTCACAACGCTCCTCGACGAACATCGCCGCCACGTCGTTACTCTCTTGAAAGCTATCCGTTGCCGCCTGGATCGCCTCGGGAACCTCGAAGCGTCCGCGCTGCCGGAGACGGCGCAACCCCTCCAATGCCCAATTGAGGATTCCCGGGCCCTCTGAGGGGAGACCGGCTTTTATCTCCGGGTGCCGGTCCTCGGGCGTTATGGCTGGGAACGCCACGACCTTAACCCGTCGGAAGATTCCCGAGTTCGCATCCCCCACGCGGGGTAGTTCATTCATCGCCCAGGCGAGTTTGGCTCGTGGTGTCAAGTCGTAGCCGTCGCGGTACTTTTGTTCTACCCGTAGCTTCTCGCCGGATATCAACTGATTGATGATGTGTGTCGAACGCAGGAACGCCGATGGTTGCTCGGCGGCCGTAAGCAGCGTCTTTCCCGCGATCCCCGCCAGCGCGAAGTGCGTCCGCTCTATATCGGCCAGTCCGAGCGTACCGGCCCGTGCCCCCAACATCGTTTCAAGTCCGAGCAAGAACGTACTCTTGCCGCTTCCTGGCGGACCGTACAGCCAAACCGCCGTTTCAAGGTCCGTATCAGTAGTGAGTGCGTACCCGGCGAACTCTTGTAAGAAGTCTTGAACCTCGGAGACGCTGCTATTCAAGAGAAACTGCCAGCGCGGCGCGGCGGCCTCGGGATCGTAGTTGTACGGTACAGCACTTGTGGCGTAGTGTTCCCTGACGTAGGGTCGAAGCTCCCCACTCGGGATATGCAGCGCCCCGTTCGCGCAAACCAGAATATCAGGGTCCGCATCCCACAGTTCATCCCTTACGAACGCTCGGAACTGCGCCAGGGCGGTGACGCTGTTAACGGCGCTCAACGTGGGTTTTGTCCCCTCTGGCTTCGCATTCTCTAGCACGCTGGCGGTCAGACCCTTTACCTCGGATTCTGGTGCTGGGGTCCAGATGCCTCCCCCGTAGCGTTGCCACTCCCCCAGACCAAACACTAGGTTGGGATTGTTCGCCAGGAGCCGGTCTCGCAGTTCATCATGCGTAGGTGGCGTGGGCTTCTCGCCGCCCTTATTGCCATTCGCATTATTCGCACTATTCAAAAAATTACCCTCAGAGTCCCAGTACTTCCCCAGGGTTCTTGGCATCCTAGGTACCATTTCCTCCAGTGTGGGACCACCAAAGAACGGTTGATTCGTTCCGATCCTCCCTGCCGTATCCCGGACGATCCCTTCGAGATCGGAGTGGGCCTGCCTACGTTTCTGCTCATTCGGCCAGTCTGTTGTGTCCCAGGCGGCTTTGAGAATCGCCAACGCGTCCTCTTCGGAGAGGTGTAGGCTGTTGAGCAGGAAACCGACTAGGGCCATTGCATAGTCGTGCCTGCCTCCGCCCTCATCCGTGCGTTTGTCTCGAAGGCTTGGCAGGTACTTGGCTATCAAGACCGCCGTTGCCAGCTTGCGGACGCGGTAGAGAAGATCATCCTTATCGCTCTTGGCGAAGTCGAGACCAGACTGCTGGTTCCATACGTAACGGTCTCCCTTGTCGGGGTGTACGCTCGGAGCCACCACGGTTTGCGAACCTGTAGATCTCAACTCTATAAGCTTTTTACGCTGGTCGAGGTCTCGAAACGTCTTTGTCTCTGTACCTTCAGCGTAGTACCACCAGTGCGAGTCACGCGAGCCTTCTCGGCCGCTGGTTCGTGTTGGTTCAAGGAACCGTCCTGCTATCTTGGTGGCGAGGTGGTGGTCGAGATCCACGTCGACCAACCAATCGGAAGGTTCGCCTAACAGCAAACCAACGTTCTGGCCGTTATTCCAGGCGCGTGGAATATCGTCAAAACACCAACGCTCAGCTTGCCAATTGTCGCGGCCAGGGTTCTTACTACCCCTTGGTATGGGAATCGGGGCCATACCACGAGCGAGATACTTCTGCACGGCAGCTTGAGTTGCCCCTGCAGTTGATTCTTGATCTTGGTACAATGTCTTCACCTTTCTAGGTATGGCTCGTGGCGCTCCATATGCACTGTGGCCACGAGTCTTTTTTCTCGTCAGTCAAGCCGCTCTATGTCTGTTGGTATGCTCGTTCTTATTTAGAAGCTCGTAACCAGCATGCTCGGCATGAAAACGTTCCCACCTAACTTCCCACTCCGGGGCCAGTCTCGAGCCTAGCAACCCGTCCCTGTCTAAGAGTCCAACATCAGCGAACGCAACACCCTCCTCAAACAAGAACCGGGCTACTAGATCTCTAAACGGGGGCTCGTGGTGAACGTCGAGGTCTCCGTCGTAAGCCTCCTCGCCGAACGTCTCTACAGCCCACTCCCACGCCTGTTGATGTGCGGTGAAGCGCATGCCCTCAAGGACGCTAGAACGGTGGTGATCGAGGCCAGTCAGGGCCGCTAGCGGCTTACGATAGCTGGCGTCTACGGAGGTACCGTCCGCCTTATAAAACTCAAAACGTCGGTCTCGCAATCCCCCACCGCGAACGACGTGAATAGCTACCGCATCGGCGAGCCGTTCCGACTTGGTGGGATGCAAGGCAAAGAACGCGCGGACGAAAGATTCGTCCCGTCCTTCGATATCTCTGTTGAAAGGCGCGTTATCTTTGATGAGACGGATTCGCGCTTCCACGTCCTTTTTATAGCGAAAGCTCTCACCGCCGATAACGTAACGGGCGCCTATAATGATCACCAGTCCTTTCTGGCCGGGACTCCTATTGGTGTAGGTGACAGTCCCGGCTGGAGTCTTCTGTTATCAACTAGTCCCATCCGATGGGACTAGTTGAATTCTATACTACAGCCACTTGACGGTCAACCGTATGCCAGTTAATATTGAGTTTGACAGACAAATCACGGCCTGAGGAGGACTATAAGGTGCAGCTGCCGCGAATAAGAGAGTGGCGCGAGTCACGCGGTCTTATGCAAAAGGAACTCGCAGCTGAAGCAAATGTCAGCGAATATACGGTACTTCGTGCGGAGAAGGGCGTGTCGTTGCGAGTCGACTCAGCTCGTAAGATAGCAGAGGCTTTGGGAGTATCTGTAGCCGACCTACAGGAAAGGCCACCTGTCCCATTAGGCGAGGCTCCGGGAGATCGCCCAAAAGTAGAAGCGCCGACCTCGTCCACACTGGCTGACAGCGAAGCTACGGACGAGGCTCGGCGCCTAATAGACCTGAGCCCAGCGGCGTTTCATAAAAAACTGGCCGAGGCACCCAGCGACGAAGATCTCCTCGACCTCTACCACCGGATAGACGCGGAATACACGGCCACAGAACTTACCTATCGGGAAGATGAGGACAACCGCAACGCTTACCGGGACTATGCGCGCGCCATTTCGCGTCACATGATGGCGTTCTTGAGCCTTAGCATTCGCGGGATCACCCCACCCGACCCGGAGCTACTTTCCCTCCAGGCGAGGAAGCTTGAGAAGTTACGGAAATGAGCGATTCCGCTCATAGAGAAACCACCAGGCACTCTCTCGAGGATGAGCTCACCCAGCTCGAGGCCGAGATCGGGCGCCAGCGTCTCATCCGCGAAAAAGCCACGTACCGGCTCGAATGGGCCGTACGTGAGCGAGACCGGCTCCGGCGGCACCTCGCTTCGTTGATCCAGGACGAGAGCGCGGCGTGACGTCCGTGAGATCCCGGAGCCCCGCGCGTCCAGGGCGTCGGACGAGGCCCTGCCGGGTGTGTTCCCTACCGTCCTCTGAGCTACAGCTGCTCGAGGCTGGGCTGCTACTGGGCTGGAGCGCGAGGTCCCTGGCATCGAGATTCGGCACCCTGAATCGCAGGGCCGTGGCCTTTCACGCGAAGAACTGTCTAAGCGAAGCAGGAAAGGATGAAGTATGAGAGTCATGAACACGTCCAGCGGACCGGTTTCGGTCGGCCCCGATCCGCCCCGGCACGTCAATACGAGCGATGTCCTCGAGCCGCCCCGGATGGAATACCTGGACGAGGAGCCGGAAATTATCGCGGTCGTGCCCGCCGCCGACTGGTGCGCGGTCGTCGGGGAGGCGCTCGTCCCCTTGGTCGTCTTCGTGGCGATGGACGACGGCAGGCTTTACGGCGTCGTGGTCGGCGACGACGGCCGGGTGGACCTGGTCGAGAACACCGCCGAGGATATCCCCGGGTTCACAGGATATATCCAGACAAACAACGAACCAAAGGAGAACAACTAGCATGGCGAATCGGGAAGAAATCAAAAGGGAATATGGCGCGATGAAGGACCGCATCCTCAACGAGGTTTTCGAGCTGGCTGCTAGCGCGCAGCACCACCAGGGGCAAATGAGCCCCGAGCTTGAGGAGCGCCTCGGCGCCAATGAGGCTAACCGCCTAAGGGCCGCCGAGGGCGAACTCTGGGCGGAGGCCGAGCGCGAACGTTTGAAGGCCCGCCACGAAGAGCTCGACGTCGAAATGAGGGCAGCACTGCAACTGCGCATGGAAGCAGTAGAGGAGGCTCTTACTCCCCAAAGCGTGAGCTTCCAGGATCGCCTGGCGGCGGCTTCGGCCACGCCCGAGGGGCTCAATGCCGCGATGGACATGTCCATCGCCAGCGGCGACGAGGACGCCGCACTCCTGGCTTTCCAGGCGGGCCGCCAGCGGGACCTCGAGGAGGTCACCAGCCACGCGATCACGATTCGAGAGGACTGGGCTGAGTTTTACTCCGAACTCATCGAAATCGAAAAGGACCAGGGCCTCGAGCTGGACCCCGGCGACCGCTTCGAAATGCTGGCCTCCCCCGCCCCGACAAAAGAGGATCTTCGCATTCTCGGCGCGCCGCTCGATAGCCGGAACATTTACGGGATGATGCGCTAGCCATGCGACCGTTCAAACACGCAGAGGAGGCCAGGGAGGCCACGCCGGGGGCGAAGACTCTCAACCCCGGCGTGATGCTCCCCACCCCGTACGCTCCCGCTCGGCAGCGGGAGTTCGAGCGCGGTAACGGGCCTCTCGACACGCCGAAGCCACCTCCTCGTCGGCAGGTGGGGCGCCGGATCTTCGAGCATGGGGAGTAAGGGGGGGTGGGGGGCATGAGGCAATGTGGCGCACGTAAGCGGGATGGTTCGCCTTGCTCCCTGCCCGCACAAGGTCCTAACGGCCTTTGCTGGGCGCACGACCCTGCCAACGCCGATGCCCGACGCAAGGGAGCAAGCCGGGGCGGTAAAAGCAAGCCGGGCAGTGAGTTGGCCCTCCTCAAGCAGAAGCTCATAAAGCTGGGCGACGACCTGGTCGCCGGTAAAGCTCACCGGGGTAACGCCAGCGTGGCCGTGGCGGCGTACGGCACCGCCGTCAAGGTTATCGAAGCGGAAACGAAGCTCCGGGAACTCCAGGAGTCGAGGCTTGTCGAAACCCAGTTGCGCGTCCAGGAGCAAACCGAACTCATCGGCCGCCTCGAGGCGATCGAGGAGGCACAGGCAGCAGAGAGGCCGACCAACACAGGAGGTGGAAGATGGGGCGCCTAAGAGGTTGGGTGAGGCGTCTGGAACGCGCAACCCAAGACGATCAGCTAAGCATCATCCAGAAGGACGGCACAATAGAGAAGTTCCCTATGGGAACCGCGGAACATGCCTTTCTCCACGAGGCAGAACGGTTCCGAGCCATTCACCGTGGCGAGGACCCCGGCGCCGCGCATCCCCTCACCGTGGCGAAGCGCGGCGCCAGGTACTCTCAGGAGTTCATCTTTGACGCGGACAAACAGCCCAGGAGGACCGAAGGGAAATAGCAGACGGTGGTTTCTTCCCGGCCTCGGCCCCGGGTCGTGTAATGCGCCCCTTTCCAGCCCCCACCAGTTCCGACGCGGTTTATTCCTTGCCGCGCCGGGGCTCCGCCGGGGGCGTCTACACGTAGACGAACGAGAGCTCTAGCGGTTTCTCAGCTCAATCGTCCCCCGGCTTCTTTGTAGCGCCACGAGACGAGCATCCCCGAGCATTCTAACGGGAGATCCAACCCCCAGGAGATACCGAAGTGCAGTGCTTAGAAGAACAGTTCGAGACCACCGCGGAGTCTGCCGAGCGACTGGGGTTCTCGCGGGTCACTGTCTGCCGATGGTGCCGGCAGGGTCGCTTCCCAGGTGCCCTAAAGTTCGCTAGAGGGTGGTACATCCCTCGGACCGTCGCTTCGGACTTTCCCTTTGAGACCACGACGGACGCCGCGGCGAGACTAGGCGTATCCGTGCCCTACATAATCTCCTTAATCGAACGCGGCCACCTCGCCGGCGAACGCGGTCCGTGGCGAAGCTACGCCGTGCGGTCCGGCGCCGTGCCCGCGGCCCAGGAGCTGGCGGCGCTTAGGGGCCAGAGACGCGAGACGGGCCCCTGACGTTCGTCGTGGGCTGGGCCCGCGTCCTACCACCACCCCGCTACGCCGGCGCTTAGGATCGATTCTCGAAGCCGGCCGCGAGATCCAACAGAGGTAGGACCACAACCTTCGCAAGAAGATAAAGAGTGGGCGGGTACCCGCCCCGGTCCAACAGAGGTACCCTCACAACGAGTTTCGGTGGAGTCAGAATCGCGCCCCGGGGCACGATCCTCTACCTCGCCCCGGTCCAACAGAGGTGGGACCACAACGCGTTGGTTCGGGGGCTTCGGTGGAGTCAGAATCGACGCGCGCGCGTCGATTCTCTATCTCTGTGCGAAGTTCTCTCCCGCCTAAAGGATCATCGAATTCTGTCAAGGAGGCCCATAATGGACCCGGTCCAACAGAGGTGGGACCACAACAGAGCTTAGTAATTCCAATGGAATTACTAAAACACACGACCCGGTCCAACAGAGGTGGGACCACAACCTTTGACGCGTAGACCTCTGCGCCTCGATTTTGAAGGACCCGGTCCAACAGAGGTGGGACCACAACTTTGACGCCGAGCGCGCTCCGCCTCGATTTCGGAGGACCCGGTCCAACAGAGGTGGGACCACAACCGCTGGGTTGTCGAAAGAGAGCCGCAGGCTAGCCACGGACCCGGTCCAACAGAGGTGGGACCACAACTCCGATTCCGGTACGTTCTCTCGGACATATCTAGTTCCTTGGCTAGTTCTCCGGTGGTTTTCGAACCCGCAACCGTTGCGGGATCGAAATTAGCATCTGTCTCGCTCGGACGATCTCCGCCTACCTGCGCTCGCTCTCCCGACCCGGTCCAACAGAGGTGGGACCACAACCAGGCTTTTATTCATTCCATTGGAATGAATAAAACACACCGACCCGGTCCAACAGAGGTGGGACCACAACGCGCCACAAAACGAGAGGATATGGTGCCGGGCAATGCATTCTCGTCGCCGCCGCGCGGCGGCGACGAGACTACCGACACCCTCGACATCGTCTTGCCCGACGGGGAGGTGATACAGGCAGAGAGCCGACCCGGTCCAACAGAGGTGGGACCACAACCCATATTTGCAGGGCATTCAGTGGACGCCAGGAGGCCGCAAGAGTCGCCGCGTGCATCGTTTACCCTAACCTGGCGGGATTCGCGGCTCGTCGATCCACGGGGTTTGTCGCACGACTGGAGGTTGACGCCGTCGAGTACCTAAAGAAGCACGGCATTCACTGAACTTCCGCTAAAACGAATTCTCGGAAACCCACATACAGGATGCTGTATACCAAGAACGTGCGATGGTCCGCACCCCGCATTGCGTCGTGGGTGCGGCTTCGCTTCCGGGGTGTGGGAAAGCCCGCTTGTAACGCGGGTGAATACCCATTCACGGCCTTGGATACTAGGCGGCCGTCGCCTTCGCCGTGCGCGCAGGCTTCGCGGTCCTGTGTGCGAAGTTTCTTAAGGCGGCATTAGCGGAGAGTTCTCCGTTTAAGACCTCCTCTGCGAGGTCGGGACGGTCGCGCTTTAGGCGGCGGAGCGTGTAGGTCTCTGAGGTTCCGCGGTTAAAGGTGATATTATCACCTTTATTCTGCTCCTCTAGAGTGGTGCATCGCCTGATCTCTAACATCGGCGGATGTAACCGGATCGTGTAATTTCGTGAGTTGCCTTGCTCGGTTTTATTCATGACAATGTCATGAATATCCAGCTGCTCCGGTTCCTCTAGCTCCCTCTTTGGTGCATCGCCTGATCTCTGGCATCGGCAGCTGCAACCGAGAGTTTGCGGGCATTCTTCGAACACTAGCCCGCTTGCAATAATCAAGAACCGTTCTTGATGCCGTGTGCTACGTAGGAGAGTTCGCAAGCCTACGGGGCCACGAGACGGAAACGGGGTTTGCGAAACGCTCCCGTGAAGGGCGGAGCTGTGAGAACCCGCATAGCCCCGGTCCCATAGGCCCACAGGACCGGGGGAGTAAGAAGAACGTTGCCAAAAGTATTATGTTGGCCCCTTCCGCGGACGGCGCCGCGCTGCGAAGCCCAGAGAAGGAAACCCGCAACCGCCGCGCAACGGGGAAGAAGCTACGCGAAGCCGGCTACGAAAGAATAGGACCGCCTGGCGTAGCCTTCGCGCGATGGGGTGGCGTGACGGCGGTCCTATGATCGAGACGGCCGCATTCTACCCGTCCGGCGAAGCAGAGAAGCAGCCGCGTAGGAACCGCGCAGCCGGCTTCGTTGTGCGCGCAGTCGTAGAGAAGCCCGAGGTTGCCTTGTAAGGGCCTCGGGCCTTGGAGCTTGGGGTACACAGACTAAGCTGGAATCAGCCGCCTAAATAGGACTCGCGCACCTTCCAGAGACACGTCTCGTCTAGGGGGTAATGCCCGGAGCGATGAATCGCTCCCCCCGCATCCTCGACGGCCCGTACGAGGTCCTCGTAAAGAAGCGGACTGTAGCGCCCGGGTATGATCTCCGTCTCCCAGTAGCCGGGCGACGTGCAACGCATCAGCGCAAGGTCGGCGCTCATGTCCCTAACGTCTATAAACCAGTAAGCCCTGCCCACGTCCTCGTATAGCTGGCGTTGGCTACGCTCGAAGTCCTCCTGGCTCGTTATGTCGCCACCGGGGCCCATGACGTTCTGGGGCGTGGCGTCGAAGTCAATCCGGGTGTTCTTTACGATCTCGACGATCTCCTGTTCGGTAGTCACACGCTCTCTCCCTTCTTCTCGCTGGACTCTAGCTTATCCGCAGGGGCGGGCACATTAGGACCGACGTATACGCCACTCGCGGCTTCGCTAGTAAATTCCACAACCCACTCGACGACGGCATCTACCAGCGCCGTGAGTTCGCGTATCTCCCCTCTGAGCGCATCCACCTCCTCTCGTAAGGCGCGCACCTCTTCTAGCAAGGCCCGCTGCTCGTGCTCCGCCTGAGATAGGCAGGAGGGGCTGTAAAGGAACTCTCCGCCGTCCAGGCTATCGGCGTACCAACCCTGTGCGGTGAGCGATTCTCGCGTATCCTCGGCGCTCTCCTCGGAGATCTTCTCGAGGTCGATAAAGTAGCAGGGAGAGGGGGTATCTTCCGCCTTTGCGCTCGTGGCCAGCACGAAGAACGCCGCCACGGTCAACGCCACGGCCAACACGAACGCGACTCTCGCGGCGGCCTCGGTGGTGGCCCGGTAGCCTTTCACGCCCCCACCGGTGTATACCGATAGACCCTACACGGCGCCTGCACGTCGATTCCGTTGTAGGCGCGTGGCGAATTATCCTTGAAGAACCAGAACTGACCGGGACGCGTTTCTCCGGTGTCAATGAGGTGGGACTTTGGGATTGAGGGGTTTAGCGCTCCTGAGAAGGAAGCGTAACCGTCACCGAGGTACCACGAGCCGCCGGGGCTGGTCTGGAGCGCATCCCCCCAATCGTGCGAGAAGCGCTCTACCTGGCGCTCGTACTCACCATCGCGGCTTATATCGTCGGGAAAGATCACGTAGTCTCCAACTCGGGGGCCGGGATGCTCGTCCCTCATCGCGGTTCTGTTCTCTAGTAGTTCGGTATCGCTAATCATTGTATTGCTCCTTTCGGGTTCTCTTGGTCGGGTAGGGTGTGCTAGGCGGCCTTCTCGTAGACGACTTCGTAGCGGCCGGCGCCGAGAAGCACCCAGCTCTTGAGTTGGTAGCCATAGCTCGCGTAGTAGCGCGTGACGCTATCGAGAATCTCGCTGTTCATCGTGTCCGTGATGGTCTGCATTTCGTGCCCCTTTCAAGGTTAGTGGGGGCCGAAGCCCCCGATGGTTGGTGTGTACTAGAACTTGCGCCATTGATTTATTGACTACACCCCGCTTCCGGGCGTGAGGCAACCAGGAGAGTACAGCGCCTCCTTGCCGTCCGTCGGGTCCGAGTACCAGCCCTCGCCTCGCAGCGCCTCCAACTTCCCGACGCTGACCTTCTCCGCGTCGATGGATTGGCACCGCGGGGGCGTGGTCAACGCGGCGAACAGCATCGCCACGAGGACCGCGAGCACGAGGACCAGGATGGCTGTCCACACCAACCCGAGCCTTCTCACAGGGACGCCTCCGGCGCCCAGGCGCCCAAAGCACAGGGGTAGGCGAGAGCGCTACCTCCGGTCACTAGACGCCCCTCTCGCGTGGTGATAACCAAAGCCGCGGCGGAGCATTGGTCACAGAGAGCTACCGTCAACCTTTCGTCGAGGCGCCGGAACGAACCGGGCTGGTGTCCCTGAGCTCGGGCGTCCACGGAGGCGTCGCCGATGGCCTCAAGCTCTAGCGTGGTGAAAGGGGCAGTCACGATGCCAGCCAGACGACGATGTAGAGCGGGAGCCCCACGATGGAGGCTCCCGCCAGTATCGGCCGCGCCACTAGTGCACCGCCAGGGCTTCGCCCAGAGGCGCGAGGTTGGCCCGTACGGTCTCGCGGGCCTCTCTCCGGGCGCGGGCCTCGGCCCTACGCCTGGTGGTGGTCTTGGCGCGGTGGATTGTCGCCATGGCAATGTGGTAGCACGGCTTGCGAGCCGGGCACGGGCAGGTCTCGGCGCCGCCGTTGAAGATGCCTAGATCTACCTCGTAGAATCCGTCGCTACCCTCGACGCTGTACCGGCCTGGGTTCCCCAAGCCGAGCGGCTCGATGGTGCGCTCGGGGTAGAGCCGGAGAGCCTTCCGGGTAATGGTCTCGCGCTGTACACTGGTGGTGTCCACAATCCTCCTTTAGGTCTGTGGGCCGGGCTCCGGGGTGTTCCATCACCGCCGGGGCCATTTCTTTATTCGACACCCGTATTATAGCGTCCCTTGTACATCGGTGTCAAGTGGTATACACTAGTTTCTAGGATAAATTGTTGAAGGGAGGTGAGATGAAGACAATGGCGGATGAGGAGTTCTACACGTTACAAGAGGTAGCGGACCGGCTGAAAGTCGCGTACCGGACGGTCTACCGCTGGGTCCGAGAAAACCGGCTTCCGGCCTACCAGATCGGAGCGGGTAGCTGGCGAGTGCGGAAAGAAGATCTAGAGGAGTTCCTACAAGACCGGCGTAGGGGATAGGAGTAGTAAGTGAATACATTCGAGCTAGACCTAGAGTTGCACGTAAAGCGCACCAAGATAGAGAAGCTTGAGCAAGAGCAAGAGGCGTTGCGCCCCGCTATCGAAGAGGCGCAACGCCAGCGAAAGGCGGAGCAAAAGCTTCTCGCCACTGGACGTAGGCGGGCACAACGCCTGCTCGCTCTTGCTGATAAGGAAGGTCTTAGCTGGGTTCCTGGCAAGGGGACCGCCCACCGAAAAGGTGTCACTACCATTCTGGCTCTGGCCCTCAGGCCGCAAGATGAATCGGTTTGGGATACGCCGGAGTTCGGCGGCGAAGACGCATTTGACGTTAAGTTAGCGGCAATTGTGCCGCCGGCGTAATAACCCGGCGGCACCGTGGCGCGACGCTACGAGGAGGCAGAGCGGAAGATTAAGCGTCTGAGGCGTGAGGTGAAGAAGCTAGAAAGCCAGAGTTAGGCCAATGGGACCGGGGCTAAGGCGCGTCCCGACCCCTCTGGACCGGGGCGGAGCCGGGCATCCTCTCCTACTCACGCTCCATCTTCTGCCATTGGTGCTCGCACCAACTACAGAGACCGAGAGACCGGGTCACCGGAGCGTTCAAGTTGTTGGCTAGAGAGGCACCGCACCGCTCGCAATGCCTCTCCAGATGTTGCCGGTCAACCGGACGTGGGCCCCGACGTTTTCGTTTCCTCTTTGGCGAGACGCCCACGCTATTTCTCCTCTTCCTCTAGTTCACTCTCGTACACGAGCCCATCTCGAGCCCCGTCGGGTCTCCAGGGGCTCTCCCACATCTCGACCCGTTCTTTCTCCCAAATCTCCTCCATCTCTCTCGCCGTCAGGCGGTAGGCTTTGCGGTTGCCGTCCCTGTAAAGCTCCTTCCTCTTGAACGCCTCCCTCTTCGCCCAGTCCGGTGCATCATTTGTGCCCACGTCGTACCACTCTCCTGTTGTGGGGTCGTGTATAGAGAGGTAGCCGAAAACTCTCGACCACGTGGCGACGAGACCCAGGTGCTCGGCCTCCGAAGGGGTTTCGGCGGTTTTGGCGGTTGGGGTTTGGACACTTTCTGAAAAGTTTTGGGCCTCGGTTTGAGTTTTGGCGGTTTTGGCGGTTGGATTTCGGGGGTCCGCTGAAAAATTCTGGCCCCCGACTTGAGTTTTGGCGGTTTTGGCAGTTAGGGTTTGGACGTTCCCTGAAAACTCACCAACCCTCTCGCGCAAAGTAGTAGTGGTATTATGTAGAGTATTCTTTTCTTTTAGTAACTCATTGAGCCTTTCTCGCCATCTATTGCTCATACGAACCACCTCGAAATTTTCGAGAAATGCCCAAAGGCGACCCGCCAAAACCGCCAAAACTCTTGACGCTCATTAGTCGTCTCTCAGAGAGGGATGGACATGGAGTTGTTCGGACGGGCGGCCACCGCCGGCGGGTTTGACCGTCTCTCGCCTCGCCCAGCCGTGTTCTTCTAGGACCTCTACCGCTCGTCGGAGGTCGTCGGCGGTTGCCAAACCCTGCCAGCCCTTCCTCCAGATATCCCGGGTCTTCATCCCGTGGTTCACATCTCCAGCTTCGATGTGATCCAGGAGAGCCACGGCGGCCATGACCGGTGCCATGAGCGCCGGATGGTAGAGGCGCATCGCATGACTCTCCAGGTACTCACACCAAGCGGCCGCCCGCGCGGCGGATATTGCCCCGACCGCGCCCTTATCCCTCCCCTCGTCTCGATGGCTGACGTACCTCAAGACCTCGAAGATGAGCGCGAGGCTAGCGAACAAGCTCCGGTATTTGAGGAAGTGGGCTTCGACGGCTGCCGGGTACGCCCCCGACCGAATACGGGGCTCGAACTCGTCCCGGAACTCGTCGAATATTGCCTGTGCTTCTTGCGTGAACCGCACGAACGGAATCCCTTCCGGCTCCGATTCCTCTTCTGGGTCCGTAGGCTCAAAGGCGTCGAGTTTTGCCCCGAACTCCTCTGCGTTGAAGGCTGCCAGCGCCTTGAAGATCTTGAACACGGCGCCCTTGGTCTCCGGGTCGGGGGGCTCGTCCACGCGCCCGTAGGGGCGTGCGTCGGGCCAGACGAGCACCTGGAAACGCTGAAGGAGCCCGTCGGCCTTCTCGCTCTCGGACAGCGCGTCTTGTACGTAAGTCATGAGCGGCCCGGGCTGTATGCCTCCGAAGATGGATAGGCACAGGGCGGGAACGTGAATAGATCCGCGCTCGACTCGGTCCACGTGGTAAGGCTTGTCGCCGTTCCAGGACTCCAAGAAGAATGCCCGAGCACCCTCACGACCTGCCCTATCTAAAGCCGAGAGCCAGCCCATAAGCTCATCACGATCATTGAGGAGACCGTTGGGGTTGTCCCTGAGAAGCTCTCCGAGTTTCTCGACGGTGGCGTCGGAGGTGGTGTGCCGCTCCTCTGTAGGCTCGTCGGACTCTGACAACCCGGCGAGTTCTTCCCGGATACTGGATATCGCGGCCGGGTCGTCGCCCTTGACGGCTTTCTTGAGTTCGTCTTTGAGATGTTTGCCGCGTATCTCCTTCTCGATAGCGTCGAGCTCGTGGTCTTTGGACTTTGCCTTAAACCGTTCTTGCGCCTCGGTGCCGAGCCGGGTGATGGCGGCCAGCCCGGCCGCCTGGGCGGGGCTCTTCATGCTCGACGGCGGGCCCACGTTCGCACCCCACAGGTTAGGGGTGACCTGCCAGTCGTCTCGGGCCTTTGGGCGTAGCGCCAACCTCCGGCCGATGATGGATCCCGCTCCAACGATAAGACTGGCCGCGATGAAATCCGGGGCCACGTTGTCCATTCGGCGCGCGGCATCTACAACATGACTCCCTAGCGGCTCCGGGAGCATGCCGGCGGTGAAGGGTGCAACCGGCGGGAGATCGTTGTTGAGCGTCCGTGGCTCGAGCCAAGGTTCCTCTTTGTCCGCGGTGTAGATCTCCGCCGCTTCGACCAATGCGAAGAACTCTTCTGGCGTGCGGCCGGCGTCGAGCCAGCCCGTCAGGTCGCCTTTGTTCGGCAAGTCGGGTAAGGCGACAACCCTCACCCTACTGGCGACCGGGGCGATGCTTCGTGCCACCGTATCGGCGTACTCGCGTCCCTCGTCGTCGTTGTCCGGGACGATGACGGCGTCGGCGCCAGTGTAGAAGCTCTTAAACTCCAGCTTCCAGGTCTTCACCCCGCCACTCGTCGCCGCCACCACGCCCAGCTTTTCGCGAGCCGTCTCAACATCCTTCGGACCCTCGAGGTGGTAGCAGGTCCTGCCGGTGCGTACGCCGTCCACGAGTTCGGGCAGGTTGTAGAGGACTCTCGGGGTGTCGTCGAGGGCTCCCTCCCCTCCCCTCCATAAGTCGTCACCGACCTTCCGGTAATACGCTCCCCTGTGGCGCTGGATGTAGAGGACCTCGCCGGCGAGGTTGGTGAACTCGTAGTACGTGCCATCTGGCAGATCGTCGGTTGATAGGAGCTCCTCGGCGGTTGCTGAGTCCTTCGACGACCCGGCCTTCTTGGCGGGGCCCGCCGGGCGGTATCCATTGTGAGCGAAGAGGTCAACGAGGCCCAGGCCGAGAGCGTTTACTATTTCCCGTTGCTCGCACCCGGCGTGACATACGAGAAGAGCTCGACCATCGTCTCCCTCTTTTATAGATAACGAGTCCGCTGATCGGCCTTGGTGCGCTGGGCAACGTGCGCGAAATTCGCCCCGGTGCTCCTTGTAGCTCTCCAGGCAACCGACGACCCTCTCGACCGGTGAAAGTTGGCTAGTCATTTGGTATCCTTACCGTAGACGGAAGGGGCCGGTTAACCGGCCCCTTCGGCTTTCCCGAATTAAAATGGTATTTCGTCGAAGTCCTCGTCGTTCTTCGCTTCGGCGCTGGCCTTCGTGTCGCGAATCTCAGCCTCCTTCTCATCCGCGCCGCCAGCCGCGCGAATGCTCTTCCAGTTGATACTAGAGCCCGTAAGCGGATTGCCCTTCGGGTCGGTTTTCGGCTCGATTTGCGCCACGAACTCCCAGCCCTCGAAGTCGGCTTCCTCAAACTCCGCCGATTCGTCGTCGAACCACTCCTCGCCGTAGCGCACCGTGATCAGGTTGCCCAGTTTCGAGTACTTGGCAAAAATCCAGTCGCCGTCGTCATCCTTTTTCAGTTTGAAACGGTCGTAAAATTTCACACCCTCATCATTGCCAGACTCGACGAGGTTCCTGATGACCTCGATCTTGACATTCAGATTGGGCTCGGCCACGAACGACCGGCCGTTGTCGAGGTTCACTTCTTTCTCTTCGAGAACCAGTTCGGCCTCGATAATCTGCAGTTTTGCTGCCAGGATGTCGAGGCTCGGGGCGCCGCCACCGCTGGTGGACTTCTTGACCATGACCATAAAGCTGTTCTCGCTTTCTTTCGTGGGGGTTAGGCACGCGGTGCCTATATCAAAGCTTTTTGCGTCCCAATAACTAGACGCTTTTTGTTATGATGATCTAAGGAAACTCCTTCCTGTCTATAGAGCCTGCGTCCACCTCTGCCAAAAGGTCCGCAGGCTCTTCCTGTGTCCGTACTGGGTATTAAAACACAGTCAATTGCGTAACGCAAGCGGATGTGCGCTGCCGATTGTGTTATCCTACGCTTAGTTGGCCAACTAAGCGTAGGAGGTGCACATGGATTTTGCTGGCCGTGTACGGACCCGGCGTAAGGGCCTGGGTCTGTCCCAAGAAGCCCTCGCTCGGCAAGCCGATGTCTCGCTGAGCCTGATAAACCAGCTTGAGAGGGGGATCATTCACGACCCTCATTATTCGACGCTGTCCGGCATTGCGGAGGCCCTGGGCGTCTCAATAGCAGAGCTTCTAGAGGAGCCCGCCCTCGCCCCAAAAGCGTAAGCCCGGAGTTTGGTCCGGGCGCCCCTGAAAGGTTGATTGAGCAATACGAATCGATCCGCCACCAATTCCCCTTGTTCCTCGAGCTATCTACGCAGGGGAAACAGGAACTATATGCGCGTGTATGGTCCTTGCGAGAGCAGGTTTACAGCGCACGAGACGACCTTCCAAGCCCCGGAGCGGCGTTTCTGCACGATGCCCTCACAAATGCGGCTTTGTTCTTCATTGAGGCCTATCTTCGCGAGCGCCAGCACCGCTCTGACGAGGAGGCCAGCGGCGGCACGGAAAGGCAGTTGGAGGAAGAAGAGTTCGAGCGCCGGCGAGCGGTGATCAAGGCAGAAAATACGCGGCGGATAAGCGCATGAGCAGCACAGACCCTCGGACACGGGCGGAGCTGGAGGACGAGCTCGCCCGGATGGACGCTCAAATTGCAGAGCTGCGGGGAGCCCGTGCTCATCTCACCTACGATCTTGAGTGGAAAATCAAGGACCGGGACAGGATTCAGAGGCACGTTGATTCGCTAGACCGAGAAGAAGGCGCGGCGTGACGTCCATGGGATCCCGGAGCCCCGGTGGTAGGCGCCGGCCGTGTCGAGCATGCTCGTTGCCGGCCAGCGAACTGGACCTCCTCAACGGGGGCTTGCTCTCCGGCTGGTCGCCACGTTCCCTGGCAGCGAGATTCACGAGCATCAGCCGCAAAGACGTGGCCTACCACGCGAAGAATTGTGTAAGCGAGAAGAAGGAGGAAGAGTGCCGATAAACACCACGGCTGGGCCGGTCGAGGGGGGGCCAGGCGCCGGCCACGTCATCAACACCAGCCGCATCGTCGAAGAAGGCCTCACCTACACGGATGAACCCGAAGCGGAGATCGTCTCGGTCCTCCCCGCTCCCGGATGGTGCGCGGTCGTCGGCGAGCAGCTCGTCCCCCTCGTGGCGTTCGCCGCTTTAGATGATGGAAAAATGCATGGCGTCGTGGTCGGCGAGGATGGAAAAATCGACCTCGTCGAGGGCAATGTAGAGGACCGCGCGGGCTTTGTACGGTACGAGAAAACCAACGAACCAAAGGAGAACCAATAATGGCTAGTAAAGTACTGGAATTAAAGCAAGATTATGGCGAACAGTTGACCCGTCTTCTCAACGAGTCGTTCGAGATCCGGGCCTCCGCGCAGGAGTACGAGGGCCAGTTTTCTAAGGCGGTTGCCGACCGAATGGGCCCCCAAGAGCTGGACAAAATCCGTGCCGCGCAAGCCGCAGAGTGGGCGGATGGAGAGATGGATCGAGTAAGGACCAAGTACGACGAATTAGAGCTCGAACTCAGGGCAGCGATTGACGAGGCGAACCTCGCCGCAGAGCGCGAATTGGCCCCGACGGACGTGAGCAGCGAATCCATCCTACTGGCAACCCGCATGTCTGAGCAGGATCTCGTCGACAGTATGGACGCCTCGGCCGGCCTTGGAGATGTGGGGCGGGAGACGATAAAACTTTGCCTCAGCATGGCGCGCCGAAAGGACGGCTTCGACCTCGCGATCGACCACGCCCTCGCGCTTCTTCCCGACCTCCGGGATTCGTATGACGACGTCGTGCTTGCCGCGCAGGAGCCGGACCCAAACGACGAGCCCGGCGAGAAATTTGACACCTATGCGGCCGACGCTCCAAGCCCGGAGGATCTCCTCTGGACGGGAGGTCAGCACCCAATGAATCTCACCGCAAAGATGCGGTAGCCCGATGCGAACCGATAAGCACGCAGAGGAGGCCAGGGAGGCCACGCCGACGTTGCAAGTCTTCGCCCCCGGCGAGGCGGTCCCTCACCCCTACACTCCCGCCGCCCCCCGAAAACACGAGCGCGGTAACGGGCCTCTCGATACCCCACCGTTACCGCCACGTCGTCAGGTTGGACGAAGGATAATCGAGTATGGGAAGTATGGGAAGTAAGGGGGGTGGGGGGCATGAGGCAATGTGGCGCAAGTAAGCGGGATGGTTCGCCTTGCTCCCTGCCCGCACAAGGTCCTAACGGCCTTTGCTGGGCGCACGACCCTGCCAACGCCGATGCCCGACGCAAGGGAGCAAGCCGGGGCGGTAAAAGCAAGCCGGGCAGTGAGTTGGCCCTCCTCAAGCAGAAGCTCATAAAGCTGGGCGACGACCTGGTCGCCGGTAAAGCTCACCGGGGTAACGCCAGCGTGGCCGTGGCGGCGTACGGCACCGCCGTCAAGGTTATCGAAGCGGAAACGAAGCTCCGGGAACTCCAGGAGTCGAGGCTTGTCGAAACCCAGTTGCGCGTCCA
>MWVY01000093.1_pt1 | contig 21118 bp, 23 predicted proteins | sample 1047251 | NCBI WGS metagenome assembly MWVY01 (sample SAMN06349983, study PRJNA376086) | soil metagenome | isolation source: MS7-5 sample Antarctic (ecotone) soil | place: Antarctica | collected 2015-01-13
AGTACAACAATGATGATGACAACCAAGATGATCAAGCCAATAATGCCACCGGGTGCACCGCGCATAGTAGCCTCCTTGTTGATAGGCAGAGCATAGCATAGGCGTGCCCGGCGCGTCCTGGTGGCAGCGAATCGGCTACGGCCATTCCTGCACGACCACTCTGGTGGTGTGCTCTTCCATCTCCCATAACCGTAGGTAGTCTCTGATCAGTTGCGCCGTCTCAATCAGTGCCGTGCGTTGGGCATCCGAGAGATCCGCACTCCCAGCCGGCTGTATCCACCGGGCTCGCGCGCCGGCCACATGGTCATGGTAGCCATGCTCCACCCGGAGCGAGCCGGCGAGCCGTAAGCGTTCGACCAGGCGCCAGAGGGTAGGCTGGGTGAGCCCGACGATGCGCCGCAGATCTGGCGTGCGGACGCCTCCGATCATGCCGATGAACTTAATGATCCGTTCGTCGCGCTCGCGGAAGTAGTGCCGCTTCCGCTCGTCGAGATAGGGAACTCGCAGCGCGGCATGCAGCGTGTTGAGCTTCACGCCACGGCGTTTGAGCAGGCGTCGGAAGTCGTCAGCAGTGGGCTCGTTTGGCATAGTTTTTCTCGCTACAGCACTATAGTATGTCGGGAGAATAGATGAATGAATTATTGGCGAATACATGAATGAATAGATCGTGCAGGAACTGGCGCGCGGTGTCAAGTGTTTTTCTGGTGGTGCGCTCTCCCGACACGAGGCGATCCGGGGATCGGAAAAGTGTAAAAAGATATGAGGGTCTATGAAAGGGAAATAGGAATATATTTCAATGCAGACACACTGTAGTAGCTACCCCTTCCGAGGCCGGCCTGGTGGACGCTCAAAGCCGGTACGCGGTCCCTTCTGGCGCTTGCGGTGTGCCTTCACCCGCAGCGCATTCAGTGCCCGCTGGGCTTCGGCGTGGTGCTCGGCACAATAGCGCGGTGCTTGCCCTGGCCCATGCTCCTCGGTGACTTCATGGCTGCCATACTCACACCAGAACGTGATCGGTTTCTTCTGTCGAGTGCCCATTACATAATTAGAGCAGAAAAGCATCCATCATCGGCACCAATGGTTACTCTGGTGTACTTCGAGTGCCGCCCAGCAGGACCTCGACTCGGGCGAGCAACTCATCCACCACAAAGGGTTTGGTGAGGTAGGCGTCTGCCCCAAGCTGGAGGCTAGTAGTGGCCCCGTCCTCTCGATTACTCCCCGTCAGAATCAGGATCGGCGGACTGGCTGTGGGGCGGTCGTGGATACGGGAGGTGATCGTCCACCCATCCATATCCGGAAGGTGGAGGTCAAGTACGATGAGATCAGCTCCTTCTTGCTCAAGAAGAGCGAGGCCAGCAACTCCGGATGTAGCGAGAAGCGGGAGATAGCCAGCACGGGTGAAGAACTGAGACAACACATCCAACAACCCTGGATCGTCTTCGATCACCAGAATGGTTGGCGCTGCTCTCGGGGAGAGACTGGATGTGTTCTCTGCAGCCGACATAGCGTGCTCTTTGCCCCTGAAGAAATGACGCTAGTCTATACCTGGTATCAAACACTGCGCCACCAACCCGAAGGCTAGGGGTGCCAGACGGCCGCTGTGAGCGCGTGGGATGGCTCATGACGGGAGGACGGGTCACATGTTAGACTCAGCACATGCGAACAGAAGGTGAAGTCCGCGAGCGACTGGAGTCCACGAGGGTGGAACTTGCAGTAATACAGCAGCAGTATCGAGACCTGACAGACGCGCTGAGTGTTCAGGACCAGGACCTCGATGCTCTTGCGCTGGAAGGGATGATGGCCCGCCTCCGAGCGTCCCTCCGTGCCTTGGAGTGGGTGCTCGCCACGGACTAACGCTGTGACCGCGTAGGATGGCTCAGGAGCGAGCGAGTTTCGCCTGCTTTACTCTACAGATGTTGCAGATGAGGGTCTCATCTACGAGGCGCTCCTCGATCCGCCACAGAGACAGTTTGAGTTCTCTTTTGCAGAGTGCGCGTCCTGAAGTAACCGGGATATGGCAGGCTGCCCCACGTGTTTGATCGACGTGCACAAGCAGCGAAATTGTTCTCCCTTCGACGATTTCCAGATCTTTGCTCTGTACAACCTGGTGCATGGTCTCCTCCTTCATATGGATCCTCTAAGAGGGAGAACGTAGGATCGTACAATTTGTTACGAGGAGCGGAGGACATCACGAAGACGCCCCAGCCGAAGCCAGGGCGCTGTGTATTCTGCGACTGCGATAACTGAGTCACGACGTATCGCCAACGACCTCACGATACAGGCGCTCCAACTCAGAGGGAGGAACACCGGTCAGCAACTCCTGAGTGGTCATGCCAAAAGCCCGCGCGAGAGCCTCAGCCTGTTCATGCTGCTCGACTGTCAATCCCCGCTCGACAAACTTAGCAGTCCGCAACCGCGCACAGCCCAGACACCACCCGCTCAGGGGGCGCCAATCGCCGCAGAGCTTGCACCGGATATGCGTAGACACTCCACACCTCCTGCCGACCCCAGCATACACCAGTACACCAGGGGCACCATACCGATAACCGCTATTGTCTCACGGCGGTAAGCAATGATTATCGGGGCTGCTCCAATGGCGTGACGTCGCCGGCGTCCAGACCCTCGGCCGCTTCCGCTCGCTCATCCGCCCCGCGCTTCACTGCCAGCTCGCAGAGCTCTGCCCATGCAATCGGCCAAAAGAAGTGATAGAGCCGGCGGACCTCAGCAGCGTCTCGCTTCTCAGCCTTGCTAAAGGCTTGACCGGCGCTCGCGTCCGTGTCCATTGTCCAGAGTTGCCCATCGTGGCCAAGCACCATTGTCTTCTCGCCACAGGTGCGCACATAGGCAATGGTATCGTCGCCTGGCGTTCCGGCTTCGAGCGCGCGGATGACGGCGAGCGCCTTCTGAGCGTCTTGCAGCCATGTGGTCTTGGTAGATTCCTGATCCTTCTCGACTGGCGTACTCGTAGTATTGTTGGAAGTGGTCATGATGGCTGTTCCTTCGTGACTTGTGGCCCGCTGGATTCTCACTCTCCCAGCGGGCCTTGTGTTGCTCTTCGGCGCATACCCGGCGCCGGCGGGCCGTTCGTGGCATAGAGTCTGCTCTTTCTACCTGTACGAGAGAGAAGGTTGCATATAGAGCCATGGGGCAAGGAAACCCACCCATGGTGTGGCCCCAGTTTGAGCGCTCAGCTGGGGCCACGTTGTGCCCAGAGCCCGCTGGGCGCGGCCGGCAATAAGAACATTTGTACACATATTGTCACCAATTGGTGACAAGCCGACGTTCGGTGTACACTACCCGTCCCGGTAGGTGGAGTTAGTGGCAAACGTGGCTTCATCTGCCGGGGCATCATTTCTGCTTACTCCCCCAGTCCCCGGTGGCTGGGAGTTTCAAGGGGTTGTCTCTCCCAGTTGCCGGGGCACACGTTCTGCTGACCTTCCTTTGCCCGGTAGCTGAGAGTAGCCACACTGTTCTCAGTTGCCGGGCTATCCGCTCACCTCCTCTCCCAGCACCATGTAGTACCAGTAACTTTTCTACTTCCTTGACGTCTATATCAGTACCTTCACACGGTCCAGCGGAAGGGCGCTGCATCTTCCGAGCAACGTACTACCAGCGCCCCTTCTACGTTTCACTCCTTAAGCCGTCTGAGCGACCGCGATCAGTGACCATTGCGCCTCGGCCGCGTACTGATTCCAGTCGAAGGCGTAAAGCACCAGGCCGCGCAGTTCCTGTGCTGCTCGCTCCAGAGCGACCGCGAGCGGCAAGCCTTCTGCCGCTGCGATCTCTTTGGCCAGGTCAAGCAGCTCAACCTCATAGCGGCTCATGCGAACAACTCATCAGCGGCGGCCTGGAGCTCTTCCATCGTCGGGCGGGCCGCGCGGGCCTGCTCGCTGGCTTCGAGTGATGCCGCGCTGTAATACGTGCCCTTATAGGTCACGCCGATGCCCGGTGCCTCCTGGCCCATCTCAGCAGCCTTGCAGAGCAGCCGGCAGCCCGCACGGTGCCAGCAGGGCTTACCGGCCTTGCCGGCGCTGCATGGGCAGACCTCGACCGTGACGGTGTAGAAGTCGCCGCTGTTGGTCGCGCTCTCGACCCGCAGCGTGTCGCCATCGAAGGACCAGCGGCAGGACTCGAGATTGAGGGCAGCGCGGTTGACGGCATTAAACCACCGATGGGATGCAGCGCACTTCGCGCGGGCGTCACGAAGGGCCAGGGCGACGGTCTGACGGTTGACGGCTTGTGCTACGGTTGCGTTTGCCATGGGAACTCACCTTCCTTTGGTACTGGCCTGAGCAGTGTTACGAGCACCGCCCAGGCCGCTTTGTGCTAGGCCGCGCGCCGGCTCGGGCGCTTCGTGACTGGTGTGCCGTCCTGTTTGAAGTACAGCACCTTGGCGGCTGGCTTGCGGCTCAACTCGAACTTGAAGTTCTGTGCGTCCTTGATGCTGTCGAACGTCCCGAGAACCTCGCCGCCCTTCACTACGTCCCACTTGCCATTGTTCAGTTCGAGCTTTGCCATTGCCGTATCCCCTTTACTGTTGCCTATGTCAATAGTATACACCTAACTATGGCGCTTGTCAATAGTTTTAGCAATGAGTTTTAGAAACTGTTGACAGCCGCTCTCCGATGGTATAAACTGTTGATGACCGCAATGGAGGATATATGGCTAGGGAAGAGGAACAGTTGACGCTGTCAGAAGCTGCCCGCGAGCTTGGCATCTCTCGCCAGCGTCTTGCAGTCCTCGCAAAAGAGGGAAGGCTTGGGAAGCAGGTTGCGGGGCACTACTGGATTTTTACGCGCGAGGAACTCGCCGCATACAAGCCGCTGGTGAAAGCAAACAAAGGCGGCCGCCCAAAAGAGGAAGCCGAGACGTCAGCCCGAGCGGCTCTGGCATAGCTGAATAAATAAACACCCGGCCCCTGATCAGCTTCGACACTCAATCAGGAACCGGGCTTACCATAAAGGTAGGGTAAGTGTAGCATGTCCATATCCTCAGCAGAGCTCCTGTGACGTGGCAGAAGACGAAGACGGCTCGATCTCTGTGCCCGAGGCGGCCGAGCGGCTGGGCGTCTCGGAGCGCACGATCCGCCGGCGCATCAAACAGGGCGCGATCCGCGCGACAAGCGTTGAGACTGCCCAGGGCCACATCTGGCGCATTGACCCGGCAAGCCTCGCGCGCCACCCGGCAACGCCACCCGGCACGGTCAGACGCCACCCGGCAGATGCCACCCGGCGCGAAGACGCCGCCATCCGGCACAGCGCAGAAGAGACCCGGCAAAACGAAGATGCCACCCGGCAATCGGCGGTCATGCCGGCCGGCACACCTGGCACGCCACCCGGCACTGTTCCAGAGGTTGTGCTCGTGCTGCTTGACGAGCTGCGCCAGGAGTACCGTGATCGGATTGCCGAACTGGAAGATAAGAACGAGCGGAACATTGCTGCTGCCACGCACTGGCAGGCACGCGCAACCGAAGCGGAGCGGCGCGCCCAGTATGCCGAAGAGCAGGTGAAGCTGCTGATGGCACCCAAAGACGATCCAGCGCCCGAGCCGCCGGCAGAACCGGTGGGAGTGAGTTGGTGGAAGCGGTGGTGGAGCAGTTGATATGGAGGTAAGTGAGCTAAAGGCGAGGTTTGATTCCATAGAATTCCCAGTCGTTGATATTATGACCGCCAAGATGTGGGTAGCACGGATGGATCTTGGCACCTATTTTCGACTGCTTTATCTCATAAAAACGCAAGGGTTTCACTACGCCATAGATGTAGTAGCTGCTGGAGCAGAGATGGCCTTAGGGCACGAGGTAACGCTTCTTGAACGTGCTCCGATTCTCGCCACTCTGCAACACATACAAGACCATGCAAAAACACTTGAAGAACCTGAACAACTCATTCTTCAACACTGCTATAAGGAGCTACGAGCAAAAAAAATGACTCGGCAGCGTGCCGCCCTTCTCGCGTCTACCATCCTGGATAAGCCGATCAGTACCAATGCCTGGAGAAAGAAAACAGATCGCTGGGCAGAAAAACAAGGTATGGAACCGCTTGGACAAACAAAGCGCCGCGCTCGAAGTAGGGTATCTGGTCAGAATGAGGATGCTTGACCATCTACATACCTAAATGGACAAATGGGTATAGTTCTGACCATTTATCTAAAGTAAATATATGATTGTAAAGCTCTGTATGATGCTTGCTTTCTTCGAGGTTTTGATATATGCTACGGGCAGATATCTGGTCAGACATTAACAACAGATAGACCGAGGCCCCTGACTTCCCAAGCGGCGCATCACCACAACGTTCCGCCGGGAGCAGGGACCTCTAGAACCAGAGCGACTCTGCTAGAGCTACCAGAGATCGCGTCTTGACATAGGCGTAGTGTATGCACTACCACACACCTCGTCAAGCCGCATAAGATTTTTGTCAGCCCGTACGCGAGTAGCTCCGTGTACGGGCTTTTTTCATACCTGGCGAAGGGTGCTCACTGAGCACCAAAAAACCCCACCGGGCGGGTGGGGCAATCTTGGCAGAGCGGCGGGCTCATATATTTGGTGCTGACACCTCCAAGTATATGGCCTCAAAGCTCCAAAGTCAATAGGAGCAGACCATGTACACTCGAACGAACGGTACCAGGCACAGCAGCAAACCCACGACGACGCCGGCTGCGCCGGCGGCACTCCTCACCCAGCATTCGCTCGTTCGCTTCTCAACTCCTCACCCCGAAACGCTTGTGACGTTGCTCCGTGCCCAAGACTGGCGCACATGGCGCGAGTCGTCCAAAGATTGGCTCCTCGTGAAAGACGGCGCCATGATCGGGGTCGACGTCGATGGTCACATCCAGGCGATGGGCGAGGATGCCGAGATCTTCATGGCGAACCTTACCAGTTGGGTAGGTGGCATCCTCGCCGTCATGAGCAGCGTGCGGCGCTGTATCGGCGTCTGTTGCCGCTGCCAGGACGCCTATGGGTACCCGGTGAGTGTTGACGGCGATACGTTATGTGAAGAGTGCTATCGGAGGCAGTCATGAACTCCACGAACGGACACGCGCCGGCGCTGCCTGCCATCTCACCTGACGTCGCCCATGAGCGCGGCTATGTCCGCATTCAGAGTGAGCGCCAGTTGAGCGCCTATACTCAGTCCCTGACCCTGAAGCAGCAGCAGATCCCCGGCCTGCTGATCCCGGTCTACCAGCTCGGCAACCCTACTCCCTATGAACATGTGCTTCGGCCTGATAAGCCGCGCATCGACGACTATACCGGCAAGCCGATTAAGTACGAATGGCCCGCGCGTGTGCCGCTGGTGCTTGACGTACTGCCCTGCTACCGCGAAGCGCTGCAGGACCCGACGATCCCGATCTGGATCACTGAGGGCGCCAAGAAGGCTGACGCACTGGCGAGCGCCTTCGGCCCGTCAATCGTGCCGATGAATATCAATGGTGTCTGGGCCTGGAAGCACCCCCATAAAGACGGATCGTCACACCCGCTTGATGACTTCGATCAGGTTGCCTGGAACGGGCGTCAGGTCGTGCTGGCCTTTGACAACGATGTAGTCCGCAACCCCAAGGTACAGAAGGCGCTACGGGCGCTACGGGGATTTTTGAAGACGCGTGACGCAACGGTACGCGTCCTGGTGTTGCCTGATGACGGCGAGAAGATCGGTGTTGATGACGCGCTCGCCGGCGGCATGACCGCAGACGAGCTCCTGAGCCTTGTTCACGACGATCTCCCGCAGCCGGCAGCCGAGCCACAGCCCCGGCGCTACCTTACCGAAGACGAGATCGACCTCCTCAATCCACCGACCTGGCTGATCAAGGGCGTAATGCCAGCCGGCGAGGTAACGCTCGTCAGTGGGCCTGGTGACGCCGGCAAGACGTTCATTGTTACCGATATGATGAAGCGGGTAGCCCAGCACTACCCGGTGATGTATGGCGCCCTCGAGGATGCTCCTGGTATCCGTATCCGCAAGCGTGCCTGGGAGTTGCATTACCAACTGCCAAAGAACGGTAACTTTCTGATGTGGACGCAGGCGCTTGACCTGTACGACGCGGTAAGCGTTGATAGCTTCATTGCCGAGGTCGTACCGCTTGGCCTTCGCATGATCACGCTCGATACCCTTTCACGCGCCCTTGGTGGCGCTGACGAAAATAGCAACACTGATATAGCGATCGTGATGAACAACTGCGAGCGCATCGCCCATCAGACTGGCGCGGCCGTGGTTCTTATTCATCACACGACGAAGGATGGCGCTGCCTTTCGCGGTGCCTCGGCATTGAAGAACAACACGTATGGACACCTCGAAATTAGCCGCGACGATGACCTAATCCAGTTCAAGATCGGGTGCATCAAGAACACGCCCGAGGCTGCACCGCGCTACTTCAAGCTCGTGACCGTACCAATCCCTGACATCATTGACGACGACGGCAACCAGGTCTCGAGTGCGGTGATTCTCCCAGCCGATCGTGTGGCCAATGGCGACAAGATCACTGGGAACCAGATCAAGATGTTGGTGGCGCTGCTGGACATCACCGACGCGCAAGGCGGGGCCGCAACCTCCGACCTTGAAAAAGCCAGCGGGCTTGTCGGCAGTAGCTTTTACTCTGCGCTCAAGCGGCTGCGCGCTCTCGGGCTAGTCGATAAGGGCGACAAGCAGCGCGACCCCATCACCATCACAGCAGCCGGCCGCGCTCGTCTCTCAGTCGAGTCAGCGAATCCCGAGCATCAATCGGGCGGCGTGACAATGAATATAGCCCCACCCTTTGAGGTCAACACGCGGCTTAATCGGGCCATTACTCCATTACTCCAAAAAGACTCTGAGGGCAAAGAATTACTCCAAAAAGACGCATGGAGTAATGACGTGGCCGATCCCACCGAAACAGACCCTGATAATGCCGGTTACTCCAACGTTACTCCAACGGCTGTACCCGCTCCAGAAGCCATTACTCCAATTACTCCAAAATTACTCCAAGAGACAAATTGGAGTAACGAATTACTTACTCCACACCCTCTCTCTCCCTTAGGAGAGGGAGTATGGAGTAATCGCGACAGTAATGGCCTAGAACACGATCTAAGACGCATCGCCGAAATCACCAAAGCTTTGGAGACTGGCAACATAAAAGCGGCGCGCAAAGCGGCTGGCGACATTCGCGGGCGCAAGGAACAGAAAGCCGCCGATCTCAGGATTGATGAGTACATCGCAGCGCAGAGCACTGAGGAGGCGGCATCATGAGCCGCGACGAGGATCCCAAACTGACCCTCGACGACAACGAATGGCGCTGCTATAAGCGCGCTACCCGGAACCTACGCCACAAGCAACGCATGGAACGCACGAGCGAGGCTGAACCGCTGGCCTGGCTACGCGCCGTGGAGTGGGATGACGCCGGCGATCCGGTGCTGGCCACAGCCGAAACCGTTTCGGTTCTCCCCTTGGAGTTGGTCGCATGAGGAGGGCCGATGGATCAACGTTGGGCGGATCTGTACGCAGCGGTCGCCCGTCAGGCCGTCCACGACCTGCATTCGGGCTATACGCATCCACGGCACATGGACGCGGCGCGCTGGCTGGAAGCGGCCGGCTTGCTCGACCAGGCGCAGCGGAGCCTACCACGACGGATACACAGAACATTTGTTCTGAAAAGGAGTACGTATCATGGCACCCTTGAACGCATCGGAACAGGAAAAGGTTAACGCCCTTGCGGCGTTAGAACAGGCCAAATGGAACAACGAGCGCTATGTCCCTGATGTGGAGCTCGCGAACGCTCGGGAACTGGTCGCCTATGCCGAGGCCAATGCGGAGGCACGCGAGCAGCGGACGGTAGACCTAAAGGCCGAGGAAGACAAAAAGACTGCCGCACTCACGGCAGCGCGGGACGCGCTTGCACGAGCAGCCCAGGCTGAGTATATGCGCCGACGCCACGCCGCTTTCAAGGGGACGGCCGCGCAGTGGGAGCAGATGAAGGGCGCGATCCTTCAAGACTTCTTGCTGGGAGCAAATGAAGGGCGCGATGAGGTCGCCGAGCAGAAGCGGGCCAGCATGGAGTATGGGTTCTGATGCACTCCACCCCCACCCCGGTAAGTAAGCCAACGTGTCAGGGGCTCAACAAGCATGCTGAGCCATGCCGAGGCGGGGTAGCAGCGGGTAAGCAGTGGTGCTTTGCCCATGACCCGGATCGTCTCCTTGAGGTGGCAGTGGCGCGGGCAAAAGGTGGAGCAAACCGAAGCAAGCCCAAGCCGGCGCCGCCCATCGACCTGAGTACGCCGGAGCTGCAACGGCTGGCCATTCAGGAGACGATCAACCGGGTGCGCCGTGGCGATGAAAGTCTCAATATTGGCCGGTTCGTGGTGTATGCCGTATCACTGGCGCGGCCGATCCTGGAACTGGAAGGCATCACCGAACGGATCGCGGCGCTGGAAGCACGGATGGGAGAGAAGACGTGAGGAGTTATCGGGAGATGTCGAACCGACTGGCGGAACTTGAGGCCCAGGCCGCGCCCCTGATCGCTGAAGAAGAGATGACCCTCGAAGAGGCATGCGCGGCCGTGGCCGCAGAGTACTCCGACCTGACCCCAGACGAGGTGCTCGCCCTCGAACCAGTGGCCTTCCTGGTGTTTCTCTATTGGACTGGGCAGCTCTTCCTGCTGAAGGGCTGGAAGGGCGTTCCCGAGTTTGATGCTTGGATTGCGCAGATGCACGGCTGGCAGCCCACTGCGATGCTCGAGCGCCTCATGGAGCATCGCAGCTTCATAGATGCCGTCTGCACGCTTCCTGGTGGTGTGGAGCGGGCCCAGGCGGCCATTGCGGCCTTCCTCCCACGGTCACATCGGAACCATCCGGATCATCTGACCTACCTCCAGAAGAGAATCAAGCAACCAGAGGGGTTATGTCAAACAGCCTAAACCGACGCCTGGAGCGTCTTGAACAGCACATGCCCGGGCCGGATCGCCCATGGCGTGCTGATGACTATGCGCGCTGGCGTCAGCAGCACATTGACGCCGGCGATCCTGAGGGGGTGATCGCACAGGCACACGCCGCCGTGCGGGCGTGGGAAGCGCAGCGCGGCCTGAGGGAAGATGAAGAAGGGCACCATGCGCGGACGTGACGTGCTGTAGTTCGTTCTGTCGCTCCTGAGCCTGCTGGTGAGGTCGTGGGCTTGCTGGATGGCTTTTATGTGCCCTCAGCCATTGGATAGATGCTGTCCACACCTATCATCAGACTCTGCGGTGTACACTTTCTCATAACCCCACTGTGTCGCTCCATCGAGCATGTTAGGACGATCCTGAGTGGTGCTCACATGACAAACACGATGAAGACAAATGGCGGCTTTATTGTCCAGCCCGGTTGAACATTGCCGAGACCGTCATCAGTAAGAGCTTGAGGTCGACCCACAATGACACCGTGCGGATGTACTCGATGTCGAGGCGCAGCCGCTCATCAAATGTTGTTACGTTGCGCCCTTTGACCTGCCACAGGCCGGTCATGCCTGGCCGCACTTCGAGCCGCACCGTGTGCCACAGCGTGTAGCGATCGGCAGCAAAGGAGGTCGGTCGTGGCCCCACCAGCGACATCTCGCCGCGCAGCACGTTGATCAATTGGGGCAGTTCATCCAGACTAGTTTTCCGCAGTATCTTGCCGACGCGCGTTATGCGTGGATCGTTGGGGATCTTAAAATCGGGTGGGGGCAGGATATTCAGATGAGCATAGGTAGCTTTGAGCTCTTCCGCATTGACCACCATGCTTCGGAATTTTAACATGAAGAATCGGTGGCCATGTTGCCCGGTCCGAAGCTGCGTAAAGATGACGTTTCCCGGTGACTCCAGGTAAATCGCTAGCGAAATCGCCACCAGCAGTGGTAGGACGACGGGCAAGAGCAGCACGCAGAGCACGATATCAAGACACCGTTTGGCGGCAAAGTAGTGCGAATTTATATGGGGTGCCAGACCGTACGCTTTTGCTCGGCGCTTGCTTGGCTCTCTTGTTTTATGTTGGCTGGTGATGTACATGAAACCTTCATGATGTATTAGAAAGGATAGTAGAGCAGGCGTCATTCGTCATCATGCAAACAGAGGCTCTTTTCCTAGCTGAAAATACGTACGTCCGGTGCGTGCTGGTGGCAGGCGGCAAGTCCAATGACTACAGTTCCCTGTAGCTAACGCCTCCAGAGTCTTTGATACGGTCATCTCATCCCTTTTACGTCGGGGTAAACCGGAGGCAATGGTGCTTCTGCTCATCAGTATCTGGATTTTGGTCGCTCTCGTGGTGATTGTTAGTCTGTGCCGAGCTGCAGCTCGTGCCGATCAGTGCCTTGATCCACTGGAATAGCAGAACATTTCCGAACGTAGGTTAGCGAGGAACACGTCTCTTGTCATGACCCTGTAGCTCTCCATTGCCCCCATTGAGCAGCTTGTAGAATCTTAAACGAGAGATCGGAGCAAAAGTTACGGGCACGAGAGGGTATACGTGTACATGTGTGAGGCCTTACTCACCCCTGAATCGTCACTTTGCTCATCTGCTGCACTGCCCCGTTGTGTGCCGAAGCGTCGAAATACAACGAAGATAACGACAAGAGCACTGATCACACCAATGATGCCGCTGGCTCCGCGTCGCATAGGAGCCTCCTTGTTGAGAGCAGAGAGAGCATAGACCTGCTCGGCGCGTCCTGGTGGTAGAGAACGGGCTACAGTTGCCATCCCTGTTACGTCCTTGTAGCTAAGGCACCCCTTAGACCCCGCGCGGTACTGCAAGATAAGGGACGTTGAATGAACGTAAATGCCGATTTCAACGCCCCTGCCCAAAAGGGCGCTCCAGAGGTGGGAACAGTGTAAGAAGTTTTGAGCGTCAATGAAAGTTAATTGCGATCTTATTTCAGCACAAGCACATCGTAGTAGCTCCCCTCCTGAGCTGCCGAGTACCCATTACTTAATTATGGTAAAAAAGCTCGTCAGATATGCAAAACGGAATACTTTCCGAATTGCATAACCCACCCGCACCCAACGATTAGCGCATGGGTGAAAGAAAATAAGCAATTGCCTATTTTTTTCAGCCGCCCGAATCCCGCCAACACTTCGAGAGTGCGACTTATAACAGTTATAAGTGCCTTGATGCCGCGCGCGCTGTATGGGCGCTGTGAGCCTGCCCAGTGGCGTCAGGACGCACGAAGACGCCCCAGCCGAAGCCAGGGCGCTGTGTATTCTGCGACTGCGATAACTGAGTCACGACGTATCGCCAACGACCTCACGATACAGGCGCTCCAACTCAGAGGCAGGAACACCGGTCAGCAACTCCTGAGTGGTCATGCCAAAGGCCCGCGCGAGAGCCTCAGCCTGTTCATGCTGCTCGACTGTCAATCCCCGCTCGACAAACTTAGCAGTCCGCAACCGCGCACAGCCCAGACACCACCCGCTCAGGGGGCGCCAATCGCCGCAGAGCTTGCACCGGATATGCGTAGACACTCCACACCTCCTGCCGACCCCAGCATACACCAGTACACCAGGGGCACCATACCGATAACCGCTATTGTCTCACGGCGGTAAGCAATGATTATCGGGGCTGCTCCAATGGCGTGACGTCGCCGGCGTCCAGACCCTCGGCCGCTTCCGCTCGCTCATCCGCCCCGCGCTTCACTGCCAGCTCGCAGAGCTCTGCCCATGCAATCGGCCAAAAGAAGTGATAGAGCCGGCGGACCTCAGCAGCGTCTCGCTTCTCAGCCTTGCTAAAGGCTTGACCGGCGCTCGCGTCCGTGTCCATTGTCCAGAGTTGCCCATCGTGGCCAAGCACCATTGTCTTCTCGCCACAGGTGCGCACATAGGCAATGGTATCGTCGCCTGGCGTTCCGGCTTCGAGCGCGCGGATGACGGCGAGCGCCTTCTGAGCGTCTTGCAGCCATGTGGTCTTGGTAGATTCCTGATCCTTCTCGACTGGCGTACTCGTAGTATTGTTGGAAGTGGTCATGATGGCTGTTCCTTCGTGACTTGTGGCCCGCTGGATTCTCACTCTCCCAGCGGGCCTTGTGTTGCTCTTCGGCGCATACCCGGCGCCGGCGGGCCGTTCGTGGCATAGAGTCTGCTCTTTCTACCTGTACGAGAGAGAAGGTTGCATATAGAGCCATGGGGCAAGGAAACCCACCCATGGTGTGGCCCCAGTTTGAGCGCTCAGCTGGGGCCACGTTGTGCCCAGAGCCCGCTGGGCGCGGCCGGCAATAAGAACATTTGTACACATATTGTCACCAATTGGTGACAAGCCGACGTTCGGTGTACACTACCCGTCCCGGTAGGTGGAGTTAGTGGCAAACGTGGCTTCATCTGCCGGGGCATCATTTCTGCTTACTCCCCCAGTCCCCGGTGGCTGGGAGTTTCAAGGGGTTGTCTCTCCCAGTTGCCGGGGCACACGTTCTGCTGACCTTCCTTTGCCCGGTAGCTGAGAGTAGCCACACTGTTCTCAGTTGCCGGGCTATCCGCTCACCTCCTCTCCCAGCACCATGTAGTACCAGTAACTTTTCTACTTCCTTGACGTCTATATCAGTACCTTCACACGGTCCAGCGGAAGGGCGCTGCATCTTCCGAGCAACGTACTACCAGCGCCCCTTCTACGTTTCACTCCTTAAGCCGTCTGAGCGACCGCGATCAGTGACCATTGCGCCTCGGCCGCGTACTGATTCCAGTCGAAGGCGTAAAGCACCAGGCCGCGCAGTTCCTGTGCTGCTCGCTCCAGAGCGACCGCGAGCGGCAAGCCTTCTGCCGCTGCGATCTCTTTGGCCAGGTCAAGCAGCTCAACCTCATAGCGGCTCATGCGAACAACTCATCAGCGGCGGCCTGGAGCTCTTCCATCGTCGGGCGGGCCGCGCGGGCCTGCTCGCTGGCTTCGAGTGATGCCGCGCTGTAATACGTGCCCTTATAGGTCACGCCGATGCCCGGTGCCTCCTGGCCCATCTCAGCAGCCTTGCAGAGCAGCCGGCAGCCCGCACGGTGCCAGCAGGGCTTACCGGCCTTGCCGGCGCTGCATGGGCAGACCTCGACCGTGACGGTGTAGAAGTCGCCGCTGTTGGTCGCGCTCTCGACCCGCAGCGTGTCGCCATCGAAGGACCAGCGGCAGGACTCGAGATTGAGGGCAGCGCGGTTGACGGCATTAAACCACCGATGGGATGCAGCGCACTTCGCGCGGGCGTCACGAAGGGCCAGGGCGACGGTCTGACGGTTGACGGCTTGTGCTACGGTTGCGTTTGCCATGGGAACTCACCTTCCTTTGGTACTGGCCTGAGCAGTGTTACGAGCACCGCCCAGGCCGCTTTGTGCTAGGCCGCGCGCCGGCTCGGGCGCTTCGTGACTGGTGTGCCGTCCTGTTTGAAGTACAGCACCTTGGCGGCTGGCTTGCGGCTCAACTCGAACTTGAAGTTCTGTGCGTCCTTGATGCTGTCGAACGTCCCGAGAACCTCGCCGCCCTTCACTACGTCCCACTTGCCATTGTTCAGTTCGAGCTTTGCCATTGCCGTATCCCCTTTACTGTTGCCTATGTCAATAGTATACACCTAACTATGGCGCTTGTCAATAGTTTTAGCAATGAGTTTTAGAAACTGTTGACAGCCGCTCTCCGATGGTATAAACTGTTGATGACCGCAATGGAGGATATATGGCTAGGGAAGAGGAACAGTTGACGCTGTCAGAAGCTGCCCGCGAGCTTGGCATCTCTCGCCAGCGTCTTGCAGTCCTCGCAAAAGAGGGAAGGCTTGGGAAGCAGGTTGCGGGGCACTACTGGATTTTTACGCGCGAGGAACTCGCCGCATACAAGCCGCTGGTGAAAGCAAACAAAGGCGGCCGCCCAAAAGAGGAAGCCGAGACGTCAGCCCGAGCGGCTCTGGCATAGCTGAATAAATAAACACCCGGCCCCTGATCAGCTTCGACACTCAATCAGGAACCGGGCTTACCATAAAGGTAGGGTAAGTGTAGCATGTCCATATCCTCAGCAGAGCTCCTGTGACGTGGCAGAAGACGAAGACGGCTCGATCTCTGTGCCCGAGGCGGCCGAGCGGCTGGGCGTCTCGGAGCGCACGATCCGCCGGCGCATCAAACAGGGCGCGATCCGCGCGACAAGCGTTGAGACTGCCCAGGGCCACATCTGGCGCATTGACCCGGCAAGCCTCGCGCGCCACCCGGCAACGCCACCCGGCACGGTCAGACGCCACCCGGCAGATGCCACCCGGCGCGAAGACGCCGCCATCCGGCACAGCGCAGAAGAGACCCGGCAAAACGAAGATGCCACCCGGCAATCGGCGGTCATGCCGGCCGGCACACCTGGCACGCCACCCGGCACTGTTCCAGAGGTTGTGCTCGTGCTGCTTGACGAGCTGCGCCAGGAGTACCGTGATCGGATTGCCGAACTGGAAGATAAGAACGAGCGGAACATTGCTGCTGCCACGCACTGGCAGGCACGCGCAACCGAAGCGGAGCGGCGCGCCCAGTATGCCGAAGAGCAGGTGAAGCTGCTGATGGCACCCAAAGACGATCCAGCGCCCGAGCCGCCGGCAGAACCGGTGGGAGTGAGTTGGTGGAAGCGGTGGTGGAGCAGTTGATATGGAGGTAAGTGAGCTAAAGGCGAGGTTTGATTCCATAGAATTCCCAGTCGTTGATATTATGACCGCCAAGATGTGGGTAGCACGGATGGATCTTGGCACCTATTTTCGACTGCTTTATCTCATAAAAACGCAAGGGTTTCACTACGCCATAGATGTAGTAGCTGCTGGAGCAGAGATGGCCTTAGGGCACGAGGTAACGCTTCTTGAACGTGCTCCGATTCTCGCCACTCTGCAACACATACAAGACCATGCAAAAACACTTGAAGAACCTGAACAACTCATTCTTCAACACTGCTATAAGGAGCTACGAGCAAAAAAAATGACTCGGCAGCGTGCCGCCCTTCTCGCGTCTACCATCCTGGATAAGCCGATCAGTACCAATGCCTGGAGAAAGAAAACAGATCGCTGGGCAGAAAAACAAGGTATGGAACCGCTTGGACAAACAAAGCGCCGCGCTCGAAGTAGGGTATCTGGTCAGAATGAGGATGCTTGACCATCTACATACCTAAATGGACAAATGGGTATAGTTCTGACCATTTATCTAAAGTAAATATATGATTGTAAAGCTCTGTATGATGCTTGCTTTCTTCGAGGTTTTGATATATGCTACGGGCAGATATCTGGTCAGACATTAACAACAGATAGACCGAGGCCCCTGACTTCCCAAGCGGCGCATCACCACAACGTTCCGCCGGGAGCAGGGACCTCTAGAACCAGAGCGACTCTGCTAGAGCTACCAGAGATCGCGTCTTGACATAGGCGTAGTGTATGCACTACCACACACCTCGTCAAGCCGCATAAGATTTTTGTCAGCCCGTACGCGAGTAGCTCCGTGTACGGGCTTTTTTCATACCTGGCGAAGGGTGCTCACTGAGCACCAAAAAACCCCACCGGGCGGGTGGGGCAATCTTGGCAGAGCGGCGGGCTCATATATTTGGTGCTGACACCTCCAAGTATATGGCCTCAAAGCTCCAAAGTCAATAGGAGCAGACCATGTACACTCGAACGAACGGTACCAGGCACAGCAGCAAACCCACGACGACGCCGGCTGCGCCGGCGGCACTCCTCACCCAGCATTCGCTCGTTCGCTTCTCAACTCCTCACCCCGAAACGCTTGTGACGTTGCTCCGTGCCCAAGACTGGCGCACATGGCGCGAGTCGTCCAAAGATTGGCTCCTCGTGAAAGACGGCGCCATGATCGGGGTCGACGTCGATGGTCACATCCAGGCGATGGGCGAGGATGCCGAGATCTTCATGGCGAACCTTACCAGTTGGGTAGGTGGCATCCTCGCCGTCATGAGCAGCGTGCGGCGCTGTATCGGCGTCTGTTGCCGCTGCCAGGACGCCTATGGGTACCCGGTGAGTGTTGACGGCGATACGTTATGTGAAGAGTGCTATCGGAGGCAGTCATGAACTCCACGAACGGACACGCGCCGGCGCTGCCTGCCATCTCACCTGACGTCGCCCATGAGCGCGGCTATGTCCGCATTCAGAGTGAGCGCCAGTTGAGCGCCTATACTCAGTCCCTGACCCTGAAGCAGCAGCAGATCCCCGGCCTGCTGATCCCGGTCTACCAGCTCGGCAACCCTACTCCCTATGAACATGTGCTTCGGCCTGATAAGCCGCGCATCGACGACTATACCGGCAAGCCGATTAAGTACGAATGGCCCGCGCGTGTGCCGCTGGTGCTTGACGTACTGCCCTGCTACCGCGAAGCGCTGCAGGACCCGACGATCCCGATCTGGATCACTGAGGGCGCCAAGAAGGCTGACGCACTGGCGAGCGCCTTCGGCCCGTCAATCGTGCCGATGAATATCAATGGTGTCTGGGCCTGGAAGCACCCCCATAAAGACGGATCGTCACACCCGCTTGATGACTTCGATCAGGTTGCCTGGAACGGGCGTCAGGTCGTGCTGGCCTTTGACAACGATGTAGTCCGCAACCCCAAGGTACAGAAGGCGCTACGGGCGCTACGGGGATTTTTGAAGACGCGTGACGCAACGGTACGCGTCCTGGTGTTGCCTGATGACGGCGAGAAGATCGGTGTTGATGACGCGCTCGCCGGCGGCATGACCGCAGACGAGCTCCTGAGCCTTGTTCACGACGATCTCCCGCAGCCGGCAGCCGAGCCACAGCCCCGGCGCTACCTTACCGAAGACGAGATCGACCTCCTCAATCCACCGACCTGGCTGATCAAGGGCGTAATGCCAGCCGGCGAGGTAACGCTCGTCAGTGGGCCTGGTGACGCCGGCAAGACGTTCATTGTTACCGATATGATGAAGCGGGTAGCCCAGCACTACCCGGTGATGTATGGCGCCCTCGAGGATGCTCCTGGTATCCGTATCCGCAAGCGTGCCTGGGAGTTGCATTACCAACTGCCAAAGAACGGTAACTTTCTGATGTGGACGCAGGCGCTTGACCTGTACGACGCGGTAAGCGTTGATAGCTTCATTGCCGAGGTCGTACCGCTTGGCCTTCGCATGATCACGCTCGATACCCTTTCACGCGCCCTTGGTGGCGCTGACGAAAATAGCAACACTGATATAGCGATCGTGATGAACAACTGCGAGCGCATCGCCCATCAGACTGGCGCGGCCGTGGTTCTTATTCATCACACGACGAAGGATGGCGCTGCCTTTCGCGGTGCCTCGGCATTGAAGAACAACACGTATGGACACCTCGAAATTAGCCGCGACGATGACCTAATCCAGTTCAAGATCGGGTGCATCAAGAACACGCCCGAGGCTGCACCGCGCTACTTCAAGCTCGTGACCGTACCAATCCCTGACATCATTGACGACGACGGCAACCAGGTCTCGAGTGCGGTGATTCTCCCAGCCGATCGTGTGGCCAATGGCGACAAGATCACTGGGAACCAGATCAAGATGTTGGTGGCGCTGCTGGACATCACCGACGCGCAAGGCGGGGCCGCAACCTCCGACCTTGAAAAAGCCAGCGGGCTTGTCGGCAGTAGCTTTTACTCTGCGCTCAAGCGGCTGCGCGCTCTCGGGCTAGTCGATAAGGGCGACAAGCAGCGCGACCCCATCACCATCACAGCAGCCGGCCGCGCTCGTCTCTCAGTCGAGTCAGCGAATCCCGAGCATCAATCGGGCGGCGTGACAATGAATATAGCCCCACCCTTTGAGGTCAACACGCGGCTTAATCGGGCCATTACTCCATTACTCCAAAAAGACTCTGAGGGCAAAGAATTACTCCAAAAAGACGCATGGAGTAATGACGTGGCCGATCCCACCGAAACAGACCCTGATAATGCCGGTTACTCCAACGTTACTCCAACGGCTGTACCCGCTCCAGAAGCCATTACTCCAATTACTCCAAAATTACTCCAAGAGACAAATTGGAGTAACGAATTACTTACTCCACACCCTCTCTCTCCCTTAGGAGAGGGAGTATGGAGTAATCGCGACAGTAATGGCCTAGAACACGATCTAAGACGCATCGCCGAAATCACCAAAGCTTTGGAGACTGGCAACATAAAAGCGGCGCGCAAAGCGGCTGGCGACATTCGCGGGCGCAAGGAACAGAAAGCCGCCGATCTCAGGATTGATGAGTACATCGCAGCGCAGAGCACTGAGGAGGCGGCATCATGAGCCGCGACGAGGATCCCAAACTGACCCTCGACGACAACGAATGGCGCTGCTATAAGCGCGCTACCCGGAACCTACGCCACAAGCAACGCATGGAACGCACGAGCGAGGCTGAACCGCTGGCCTGGCTACGCGCCGTGGAGTGGGATGACGCCGGCGATCCGGTGCTGGCCACAGCCGAAACCGTTTCGGTTCTCCCCTTGGAGTTGGTCGCATGAGGAGGGCCGATGGATCAACGTTGGGCGGATCTGTACGCAGCGGTCGCCCGTCAGGCCGTCCACGACCTGCATTCGGGCTATACGCATCCACGGCACATGGACGCGGCGCGCTGGCTGGAAGCGGCCGGCTTGCTCGACCAGGCGCAGCGGAGCCTACCACGACGGATACACAGAACATTTGTTCTGAAAAGGAGTACGTATCATGGCACCCTTGAACGCATCGGAACAGGAAAAGGTTAACGCCCTTGCGGCGTTAGAACAGGCCAAATGGAACAACGAGCGCTATGTCCCTGATGTGGAGCTCGCGAACGCTCGGGAACTGGTCGCCTATGCCGAGGCCAATGCGGAGGCACGCGAGCAGCGGACGGTAGACCTAAAGGCCGAGGAAGACAAAAAGACTGCCGCACTCACGGCAGCGCGGGACGCGCTTGCACGAGCAGCCCAGGCTGAGTATATGCGCCGACGCCACGCCGCTTTCAAGGGGACGGCCGCGCAGTGGGAGCAGATGAAGGGCGCGATCCTTCAAGACTTCTTGCTGGGAGCAAATGAAGGGCGCGATGAGGTCGCCGAGCAGAAGCGGGCCAGCATGGAGTATGGGTTCTGATGCACTCCACCCCCACCCCGGTAAGTAAGCCAACGTGTCAGGGGCTCAACAAGCATGCTGAGCCATGCCGAGGCGGGGTAGCAGCGGGTAAGCAGTGGTGCTTTGCCCATGACCCGGATCGTCTCCTTGAGGTGGCAGTGG
>MWVY01000094.1_pt1 | contig 20985 bp, 35 predicted proteins | sample 1047251 | NCBI WGS metagenome assembly MWVY01 (sample SAMN06349983, study PRJNA376086) | soil metagenome | isolation source: MS7-5 sample Antarctic (ecotone) soil | place: Antarctica | collected 2015-01-13
TGCTCGACGTATTGGGTGCCGGTACTCCGGCGATCAACCTTGAGCGGAGCGCCAGCCCACAGGCTGAGGTAGCTCTGTCGATCGCCCCCCTTGCGGTAGGCGTCGTGGGACTTGACCCACCCCACCAGTTCGTCACGCACCACCGCCACCCCGGGTGAGGTGGACAATATCGCGGTGAGCGCCTCGATCGTCGCGTCGGTCGTGAAGTAATGGGAGAGGAGCGGACGGGGCGGGAGCGCGTCCGCATCCTTGCCCTTGTGCTGGGCTGTCTCCCGCTCCCATGTGGCGAGGTCGTCCTGGTACTGGTTCCACGCGTCACGCTGGAGCGCGTCCAGCGGAGCACGGGCGTACTCGTTCGCCGGAGACTTACCACTCCCGGGGTCTCCGATCACGGCCAGCCACAGGTTTACGCGCTCGATCCAGCCTGGCTTGACGACCACCGCGCGGCTATTGCCGATGGCGGCAGCAGCGAACCCCAGGAGGGGGACCGCGATCATATCGACGGGCACGTTGAGTGCCTCCGCGCCGTCCTCGATGTACCGCCGGATGGCCGCCGGGAAGACATCGACGGGAAACTCTGGGAGTGATTCGCTCTGCTCCGCACAATGCACATATGCACTATTGTCCAGATCGTCGTGCTGGCCGTTGGCTTGGGCCTGGCTTCGGCGCAGTCGCTCGGCGGGGTTGGTCGGTGGGGCGTATCTCATCGCGCACCGCCCGGCACCGACGCGTAGTCGTCGAGGAAGCGGACCGCATCCCGGAAATGCGTGCAGCCGGGGAGGAAGGATTGGGCGATCGCCACCGCGTCAGAATTCCAGCGGCATTGGCGACACCAGGCTTTTTTGGGCCAAATTACCAGCCGGTCATGGCCACCGCAGAGCGGGCACGAGGAATGTGCTTCACCCGATCTGTCCTCGATTATGTGGAACCCGGCCAGCTCCAGGACTTCCCGGACGCTCACCCGTTCCTTGACGTTCTCGGCGAGCGCTTTCCAGTCCTCGTACTCCCGGGTCCGCCGTGCCGCGGTCTTCGGGTCCAGCTGGACAATCCGGACGCGACGGGTGAGCTCCTCATCGAACGCGCGGAACCGCTCGGCCGCCATGTACCGCGCCGTCTCGTCGAGGTCGGGGTCGGACGCGTCGTCGCGGAAGACGTCGCGATACGCCATAACCGCGTCAACGGAACAGAACCGGACATCGGCCTGGGCGTCGAGGAAGGAGCAGTCTGGAGGGGTAGCGGTTGAAGGGGTGTTGTGCGATACTGGCTGTGCATTCATAAACACCTTCTCTCTGGAGAACGCCTGGGGTTTGCCTCCCAGGCGTCCTCGCTTTGTGTCACGCGGCTTCTGGCTGCGGTGACTGGCGCGCGCGCCGATCCGCGATCACTTGCCGGAGGTGCTCGAGGTCGGTCTCGTTGTAGACGCGGAAGCGGTTCACGCGCCGCGCCGGAGGGATCACCCCGAGCCGTTCGAGCTTCTGGATCAGCGCCACGCTGACGCCAAGCTCCTTGGCCGCCTCACCGCTTGTCACCATTGCCTCGAACATGGGTCACCTCCATACGCGATACGCGATTCCCTACGCCCCAGCCTATCTCAATTCGGGACCGGATACAAGTAAGTGGTTACGTCCTTTCGATGGGAAATGGATACTCGACTCGCCAACCTTCCTCGTCTACAAAAGTCACGATGACTTCCCGGATCGGTCGACCCGTGAATGAAGCACGGCGGTTTGCGGCTTCGATGATGGTCGGTCTCAACTCCAGGGGGGTTGGATCGCAAAGCATCGCGAGATGCCCACGAAGACGCGGCGCGATCTGCTCGAGGGTGTAGCCCTCTCGTTGGAGCAATCGAATATGCACGATCAGCTGGACTGCCGAGGGTATCGGGTAAAGCGATCGCGTGGCACCTTCATGCCAGCGCTTCACCGGGTAGGGAAGGAGTCGCTTGCGTTGCCAATACCGGATAGTTACCGCGTCGACCTTTTCGCTGTCTCGAGTGATGAGGAGGTCGAGCTCTTCAAGGAGTTCGTCGACCGTCAGATATTCGACGCTGGACTCGTCGAAGCCCGGATCAATAGCTCGAATCCAGTCCGTCCAGGTTTCTCTGCTGATCGAAACCGTGATTGGGTGGGCAGTGCCGGTAGCTCTTGCTGTCGTCAGGACGACAGTTGCGTCTCTGCGTTCGTCATCGGCCATCGGCGGCCCTTCCGTTCGATACAATGAAATCGCCCTCACTGGCTGTAACCGGTGAGACGCTCTCACTCGCGGCCTGGCGTGTTCAGGCCGCGAGTTTTCCCACGAGCGCGAACCCCTCCAACATCCGTTCGACCGCTTCCGATCGCACGCGCCACCCCGCGCGGCGACTCAGCAGCACGCCCTCGAGCCGGCCATCCCGAAGCCATCGCCGGATGGTCTCCTCCGTGACGCCGAGCAGCTCCGCGACCTCGGGCACTGTCAGTAGTCTTTCCATAGCAACCTCCATATAGGCGCTTTGTTGCGCCCTTACCCCTACATGATAGCACAGTACACTTGCGCAATGTAGTAATAACGGTATATACTGGAGAGTAGAGACACAGGGAGCGTCTCATCGTATCAGCGCCGGACCACCGTTTACAGACGGCCCGGCAAGCCCAGGGAGGGCATTATGGTCACCACGGTGAACACTACGGTTGAGACGCGGACGCAGGCACTTCAGCGACTGGCCAGGGTTGCCCGCGAGTCGGGCGTCAAGCTCATGCGAGACAGCGACGGCGCGTACTGGGCGACCAGCGTCTCCGAACCCGGTTGGCTGTATCGGCTGGAGCCGGACCGCTGCGGCTGCCGAGGGTTCGCGCACCATCGCCGATGCCGACACCTCGCGGCGCTGCTGAGCCATCTGGGGTACCTGGACGATCCCGACCCGGACCCCGCCGGCGGCGCGCTGCCGGACTGCGCGGAGTGCCACGATGCCGGGGTAATCGACGGCCCACACAGCCGATGGGTTGGCCCGGCGCGGACCGGATTCCGGGACACGTGGACCACGGCGGTTCCCTGCCCGGTGTGCGCGGGTGAGCTTGCGGCCTAGCGGTGACGATCGGGGGAGGGGAGCGCACCCTCCCCCCACGACGGGAGACACACCATGACGTACTGGATTCGCTGGCACGGTGCGGGCGGCGGGAAGGGTCCGCGCATCGGGCCCTTCACCCATCGCCAGGAGGCCGAGGCCGCCCTGCTCAACCAGGTGCGCGCCGCCGCCGCCGAGCTCGAGTACGGAACCGGCAAGGCGGGGGTGTGGACGCCGGACGGCGCGCTGTACCGCGACGACATGTTCGATGAGACACCTCTTGGCCGCTACGTCATCGAGGACGAACGGGCGGCCGACGCGGCCCAGGACGAGGAAGCCCCTGAGAGGCCGTAGGATCGCCCCCACCGAACGAAACTACCGACAACGGCCTGGGCGTCATGCTCGGGCCGTTTCGCTGCGCACGACATAGCCCTCAGAACCGCTTGAAGATATGCTGCCGCTATTCTCAAGGGACGAAGCAGCAACGAGGGAGAGAGATGTCTGCACGGCTTGAGAAACGTGAAACGATGGTCCGGGTCTACGAGAAGCCAAAGGACTACGAGCGTGACGCCGCGAAACTGGCGAAAGACAACTGGTCGGTGGACAGCGTTACGGAGCGCCGCCCACGCAGCGGGATCGGTCGCATCGCGCTCCTGTGGTTGTGGGCATTGGTCTTCCCACCGAAACCCGAACTGGTTGTCACCTACGCTCGCGTAACCCTGAACAAGGGGTATGTCCGGTGTTTCTCCTGCGGAACGATCAATCGCGATACGAAAGGGGCAACCTGCACAAACTGTGGAGTTGTACTCAGCACCTGAGTGGAGGGCGAGCCCACCGACATCGCCGGATCACGGAGCCTCGCCAGAGACCGCGGGAACGCTTAGGAGCGATGAAACCGCCAGCTGCGACTCCTGATACCTTCGGGACGGGAACGGTCCGACATACCCCTCAAAGGCTCTGGGGGATATGATGCCCGACCATGAGCGACCAACCATCCGACCACGACGACATGGTCGCCGACCGACCGACCGACCAGAAGCATGGTCGCGACCAACCACCGACCAACCAGCCGACCACACCGGCCTGGGTCTCGATGGAGATCGCCGCGGCCGACCTCAATATTACGGTCAATGCGGTGCGCCAACGGATCAAGCGCGGCACGCTGATCGGGATTAAGACGGAGGCCGGGTGGTTGGTCGATATGGTCGCGACCAACCAGGAATCAGGGACCGACCGACCGACCACGCGACCAACCAACCACGCGACCACACCGACCGACCAGCAACCGACCATCGACCTGGCGCCGCTCGTCGACCACATCGCTGGGCTCGAACGGCAGGTTCAGCACCTGACCGAGGCGGCGACGGGATGGCAGATTCGGGCCAGACAAGCGGAGGATCAACTCAAGCAGCTGACCGCCGGCGAGATCGTGCCAGACACCGCTCAGGAGGCCCCAGGATCGCCTGAGACGAACGAAACCGGCCCACGAGGGGTATGGGATAGGCTACGCCGGTGGATCGCCAGAGAAGGGTAGGAGCGTTCACCACTCTCTGATCGTTGGTGATACCGTTGAGGAATCGATCCAGTATCGTGTCATCGAGGCGGGTCGGTGAGACATTTGCGGTCGACTCGCGATCAAAGAGCGGGCGGAGGGTTGTTGCCCTCCGCCCGCTGACCCGACTTCGTTATGCTGTAGCACCTGAGCGAAAAGGCTCAAGTGCTGTGCCCTCCTACGGCAGGACGACAAAGTCGCCGTTGCTAAGGAGAAAAATCGTGACGCCATTAAGAACACTGACATTCTTGACGGTAATGGTCAGGTCATTGAGGATGGGACTGTTGTTGAGGATGTTGTTGAGCGCCGTCACCGTCAGGTTGTTGAACGAATCATCAACCGTAATGACCCTGACGTTTGTGAGATTTGCTTGGACGACCGCCGCGATGAGACCAGCCGCGCCACCCTGGTTTCCCGTATTGCCCTGATTCTGCGCGGCAACACTGGCACCCGTGCCACCCAAAAGGGCAACGGCGAGGGCTCCTGATACTACTCGTTGCTTGATGGACATTCCCATGGGTATGAACCTTTTCTACTACTGGGCTTCCCTACCGGAAACTCAGGTGAGAGCCGAATCCAGCTCTCAATAGACTCTGACTATGCAGCCCTTGTGCCACGGTCCTCGCTCCTGTCCCCTGTCATGATCAGACGAGGGTGCACCGTGATAGCGACGTGTCGATCTACATCATTTGCCGTCATTGAGACTCAGTCCCGCTATCGCATAATTGACATTATCCGCAAACGCCCCAGACTCCACCTGAACATTGCGAGGTGTCCAGACGACACAGGCGCTATGATCGCAGGGGTCGTACGATCATAGCGCCTTCGATGGTGAACCGGGGAAATCGACAATGTGTCGGATTTGGCGTGCTGAACTTCCTAAGGTTGGGACTCGCCCGCTCACAAAACCCGTAGCATGGCGGCGATCGTATCCGACTCGCGCGAGCGGGCCGCATCACGCGCAACGGGGTCCGTGCCAGCGGCTTCGTCGACCGCCAATTCGTGCAAGGTGCTGGCGGTGCCTTCGGCCCTCCCCATCAAGTAAGCCGACAACCATTCCCGCGCATAGCGGTCGCCCTGGCCCGCATCCCGGACGGCCGTCTCCACGATCGCTTTCCAGGTTTCCGGGGGACAGGCGTCGGTCAGCGCGAGCACATAGGCGCGCTCAGTCTCCCGGCGCGGACGGCCCGGCCCGCCGGGATGCCCCTTCACGAACTTTCCGGATACGTCGCGGTCGCTTTCCTGTCCATCTAAATGGTCATTCGTCGGCATCGGGGTCTCCTTCATCGGGCTATCCGGCAATCGGCCGACCGGCAATGTCGTAGGTCGGTGGCGTGGTGAAAGGGTCCTGATAGGGCACGCCCTTCCAGCGCGGATTCCGGAACAACGTCGAGCCTTCGCCGCGGTTGGCGCGCATCTGCTCGATCGCGCGTTCCCGCGTCTCGGCCGCCGTGGCCACCTCTTCCACGCGGGTCCGCACGGGATCGGCCGCCGCCGAGCGGAGGCTCGCGTCGATCTCGCGGATGCGGTCCTGCACCCGGCTGATGCTGACGGCGTCATCGGCCGGACCGGCCCGCAGCGCGTCGATCGCGCCGGCCCGAAGCCGGGCATCAACCGCCCGGGCGGTTGTGTAGGCCAGCGCCGGGTCATCGCTGAGCTGCGCCCCTTCGAGCAGCCTGGCGAGATCTGCGGCTCCGGCGCTGGCCACCTGATCGCCAATGAACCCGCGCATCGCCGCCGCCTTGGTCCATTGGTCCGGCGTGAGCTTCACGCCAACATCAACGCTGAGCAGCCGGTTGAGCGCGCGGGCACGAGCCGTCGCCGCGGCCGTCGTCGCGAGCATCTCATCTTCGGCCGCACGGAGCGCCGCGAGCCGCTCCTGCTCGAGGGATGCGCGCGCCTCCGGGTTGTCTGTGAGGGTGGGCACCGCGTCCAGGTGCGCAAGAGCGCGACGATGGACGTCGCCCGCCTGGCGCATGGTGTCGAACAAGTTCGTGATCTCCTGATCAACTTCGGCGATGGTCATGATGTGTGCTCCTTTCGCTGACGTCGAGGTCGAACCGGAACACCGGCGGAGTGGTCATGGCTTCATTCCCTTCGATCTCCAGTTGAATATCGGCTTGTCGCACCCTGAGGCTCCAGGAGGCCCGTGGTGCGATTCTTTTCGACGCAAGGTATCCGGAGCCCTTTTCGGACCGGCGCGGGCGGGGTTTCCGCGCCGGATCAACGGGGCGGGCGGACGGGATCGGCCGAGTTCGAGCCGTTGGACGATCTCGATCAGATCGCGAATCGTGTCGGTCATGACGTGAACCGATCAAGGCCGGCGACACCATCGACAACGATGTCTTCGTCGGGCGAATTGTGCATATATGCATTGTGCGGAGAGGGTATGCGTGATTCCTGACGGGGGCGCGCACCGGTCGGGACTTCCCGGTTCTCGACCCGTCCCTCGCCTTCGAGCAGCGCGAGTACGGTGTCGACGTCTTCCGATGGAACGCTGTTGCCCAGCCCGCGGCGCAACTCCCGCCGGGCCACCCATGCACCGTTCGCCTTGCCGAGCACGCGCAAGATGCGGGTCGCCAGGCCGGCGCTCTTCGTACTCCCCATCGCGGCGAACCGGGGCAGCACCCGCACGAGGTGGCCACGGAAGTACTCGACTACCTGGATCGCGTCGGAAACGGTGTCGGCGTCGATGGGGCGGCCAGCACCGGGATGATGGAGGGCATGAAGGACGAGGGCGATCCGGGCTACCTGTCCGGGATACTTGGCGTAACACCCGGCGGCAATCCCGGCCGATTCAGTGATGATGGCCCCGTTCTCGACGTACCACGCGCCAAAGACTGACCGCGCCTCGGGCGTGAACGGCACCACGTCGACGGTGCCGGGAGTCGGCGCGCGCAGTTTCCGGAACAGGGAGCAGGTACCGCTCTCGGCGGTCCTGCTCAGTTCGGTCTCACTCCACACAATCGGGCGCGCCGTCGGCCACGTCATCAGGATGCGCTCAACGAACCCATCCCGGCGCTGAGCCTCTTCCCCCAGGTCGGGCAGGATGTCCGGCTGAATCCCGCCCACGATCGGCACCACGGGGTGCTCGACGTATTGGGTGCCGGTACTCCGGCGATCAACCTTGAGCGGAGCGCCAGCCCACAGGCTGAGGTAGCTCTGTCGATCGCCCCCCTTGCGGTAGGCGTCGTGGGACTTGACCCACCCCACCAACTCGTCACGCACCATCGCCACCCCGGGCGAGGTGGACAATATCGCGGTGAGCGCCTCGATCGTCGCGTCGGTCGTGAAGTAATGGGAGAGCGCCGGACGGGGCGGCAGCGCGTCCGCCTCCTTACCCTTGTGCTGGGCGGCCTCCTGCTCCCATGCGGCGAGGTTCTCCTGGTACTCGTTCCAGGCGTCGCGCTGGAGCGCGTCCAGGGGGGCACGGGCGTACTCGTTCGCCGGAGACTTGCCACTACCAGGATCCCCGATCACGGCCAGCCATAGGTTTACGCGCTCGATCCAGCCTGGCTTTATCACCACTGCGCGGCTATTGCCGATGGCGGCGGCAGCGAACCCCAGCAGGGGCACGGCGATCATATCGGCCGGCACGTTGAGGGCCTCCGCGCCATCCTCGATGTACCGCTGAATGGCTGCCGGGAAGACGTCGACGGGAAACTCCGGGAGTGATTCACCATCGTCGAACATATGATCATATGAACTATTGCCGGGGTCGTGCTGTCCGTTGCCGTTCTGGCCCATGACGCGCTTGAATCGTTCTTCGGCGGATGTGGGCATCGCTAGACCTCCACATCGGCGGCGACGGCCAGCCGGCGGACGGCCTCGCTGAACGACGTCAGACCGAAGTAGGTCTTGGTCAGATCGAGAATGTCGCCGTGATATTGGCAGCTGTAGCAGTGGACATAATCTCCATCGCCGTAGACCACCATCGACGGATTGACATCGTCGTGAACGCCGAGAAAGCAGCGACACTTCCAGCGGTTCCGGCCGGTCCGGATCAGATCGACGCGCATCATCTGGGTGAGGAAGCGGTCGATGCTCCAAATGCGCTTGAGGTCCTGGGCCAGGTCGATCAGGCCAGCCCGACGTTTGGCGCCGGTGTCTTCATACGTCGGACCCCGGGGATCATCCCGAAACTTCTGGGCCAGTCGCTGCCGGCGCGCCAGTTCCGCCAACATCGCATCGATCCGGGCATCACAGAAGGCGACGGTGCTCGAGGTCCGGTCGTTCCCGGCCTCGAGGGACGCGGCCCGTTCGGTCATGTAGAACGAGAGCCAGTCCCGGAGGGTGTCATCGGGCCAGTCGGGGGAGCGGTAATCATCGGGAATAGGGGTACTGAAGACGCGCACCCGTCCGCCGGGGCTAGCGCTGGGTGGGGGTTTGCGGTAGGATGTATTTGTCATTACAACACCTCGGTTCGAAGCGGTGAGGGATTCGGTCCCCTTGCCGCTTCACTGCGTTAATCCGTCGCGGACTTCGCGACGCGTGCGGCTTTCCGGTTCGCCTTGCGCTGCTCCAGCAGGAGCCGGAGATACTCGACTTCAGCCGGGGTGTAAATCCGGAACCGCGCCAGGCGCCGGGCCGGCGGAATCTCCCCGGCAAGCTCGAGTCGCCTGATCCAGGATGGGTTTATGCCGAGCATCCTTGCCGCCTCGCCCGCCATGACCTGTTCGCTCATCCGTCACCTCCGCGGTTCACTCATGCGTTACTGAGACCATCATAGCACCGGATAGAAGTTATTGCTACCGTTGGTTGTTGTTGGCGTGATCGGGTGGAATGTCGTAGTGATAGCCCTGCTTGCGGCCGTCCGCATCGATGAACTGGATCTGCACCGCGGTGATTGTGTTCTGTTGGATCCGCCCGTACTGGTGCGCGACCTCAGTGATCGCCTCGCTGATACCCATCGGGTCGGGGTTGCGCCCTGACCCGACCCAGGCACGTAGTCGGGTCCTGATTTGCTCAAGGCTGTAGCCGAGACCCTTCAATTCGAGTAACTCGTTAATCGCGAGCGCGGCCGATGTGATCGGGTATAGCGCCCTGGTGGCGCCGTTGTGCCAGCGCTTGGTGGGGACAGGGATGATGCCGGCCTTTGTCCAGTACCGGATGTTGTCCGCGGTGACGCCGGCGACGTCGAGGCGCTCCAGGTAGGCGAGGAGTTCGTCGAGCGTGCCTTGCTGCTCAGTCTTCGTGCTGGGGAGCCAGTCGGCCCAGGATTCGCGCCTGGCGGCTTCGGGTGGTTCGGTGGGCATCGGGGTTGCCTTCGGTTGGGGGGTGGTGGCGATCATCGAATCGTGTCCTTCACTACGTTCCCAGTGAGGCAGTGAGCATCGCTACTCGTTCCTCTGCCCGCTTGTGGGCCTGAACGATTTCCCCTGGGTCTGGGCGGGGTACGACGTCCTCAAGTGTGGCGACGATCCGGGCCTGCTCGAGGTCGGAGAGGTCGAGGCTCTCAAGGTTGGTATCGGCCGATCGCCAGAAATACCCACGGTGGAAGATGCTGGATTGCCCCTCAAGGTCGAGGTGACACTCGCGGATAGAGCCCAGGTATCGGATCGTGCGTTGCCGGGGCCGGCCGTCTACGCGCACGCTTTCCACAAGCACGGCAGAGCGGAGCCACTCCTCACGGATGATGGGCCGCGATACCTCGTACGGCTTCCAATCGACATCTGGGTACCGCTCAACCATCCAGGGGTCTGGATCCCGCCATTCCCCGGTGAACCGCCGCTCCCCGGTGAACTGGTCCTTGCGCCGCTTTCGCTTCCATCTCACGAACATGCTCACCCTCCGCTGTAGTGCCGACAAATGCGCAAAATTGTGACATTTGGGAGCACTACGCCCTGTCTCGTAGAATGGAATCGCCCTCCGACTGCGAATCGGGTGGGGCGACCTCAGTCGCGGCCTGGTTCATTCAGGCCGCGGCTTTTCCCATGTCACCATCCTGTCGACGTTCCTCAAGGAATGCCTGCAGCGCTTCTTCCTCCACACGCCACCCGGCTCGATCCCCGAGCTTGATGGCGCTGATCTGCCCCTCCGTAATCCATCGCTTGACGGTCCTGGGGTGCACCTTGAGTGCTTCCGCGATCTCGTTGACGGTCATCAGTGGCATTGAATCCTCCTTTGTGGATGTTCCACCATACACATATAGTATCACGAATATCCCCCCATGTATTGCTATGTACAGTCCACTATGTTACAGTATGTGTATGAGGCAGAGAGGTCGCCTCACCTGATTCGTTCGCTGGACCACCGTTTCGCAGACGGCCCGGCATAGCCCAGGAGGGCACATGGACACCATCACCGACATCCGGATCACCGAAACCGTCGACCAGGCGCGTCGCCGGCTGGCCCAGCAAGCGCGGGAGTCCGGGGTCAAGGTCCGCATCGGCAGTGACGGCCGGTTCTTCGTCAGCTCGGCCAGCCGGTTCGGCCACGAGCATTTCGTCACTGGCTGGTCGTGTGACTGCGACGGCTTCGCCCGGCATGGCCGGTGCATGCATCACAGCGCCGTCCTGGCCTGCATTGGCTGGCTGCCGGACGACGACGATACCGTCGCCTAGACTCACCAGCGGGCCGGTAATGGGCCGGCCCGCCTACCCTGAAGGAGATCACGATGACCAACCAGCACGACGAAGGCCTGTCGCGACGAACGTTTTGCCTCAAGCACAACAACACGGCCACGAACGGGGTATGCGCCATCTGCGGCAATCGCACCGAGCCGGTGATCGGCCTTGAGGTCTTCGTCGAGGGCACCTGGGCAGAGCTGTGCGAAACGTGCATCGACCAGTACGCGCCAGACCTTGCGCCGCACCGCGGTCTGGGCATGGAGACCACATGACCATCGTCGACTTCATCAACGCCCTGCCCGACGACGTCCGCCGGCTCGAACCGGTGTTCACCACCATCCGGCTCGTCGCTGCCCTGTTCGGCCTGCGAACGTGGGAGGATGGATCGATGAGCCCGTAGAGGCCCCTGCAACGCACCACGTTGCCCCAGGACCGACGAAGCCACACACAAGGAGCACCATCACCATGAGCACCAACGATACAGCGAACCCCGGCAAGACCCTGAAGGAACGCGTTATGAGCACCACCACACCCCCTACGGCCGATTCACCATCGCCCACCATGACCTATGCCCCGTTTTCGCCCGCCATCGAAGCCGCCTTTTACGCCTTGTTCGAGGCGCTCCTCACCGTTGACCCGGGCAATATGGGCGAACCCGGACTCCTGGACACCCTGCCACCAGCGACCCAGTGCAGCATGATCATCCTCGCCCTCCGGGCTGTCGAAGCCGAGCTCATCGACCGTGGGCGCAGGAGCACCCAAACCGTTGATGACGTCCCCTTCTAGCGAAGAGACACACCGGGTCGCCACCGACGATCCCGGCGACACCGCCGCCTGAGTTGTCACAATTTGTGACAACCCCTCGTAACGGGTATTCGTGTGAATACCCGTTACGCTCAATTTCCCGCCAGGAGCGAATCCCGATGACACTGAACCAAGGAGTGCCTACCATGAACACGTTCCCACCACCCACGCCGCCGATCGGCTACTTCGGCGGTATGTTCACCGGCCGCGTTGAAGTCGAGGGCGTGCGGATTCACATGCACCGCGATCTTTGGTTCGATCGCGATATCGATGGCTCGTGGACCATCGTGGCGATGCTGCCTGAGGATGCGAACGCCAAAGGGGGCTACCCGAATGATGCGCCGTCCGGCGGGATCCTCGTTACCGATCCGGTCATCCAGGCATTCATCGATCGTCTTGGGCAATTGGTGGCCGACCCAGAAGCGTTCGGAGAGAACGAGACAATTGGCCCAAAACAGACGCCCAGAGCACTCGACGCGGCCTGAGACGCGCCACCATTTGCCCCAGCGAACGAAACCAGCGGCGACGGCTCATACCATTGGTGTGGGCCGTTTCGGCGCGGTATCGGCTTGGCAAGGGTGGAAGCGCGAATCACCTTTGCAAAGCAAAGGTGATGAAGTGCCTACCGAACGCACTTATACCGACCGCTGGGGCAACGCCCGCACGATGAACACCCGCTGGGTTAGGCGCTTCGGTGGCGATGCTCACGGCAGTGGCTCGGCGACTCAAGCAACTCGACAAGGACGCATCCGAGGCCGGGCGGGTACGGATTTTCGCCTACAACCAGATCGGTGAATTGCTTGGCCCGGCTCTGCCGAATGGCGGCGTGGTGAACCCCTACGGGTCAAACCAGTATAAGAAAGTGGACGTGTCACAAGATGGTGACACGTCCAAATCTGGGGTTGCGCGCAATCGCGATTATCAATGCCGGACCATCAAACAGCACTGGGATAAAGTCGAGCCTATCGTCGAAGCGATGAAGAAACCCAGCGTCAACGCGGTGATGCGGGAGATCAGCACAACAAGGAGGTCAAGTTGCTACCTGGCAACTTGACCTCCCGGGACCAATCCATAAGCTCGCGCAATTACAAGTGCCACACCATTAAGGACCACTGGGTGGCTGTCGAGCCGCTTGTCGAGCAATGGCTGCCCCGCGTCAAGGATGCCGTGCAGTGCATGACGTCGATTGACGAGTTGGATCAGACGGAGGCGGTGTTCACGGCCATTGCCAAGCGGTTGAAGCAACTCGGCGAAGACGCCGCCGAGGCCGAGCGCGCCCGCATTTTGCTGTACATCCGCAGAGGCGAGCTACTCGACGACCCAAAGCCAGGTAATCCGAGACCAGAGACTGGACGCGGATCAACCTCGCTCGCGAGCGAGGTTGATCCCAAGTCTCAGGCCGAGATGGACCGCGACTGGCTTTCGCGCACGATCAAAACCCACAAGACATTCGTCGTGTCGATCATAGACGATATGAAAAAGCCGAGCATCCGGGGGATATTGCGCGAAATCAAGCGCATCACGTCGAGGATGGAGGCGTGCTCCCGCCACCGGTCCGGGGCGGCGAGCGCAACCCGTTTGGGCGATCCGGTAGACCAGAAATCAAGTCTCAACATGAAGACTTGATTTCGACAAAGCCAAAGCAACAACGGCAGCTGGACTGGCAGGCCCACAAGGTTGTCGAACACTGGGATGCGGTCGAGCCGCTGCTCGCGAAGGTGGATAAGTCGCCACATAGTAACCTATCCACTTCCAAGCCTTCGATTGAGAAAAAGCGGGATTACCAGGCCGGGCAACCCAAGGCCATCCGGTGCTAACCAGCACACGAAGCCGGAGGTAACTTCGTCCCGGGACGAAGTTACCTCCATGTCCCAGGTCGAGAGTAAACGGCGGTGGGCATCCCAAGGCCCGAGACCGGGCGCGGTTCAACCTCACTCGCGAATGAGGTTGAAAAAGCCAAAGCAACAACGGACAAACCAATATAGCGAAGAGCTAATGTCTTCCCGGGAAGACATTAGCTCAAATAAATCAAAGCAACAACGGCAGCTGGACTGGCAGGCCCACAAGGTTGTCGAACACTGGGATGCGGTCGAGCCGCTGCTCGCGAAGATGAAGAAACCCAGCGCCAACCCCAAACACGTTCATATCCCTAAGAGTGGTGATGTTGACAATGTACACATCACCTCGGACCAGATGCGCGCCAAGGTCCGGGGCGAACTCAACCCGGCCCTGCCCAACCATGGCGGGGATCGAACATCACCCACTTACCAAGGTGATAATATAACCTTGGCCCCAACCACAGAACGCGGCACGGAAGCCACCTATACTCTGCGCCTTCGCAAGGATGCGCCGGGCCTCCATCGCGGCGTCCTGGCCGGTGAACTGAGTCCACATGCGGCGATGATCGAGGCTGGATTCCGCGAGCGCAGGAACACCCAAGCCCGCGCCGCCGCCATCGCCCAACAGAACGTCCTGACGTTTCCCGGTGGGGATCGGTCATCACTTACCGGGCAAAGTAGTGTCACTACTTTGACTCCAGATGCAGAGCGCGGAGCCAGCTACCTCCTGGCCCGTGTCCGCCGGGATGCGCCGGAGGTCTTCGCGCGGGTCCAGCGGGGGGGGAGATCACGAGCGCACGTCATATCCCCGAGAGATCATCCTCGTGAAACCTTGCACAAGCCGTGTCCGTGGCCCCTGCCATCACCTTCGGCGATATGTCGTCCGTCTTGATCGGATATCATCGCCGGCATGAACGACGCGACAGGCAGCCCGGAGATCCCCGACAGGCAGCGACAGGTAACGACGGTCAGCGTGGCCGAGGCCGCCCACGCCCTGGGCATCAGCCATGACGCCCTACGGTCTCGCCTGCGCCGGGGCACGCTCGAGGGCTTCAAGGATGGTGACGAGTGGCGCGTCGTGCTCGCGGCCGACAGGCAGCCGACAGGCGACGTGCCACCCCAACAGGCAGCGACAGGTAACGCGACAGGCAGCCCGACAGGCAATGACCTGTCGCCCCTGGTCGACCTCGTGGAGCGCCAGGCGGCCGAACTGCAGCGCCTCGCCGCGTCGAATGCGATGTGGCAGACCCGGGCGGCGCACCTCGAGAACCAGCTCAAGCAACTCACCGCCGGCGAGACACCACCGGACACGTCGCCGGAAGCCGTAGGAGCGCCGGAGCGCGACGGAAGCACCGCTACAGGTATCTGGACATGGGTGAAGCGTGTGTGGCGCGGCTGAAGCGTGGTCTCAGCGAAGCCCAGAAGCGGATCTACGCCGCCGAAATGAACCTGGCCCGGCGTCAGTTGACTGGGGCTCAGAAGGTGTTGCTCGGCACGGCAATCGAGCGGGACATTGCGGATGAGGCGGAAGCGCGAATGCTGGCCGGCCGAACGCCCGACCCTCAGGACAATTGTCCTGAGGGTCCAGCGCCACAAACCCGAGATATCGTTGCCAAAACGGTCGGCCTAGGCTCTGGGCGAAACTACGAACGTAGTAAGCAGGTACTCGACGCGCTCAAACGGGAAGAAGACGGTCCGCAGTTGATCCAGCATGTTGCGTCCGGCGATTGGGACATGGACGACGTGCGCCGGTTGTGGCGCACGTAGGGGCGGGGAATCGAGCCACGTTATGACACGTTGCGGACAACCGTAGTTATCCCCCCGAACGAAAGGTAAGCCGGCCCACCCGACGGAATGATCGAAACCCAGACACACGGATGGCATCGTGATCGCGGGGGTGGCACGATCACAACGCCATCGATGGTGAACCGGGGAATCCGTCACTTTGCCGGATTTCGCGAACCGTCGATTGTGAAGGTGAGACTCGCCCACCCGGCCCGGACCGAAAGCAGCCAACTGCCAACTCGGCATGAGACCAAAAAACAGTCGGCTTAGCGGCCCGGTGCGGGTAGGCGCGCCCCTGGTCAGGGGTCAGGCCGTCTGGCGGAGCCGGCCATCAATCACCCCTTCGAATCGCTGACGGCCGTTCTGGTTGGACCAGGCCCGATCACGGCCATAGCGCTCAACATCCCAATGCCAAAACGCGCCCGTGATCAGCCCGTCGATGGCGCCCGCATCCTGGACATAGTCCGAGTACCACGAGCGTTGCACCAGGATCGCGAAGTCAACCAGGTCGAGCCGGTGATCGCGTCGGACGCGGTCGTAGTCAGCAACCGCGGCGTTGACGTGCTCGACGTCATCAAGGATGTCGGCAGCGGACTTCCCGCCAAACCCGGCCTGGGCACGAAACAGGTCTCCGGCGAAGAAACAGCGCGTGGGCGGTTCCTCGGGACTGAGGGCATTGGCCACCACGGCAAGGCGCTTGAGTCCATCACGATTCATGATCCAAACCTCCTGACATTGCCGACGCCGGCCGCCTGTTCCAGTTCCTCGAGCCGCTTCTCGAAGTCGCCGGTGCTCCGGATCCCCGCGATCGTTTTCGCAATGCCGGCCATTGCCGATCCGACGCCGGGCTCCATCTTGCCCCCGGCGACCTGGACCAATGCCCGGCAGAGCAGCGCGTCAAGGTCATCGATCGACAACACCGCAGCGGCAAGTTGCTTCCGGGCGCGCTGTCTGTTCGACCGGGACTGCCCACCCTTTCGCGACCACTCGAGGCGCTCTTCAGCACGACTCGGGTCATGCCACTTGCACCACGATGCGCCAGGGTCGACGTACGCAGAGCAAGGCTCGCCGCCTTTGTTCTGACCTAAGCAATTAGTAGCCATACCCTAGCCATCCTTACCTTCGAGGCCCATATCAGGCCGCCTGGTCGTCGTCGGGCGTGTCGCCGAGTGATTTCCACGGGAACGGTCGCGGCGGTTCGGGCTCCGGTGCGTCCTTGCCGGCGGCGGCGTCACGCAGTTGGCGAATCAAGTCACTGACGGTCGTCTCCGGGCTGCGGACCACCCTGGTCCGGCCCGACTGAGCGCCCTGGTCCCAAGCCTCGCGAGCCTGGCACAGCGCGACGGACACGTCGGCCGTGGTGGCGCCATCGCCAATAACGAGGCGCTCACGCCGGGAGAGGCTTCGGATCAAGTCGGACAGGTTGGTCTTGGGTTTCTGATCCGTCACGACTGGGCCTCCCCGTTGAGAAACTTCTGCCGCCGTTCGCGGTTGCGCGCGAGCACCGCGTCCTGAAGTTCAAGGCTGTGGTGGTCGAGGATTGCGCCGATGTCGTGACCAAAATTGAAGACTGGGGCAGTCGCCCCGCGACCTGCCCGCCCGAGATACCCACGCTGTTCCGAGAGCGCCGCATCAACACCCCAGACGTCGCTCGTCGCTGTTACCCAGCGGCGATAGCACGCCCAGACATCTCCGTCACCGGTGGTCACGGCAGTCTCCAGCGCGGTCCGGGCCGCAGTCTGGGTGTCGAGGGCGGAGGCGCGGAGCGCCGCGTGCTCCTTCTCCAGCACGGCGAGGAAGCGGACATTCGCCGCCTCGCGCTCCCGATCGGCTTCAAGCCGGGCGGCCTCGGCCCGATGGGCGGCCGCGATCGCTTTCTGTTGCGCCTTGGCCGCTTCGGCCGCGGCCGCCTCGCTTTCGTGAACAATCGAGGCCAGGTTGATCGTGGTGGTAGTCATCATCAAGTTCCTTTGCTCTTCCAATTCCAACTATGGCTCTGTGCGTTGCCGTGTGCCCCCGTGCCGCGCTTGGGGGCCGGTATGGGCTGCTGATCCTTCGTAGGGCCGTCACGCGCCCAGTGGCGCGGCAGTGATGCCGGCGGGGCATCTCGTTGCTCGGCCAATCGCTCGGCAAGCTCGAGCAGGTCATTGACGGCATCGTCAGCTCTAGGGGTTATGTCGTGCGGGCAGGGTAGAGCGTTAGCGCGTGAACTGGTCATTGCCAGCCTCCCCTTCCTCGTCCCACGGGTCACCTGAATTGTGCATAGGTGCATATGTGCGCGGGGGTATACGTGATTCTTGACGGGGGCGAGATCCGGTCGGAACCGACTGGTTCTCAACACGTCCCTCACCTTCAAGAGCGGCGAGTACCGCATTGATATCCTCGGCGGGGACACTGTTGCCCAACCCCCGGCGCAACTCCCGCCGGGCCACCCATTCGCCGTTCGCTCGGCCGAGTACGCGTAGGATGCGGGTTGCCAGGCCGGCGCTCTTCGTGCTCCCCATCGCGGCGAACCGGGGGAGCACCCGCACGAGGTGGCCCCGGAAGTACTCCACTACCTGGATTGCGTCGGACACGGTGCCGGCGTCGATGGAGTGGCCAGGACCGGGATGATGGAGGGCATGAAGGACGAGGGCGATCCGGGCTACCTGTCCGGGATACTTGGCGTAACACCCGGCAGCAATCCCGGTCGATTCAGTGATAATGGTCCCGTTCTCGATGTACCACGCCCCGAAGACGGCTCGCGCCTCGGACGTGAACGTCACCACGTCGACGGAACCGGGAACCGGAGCGCGCAGTTTGCGGAACAAGGAGCGCGTACCGCTGTCGGCAGTGCTGCTCAGTTCGGTCTCACTCCACACAATCGGGCGTGCAACTGGCCACGTCATCAGGATTCGTTCAACGAACCCATCCCGGCGCTGGGCCTCTTCTCCTAGGTCCGGCAGGATGTCCGGCTGAATCCCGCCCACGATCGGAACCACGGGGTGCTCGACGTATTGGGGGCCGGCGCTCCGACGATCAACTTTGAGCGGGGCTCCAGCCCACAGGCTGAGGTAGCTCTGTCGATCACCCCCCTTGCGGTAGGCGTCGTGAGACTTGACCCACCCCACCAGCTCGTCACGCACCATTGCCACGCCGGGCGAGGTGGACAATATCGCGGTGAGCGCTTCGATCGTCGCGTCGGTCGTGAAGTAATGGGAGAGCACCGGGCGGGGCGGGGGTGCGTCCACATCCTTACCTTTACCTTTGTGCTGGGCCGCCTCCTGTTCCCATGCGGCGAGATCTTCCTGGTACTGATTCCAGGCATCGCGCTGGAGCGCGTCCAGCGGGGCACGGGCATAGTCGTTCGCCGGAGACTTGCCACTCCCGGGATCTCCGATCACAGCCAGCCACAGGTTTACGCGCTCGACCCAGCCTGGTTTGATCACCACTGCACGGCTGTTGCCGATGGCGGCGGCGGCGAACCCCAGCATGGGAACGGCGATCATATCGGCCGGGACGTTGAGTGCCTCCGCGCCGTCCTCGATGTACCGCTGGATGGCTGCCGGGAAGACGTCGACGGGAAACTCCGGGAGTGATTCCCCACCGTCGCACATATGCGCATATGCACTATTGCCGGGGTCATGCTGGCCATTGGATTGAGCCTCCGCACGACGGAGCCGCTCTTCGGGCGTCATGGGTCGGGTGGTCATCGCCCACCCCCGCTCGTGACGGCGAAATCGTCGAGCCAGGTCAGCGCGTCCCGATACCCGGATGCCGATGGGATGCAGGACCGGACCAACCCAATCACGTCCGTCCTGAGCCCACAGAACCGGCACCAGCACCGGCCACCCCCGGGATCATCACGAACCAGCAACCGGTCATCGCCGGTGAGGCAGATCGGGCACCCCCCGTGCAGTTCGCGGCCAATCATGCGCGGCGCAAACCCGAGCAAGTCGAGCACCTCGACAATCGACACCCGGCCCTTGACGCTGCTCCGCAGGGCGTCCCAGGCGTCAGCATCCTTCGCGGCTGTCGCGGCCCGTGAGCCCGGCACGGCGAAGATGCGGACGCGACGATCAAGTTCCCGTTCGAAGGTCTCGACACGGGCCGTGTCGCCGATTGCCTCAACTGGATCGAGCGGGTCCTCGAGATTCGTCAGTGCGATCTCGTGATCGGCCCGGAGCTGGTCAACGGACACGGTGCGGGCATAGGCCGCAAGGTCCTGACGGAATGCGTTAGTGGGGGTAGCGCTGGGTGGGGGTTTGCGGTAGGATGTATTTGTCATTACAACACCTCGGTTCGAAGCGGTGAGGGATTCGGTCCCCTTGCCGCTTCACTGCGTTAATCCGTCGCGGACTTCGCGACGCGTGCGGCTTTCCGGTTCGCCTTGCGCTGCTCCAGCAGGAGCCGGAGATACTCGACTTCAGCCGGGGTGTAAATCCGGAACCGCGCCAGGCGCCGGGCCGGCGGAATCTCCCCGGCAAGCTCGAGTCGCCTGATCCAGGATGGGTTTATGCCGAGCATCCTTGCCGCCTCGCCCGCCATGACCTGTTCGCTCATCCGTCACCTCCGCGGTTCACTCATGCGTTACTGAGACCATCATAGCACCGGATAGAAGTTATTGCTACCGTTGGTTGTTGTTGGCGTGATCGGGTGGAATGTCGTAGTGATAGCCCTGCTTGCGGCCGTCCGCATCGATGAACTGGATCTGCACCGCGGTGATTGTGTTCTGTTGGATCCGCCCGTACTGGTGCGCGACCTCAGTGATCGCCTCGCTGATACCCATCGGGTCGGGGTTGCGCCCTGACCCGACCCAGGCACGTAGTCGGGTCCTGATTTGCTCAAGGCTGTAGCCGAGACCCTTCAATTCGAGTAACTCGTTAATCGCGAGCGCGGCCGATGTGATCGGGTATAGCGCCCTGGTGGCGCCGTTGTGCCAGCGCTTGGTGGGGACAGGGATGATGCCGGCCTTTGTCCAGTACCGGATGTTGTCCGCGGTGACGCCGGCGACGTCGAGGCGCTCCAGGTAGGCGAGGAGTTCGTCGAGCGTGCCTTGCTGCTCAGTCTTCGTGCTGGGGAGCCAGTCGGCCCAGGATTCGCGCCTGGCGGCTTCGGGTGGTTCGGTGGGCATCGGGGTTGCCTTCGGTTGGGGGGTGGTGGCGATCATCGAATCGTGTCCTTCACTACGTTCCCAGTGAGGCAGTGAGCATCGCTACTCGTTCCTCTGCCCGCTTGTGGGCCTGAACGATTTCCCCTGGGTCTGGGCGGGGTACGACGTCCTCAAGTGTGGCGACGATCCGGGCCTGCTCGAGGTCGGAGAGGTCGAGGCTCTCAAGGTTGGTATCGGCCGATCGCCAGAAATACCCACGGTGGAAGATGCTGGATTGCCCCTCAAGGTCGAGGTGACACTCGCGG
>MWVY01000095.1_pt1 | contig 20856 bp, 16 predicted proteins | sample 1047251 | NCBI WGS metagenome assembly MWVY01 (sample SAMN06349983, study PRJNA376086) | soil metagenome | isolation source: MS7-5 sample Antarctic (ecotone) soil | place: Antarctica | collected 2015-01-13
GATAAACCATTTAAATATAAGTGGAATGGCTAATAGGATGATGACAATAGTTGCAACAGATGCCAAAAGATAATAAGCAATCCCGGTTCGTACAGATGCGCCTTTGTCGGACTCTTCTTTTTTCAGATTATTAAAAATATAGGGATAAAAAAAATTATTCAGAGAAAGGATCGTAAGATTTGCAATAGCAGCAATCTGACTTCCAACACTATAGAAGCCTACATCCTTTATTCCAGAGAAAAGCCCTATGAAATAGCGGTCTGATGAAGTTAAAACAAAAGCTGCCAGCCGCTCAATAATAAAAGGTGCACTTAAAGCCAGTACCACTTTCTTTTGATCCCATCCCCGGATTTGAAATTTAAATTTCCAACTATGAAGAAGCCAAATAGTAAACACTCCTGCTATTAATACTGATCCCAGCATTCCTGATAATCTTCCTTCCCATTTCAGATGAATGAAAAGTATCAGAAATAATGTTATCGCTGCTTCAACTATAGTTTTACCCAATGAAAAAGAGAAGAAAAGAAGAGAAAAATTTTTATTGCGAATAATCGTCAGAATTACTTCATAAATAAAAATAAAAAAAGCAGTTAGGGGCAGTACCCAAATAAACCAATGATTAACTTTTAAAGCTGAAAGTAGTACACCTGAAAAACATATACATAAAATGGTTAAAAAACAAGTATTTATTAAACCAATACCAATTGCATGTGAAAAAAAAGTTTTGAATTCCCTTTCCTCTTTCCGGAAGTATTCTACAGAGATAGTATTCAAAGTACCACAGCTTATAAAAGGCGATATCAATACCAGTGTTACACTATAAAGATTTATAATACCGAATTCTTCAACTGTGAGGTAATGTGTAAGGATGAAAACAATGACAAAAGAAATACCTGCATTTAAAAAGTACGATAGTAAATAAAGCAAAATGCTTTTGTACTTTTTTTTCTCAATTGTTTGTAACACTTGTTAATACCAGAAGATTTTCCCCAATATACCTTAATAAAATGCCCTTCAATGAACTTGCACAATGAACTTGCACAATAATGCAAGGATAGAAATAGTATCAGTACTTATCAGCGTTTTATGCCTCTTACAACATGAGCAGTAAAATTATTTCCATAAGTAATCACTCCGGCAAATGTTATATCCATTCCAAACTCCTTAAACCATTTTTCAACTGTGGAAATTTTTTGCGGATGATCATGTTCGGGTGAAAACATATCAAATGTGTCAAGTATTACCCATTCCCTTAATTGCTCTTTAGCAAGGTTGTGAGGAATAGTGCCTTTTATATCGCATACAGGCAAAAAACGGTTTACTATAGGACCCACGCCAACCTTATCAAAAAAGTTATAGGACTGTATTAACCATCCGGAATTTTTTTGTATCAAATGAAGCAGTTTATCATGCGGCAACCTTTTAGTATAAGGACGCAATATATATTTTGAATTGATCTTAGTCCACCAACCTTTAATTGAATAAAAATCAACCACTACTTCTCCTCCAGGTTTTGCTTTATCAATTAAACATTTTACAGATTTTTTAAAATCGGGTGTATGTTGCAACACACCCAGGCAAAACACTTTATCAAAACTATTGTCGGGAAAAGGCATTTCATAAACACTAGCCTGAAAAAGTTTTAACCGTTCACCATGGTGACAATTGTTTTCAAAATTTGCTGATACAGCATTTGAATAATCTATACTGTACAGTTGTGCTTTTGTATAATCCAATACCACTTGCGTAAATCGTCCGGCACCGCTTCCCACTTCAAGGATATTTTTCCCTGAAAGCTCTTGTTTGTCCCAGCCGGTTTCTGCAAAAAATCTTTCTTTGCTTAGAGACGTATTTTTAACCTCTTTATCAATTTGTGTTTTTCGGAACTTGTTCCATTGATAACCAAAGCTGTCTGTGTAATTTGTGTCTTGTACTATCCGGGCTACGCCATTTACAAAAGGAAAGCAATTACCTTCTGCGTCTATGTATCCTTCAGCTTTCTTTGTAAGAAGCAATCCGTTGTATGGATTTATTAATGTAACCATATTATTATTGTGTACCGGATAATCGGATATTTTTTTAGAAAGTAGCATTTTATCCATTTACTTTATGTCTTTCAATAGTTTCCCGGTATATATTTAATAATTTAGGAAAATACAATGCTTTCCTATATCTATTCTCCGCGAGTTTTTTACCCGAACAAGTATATTGACTAAGATCAGCGCCTTTAGTTAAAAAAAGTTTTATAATATCTACAAAAGAATCAGGAGATGATATATCAATAAAGAAAGCGTTATTGCCGGTAACCTCTCTAAGGGATGGAATATAAGAGAGGATAAGTGGTATTTCAGAGGCCATTGCTTCGATGGCAGCATTTGCAAATCCTTCAAAAGTAGATACCATCACTAATGCATCATATTCCTGTAATAATTTGGAAATATTACTAACTTTCCCTTTTAAATTGATTGGAAGTTTATGTGCATTAATTTGTTGCAGCAGCACTTTATGCAGGGGTCCATCTCCATAAATATCCAGAACAACATTTAAGCATTTTAATTTTTTGAAAGACTCTATAAGATAAAAGTAATTTTTTTGATCCTTTAGATTCCCTACTGCCACTAACCGGAGGTTATTTGTCGAAGACTTTTTCACATGGTTCTCTGAAAAAAAATCATCCTTTATATAATTGTATAATGGATAGCTTTGCCCTTTAAACCTGAATTTTTTTACGTACTCATCAACAACTGTTTGAGTAACACCTATCATAGTTTGTTTTTTGGATAAGGTTAGTTGTTCCAAAAAAGCCATTGCACGACCTTTATATCCGTCCAAAAACTCTTCCATGGTTGCATGAACGCTAAATACTAAAGGAATATGCCCTGGACAAGCCATTCTTGCAATTATAGAACTCCAGACAAGCAATGATCTTACTAATACAGGATGATGGGTTTTGATGATGGATTTTAATTTGTTTATAGAAGTAAATAAGTATGAATGGCTTTTATGATTCAGGCAGTAATATTTATCGCAACTATCAAATACGTCTTCACCAAATTCATTTTCCGGACGTAGTGTAACCAGAACAATTTTATAATGTTTTTTTAATTCCGGGAACAGGTTTAGTAAAAACGTTTCAGTGCCACCTCTCTTTAATTCGTCTATGACATGTACAATTGTATCCATAGGTCAGATCAATCGGTTATCCATTTATTATACCATTTTTGAAAGCTGTATAAAAGCCATATAGTAACCATATTTACCGGTTTCTTTTGCCTGTAACGTTCAATCAATTTAAAGACACCCTTTTTTTCAAGAAACTCATTTTGAAAGTGTGAAGGAGAAAAGGTTTTTTCAATTTCCTTTTCCAAATCATTTCTAAGCCATTGTTGAATGGGAGCTCCAAATCCTCTTTTTGGCAGATCGTATAGTTCTCTGGGTAAATACCTGTGCAGTAATTTTTTCAATAAATATTTTGTTGTCCCATTATGTATTTTGTACTGGACCGGAAGCCGGGCAGCGAATTCTATTAACCGGTGATCCAGAAATGGTTCCCGGCCTTCTATGCTATGATACATTGTGGCTCTATCCACTTTTACAAGAATATTGTCCGGCAGGTAATGTTGAAAATCCCATTCCATCATTTGATTATAAAGATTGTCTGATTTCACTTCATCAGGTATATATCTATCTTTCGCCAGCAGTTCCTGTAATTGTTTATCGGAGTTTGGTCTTAAAATGGTTTGATAGAACTTTGCAAAATCCTTTTGGGCTAATATGCTGGAAAAACGATCGAATGCATAGGCTCTTTCCGGTGATGTTACGTTACCTAAGAGTTTGAGAGTTGATTTTAATAAATCTTTTGGCAGTTGCCCGCCTTTTTGTATTTGCTTCCATCTTTCCAGGAAACCTGTATAGCGGGTATAACCTCCGAATAATTCGTCCCCTGCATCGGCACTTAAAACAACTTTCACCCCATTGTTTTTTGCCAGTTCAGATACAAAAGCAGTTGGCACGCAGGAATTATCGCCATGTGGTTCGTCATAAATGTCATAGAAGTGGTTTAAAATCCGCTGCGCATTTTGAGGATCAAGAATGCCTTTATAATGCGTTGTTTTTAAATAAGCAGCTATTTTCCCCGCATCTGCGGATTCATCAAACTCTGTTTCTGCAAACCCAATGGTAAATGTATTAATATGCCCATAATGCCTGCTTAGAACAGATGCTACCAGGGAACTATCTATGCCGGCACTAAGAAAAAGACCAACCGGAACATCTGACACCATCCGGTACCTGAATGCAGAAACAATAATGCTCTCTAATTCATCCAGTATATCATCTTCCCTTCTGCTTAAAAAAGAAGTATCCTCAATAAATTTAACTGTCCAATACTGATGAATAGTTGCCTTGTTGTTTTTATAAATAAGATAATGGCCGGGAGGTAATTTTGAAACATGTTGTACTATACTTCTGTTATTACTTATATATCCATAGCGGAAAAAAGAAGAAATGGCTAAAGGATTTAAATCTAGTTTTTCTTCCTGGTTTAAAAAATATTTGAGAGCCTTTAATTCACTTGCAAAGGCAAACCTGCCGTCTTTATCAAAATAATATAAAGGCTTTACCCCTACCCTATCCCGAAAAAGATAAAGCGTATCATCTGTCTGATCTAAAACTGCAAAGGCAAACATCCCAATAAACCTGTCAACACATTTTACCTTCCAGCAATGAAAAGCTTTGATTACAACTTCGGTATCAGACGATGATTGAAAATGATAGCCGTTTTTTTCTAGTTCCGCCCTTACTTCTTTAAAATTGTAAATTTCACCATTATATACAAGGGCTAAATTATCATAATACATTGGTTGGTGGCCTGAACAGGAAAGATCAATAATAGAAAGACGTCTGTGGCCAAGTGCTACATTATTTTGAATATAATAACCATGGTCATCCGGTCCACGATGGCTTAATGCACTGGTCATCTTTTCTATATCAACTTGTGATTTAAAGCTGTCCTTAAATCCTGCTATACCGCACATAAATAATAATATTGGAGCATATATCTTTTAATCCAGGAAGTAGTTATAGGTACATTGAAAAAAGAGGAATTCAACTATAGTGTTGCAGCCAGTCAAAAGACTAAGCAATCAGAAAATAAATCAAAAATCAGTTTGCCTGATAAACATTTCATTTGAAATCTTTGAATGTTTGTTACCCAAAGAATTACTGAATAAATCTTGATTTTCCTTTGTTAGAAAAAAACCCTGAAATTTTGCCGGTAATAAAAATACAAGCCCTATTCCGGCAAACATCGATAAGTAAGGATCGATATATGGAACACGGTATCTAATCATACCAATAATCAACATGTGTAAACCTGTTACTGAAATGAAATAGATAATCATAACAATAACAAACTTCGTATGTCTTGATTCTTGATATAGCCTTACTAAGGAATAAATTGCTAATAAATATAACGGAACCAAAAAAATCGCAGATGCCAAAACTATCTTTAAAGAATAAGCTTCCGGGTATAAGTAAGGTCGCCAAAAAAACCAACACTTAAGAAGCCATAATTTTAGAGTTAACCTCGGATTATCTTTTAAATTTTCGATAGCTTCCTTCTGCCATAGATTTTCCCGTTCTTTTAAGGAAAGTTTTGAATAACCGTATTCGGTTTCCCATTCGTTTATTTTTTGTTGTGTGAAAATAAGGTAGATGTAGTTTGAATAATCCATCCTCTCTCTCGCACTGGAAAAGCTTCCTTCATAAAAGCCGAGTGATTCCGGAACATTTCCTACCCAAAAAGCGTAACCTCCGGCATCATTTATCAAAATCCATTCACCGGTAGTTGCCTTGTTATAAAACGTCCATGGCAGGATAGCAATAAGAACTCCCGATGCTGCGATGATCACTGCCAAAAGTGACGATTTAAGACTGTCTTTTTTTGCTATTAGAATAAACAATGTAAATATTATAATTATCCCGATCGGAAGAGCCGACGGCCGACAGAGAGCAGCAACTCCGAATACAAACCCTAAAGTAAGAGCTAATGGAAAAGAGATTTTATCCTGATAAAGAATTTTTGTCATCAAAAACACGGCAACTGCGATGAGAAGAGTATGTAAAGTTTCTGATTGTATTTCAGTAGTATGAAATAATAATAGAGGATTAACAGCGCAGATTAAGCTGCATAATATTCCAAGCTTTTTATTTTTAAAAATTTCAAAAACTGTTTTATAAATAAACCAGCAAGTCAAACCGTGCAAAATTGCCTGAGCAATCTTTACTGCAGCAATACTATCCTGAAAAACCAGCCAGATTAATGAGATAAAAAATGAATATAAAGGCGGGCGAAAAAATGGTAAAAAACCTTGAGGAGGGTAACTAAAGTCCTTTAAAATTGAATTGCTGGCAATTAAATAATCCGGGGCATCTGGAAAACTAACTTTATTTACTCCAACAATAAATATCGATACAAGTGCCAGTAAAAATCCCAGTAACGATGGTAAAATAATTATCCATTTTTGTTTATTCCCGAAGTGCATTATATTTTTTCTGCCTATATAAAAAAGTTTCCCCATACTTATTTTCAAAAATGTTGGAATAAATATTTATCTATCAAGCCCAAAACTTCATCCGACCCATTAATTATTGAAGAATTTTTTTGCTTCGTTGCGTGGCATAGTATCAAAAGCTTCGATGTGCGTTTTTTTAACCCGAAGGTTATAAGAATAAAATAATCAGAATTTGTTGTTCGGTTAAGTTTTTTTTATCTTTTCCCTTTTCTTCCCAAAATCATATATTGACCACCGAATGGAATATTCGACAAATACCGCTCAACAAAACGTAATTTTCCGAAAATAGCGGGAAAGAAAAATAAAAAATTAGACTCCAAAGTTTCAAAACCCGACTTTGCAAGCAAAGATTTAGCTTCCAAAAAGGACAATGTAATGGCATCTTTATCAAATGGAATGCGGCTCATTACATAGCGAGTTCCCGGATTCCACGGATTGTTTTCCCAAAATGCAAAAAGTCCGTATGCCTGTAAAGACTGAAAAACATAATTAACTGCTGTTTGACGTTCAGCAAGCGGTATGTGGTGAAAAACTCCGTTGCAAAATGCCATATCGAATTCTGCTTTCGGAGTGAAATTTTTAATAGTGTAAAATTCCGCATTTATACCGGAGTATTTTTTTTTAGCAATTTCGATGCTTTTTTCCGATATGTCAACTCCAACTATTCTGGCCGGCTGAAAAGCGTCATTAAGAAAAGGAACTGAGCCGCCGTCTCCGCAGCCAAAATCGAGTATTTTTTTCGGCTGCAAAAAATTATGCTTTTTTAAGCAGCCAATTAACCATTGAATCCGCTTTTCGGCAAAATACTCTTTATTTTCACCGGTCAACGAAAGACCTTTGTGCAGCTCGTCGCTGTAGTTATCTGCGAAAGCATCGAATTCTGCTTCCGATGTTTTTTTTAAACTCATTTTCTTTTCATTCCCAGAATACTTACAAAAAAGCCAGAAAGAATTGATTGAAAACCGAGCGCAGCCAGCGTCGCGCCGGGAATAACATACCTCATAGTTTGAGCATAATCTAAACCACCGAAGCCTGCTGAACCCCACTGATTAACTGCATATAACAACAACCCAATACCACTCAAAAAGACGACTACCGCAATTATCAATCCACGCTCAAGATTTATGATTTCAAAAAACCTTGTCAATCGTTTGTCTTCAGGCATCAATCCTTCCCTAAAGGCAAAAGTTTTCGTAAAAACTGCAAACAAAATAGCCTGATATCCGCAAAGAATGGCCAAACTGCCAAACAAAACCGTATGCAAACCGAAAGTTGCTTTTCCGAAGGATATTCCCCGCAAGCCTAAGACATACCCGACAATCCCCAAAATGATAAGCGCAAATCCCGGAAGCAAAAACAGCCAGCGGGGGCTATACATCAAAAAGAATCTAAGGGTTCGCCAGCCGTCACGAAAAGTTCTAAGGTGCGGAGCATGCGATTTTCGCCCATCGGGATGGAGAGTAATAGGAACTTCAGCAATTTTCACGTCATATTCTTTCGCGTAAAGACTGGATTTAATAATCATTTCGGTGGCAAATTCCATTCCCGTGCAACGCTGGTTGAGCCTTTGGTAGTGAGATTTTGTAAAACCCCGCAAACCGCAATAGACGTCGTGAATCGGAGCTTTAAACCAAATTCTGACCATCCTGGAAAACATAGGGTTGCCCAACCAGCGGTGGAGAAAAGGCATCGCACCCGGCATCACCCGACCCTTTCCCGCAGGTAACCGGCAGCCCTGAACCAGATCATAACCCTCGCGTAGTTTCTCCACAAATCTCGGTATCTCAAGAAAATCATAACTGTCGTCGGCATCGCCCATAATGACGTATTTGCCGTTTGCTGCTTCGATTCCTCCCATCAAAGCGTTACCGTACCCTTTTGCTATTACATTAACGACCCTTGCGCCGTTTCGTTTTGCAATTTCCAGCGAGCCGTCAGTACTTCCATTATCTGCAACGATAATTTCACAATTAATTGAGTGTTCCCGTACTGCCTTTTGAGCTTTGTGAATACAAATTTCAAGAGTGTCTGCTTCATTTAAGCAAGGCATTACCACTGAAAGTTCAATCGAGTCGTTTAGGTTATCTCTCATAGGAAGGCTTGTTGGTTTCTTTGAAGTTGTAAGCGGTTTTGAACATAAAGCCAACGGAGGACATAATCAATTAGAGAAAATACTTTGCCTTTACCTGGCATTGCCTCACGGTGGATATTTGACAAGTAGTAAAATTGAAGTATAATCTATGCCTGTCTAAAAGTATTATCTGCGTATAAAATATATATTATTCTCTTACCAATTTTCTAAGACCGAATAATAAAAAGAGATCATAATACCGATGCACACCGTAAACACAAAGAACAGCCATTATAATATATACTATAACACTGGTATATGCCGCTCCCATAGCGCCAAAATATCTTACATTGATAAAGTTTAAAACAATACTGACCACTGTTCCTATGATAGCAATAAACATAACTAACTTATTCTTTTTCAGGTTTAACAAAAACGCTACAAAAACACTATAAATACCCCAAAAAAATAAACCTAACGTAAGATATTTTGCATATTTCTCCCCTGCCTTAAATTCCTCACCTATGAAAAAATCGAATAACAATGGTATAAGAGCTATCACCAGGAGGGTAATCAATGAGTTAATACCTAAAAAGGTAAGAGTTATCTTCTTTACTGATTTTAAATCGGCTGGAACTTCTGATAGTTTTGTGTACATGGAGGGGTAAAAAGTATTACTTAGCGCCATAATAGATAAATTTACAATTATGGCTATTTGTGCACCGGCTCCATAATACCCCACCTCAGAAGTATTGCTATAATGATTAATAAAAAAACGATCAGCATAAGCGATAAAAAATATAGAAAGCCGCTCAGGAATAAAAGGGAGTCCTGAGTAAAAAATTCCTAAAATTTTTTTTTTTTCGAAACTTGGAACGAAAAGTTTCCATTTTTTTATTAGGTATAGAATAAAAAATCCGCTTATAACTAGTGATAACAGGCTAGCCAAAAGCCTTCCCTGCCATTGCATTCCTAAACCAATAATTAATAATACAATTAAACCAATTTCAATAATAGTTTTACCTGTGGAAAAGCCGGCAAACAAATAGTGGTTTCCTCTGTTTCTTATCAAATTCGAAATTATTTCGCTAAAAACAGTAAGGAGTATTACAACCGGGAAAGTGATTGTAAAAAAAAAATTGAGCTTTAAATAATTCTGAATCGTTCCACTAAAGAAAAAAAATAAAATTGTAAAAATAAAAGTGGTAATTACTACAATGCCCGTAGCATTAGAAAAGTTTTTACGAAACTCTTCATTATTCATTTTGAAATAATCTATATTTAATATGAATGACACACCTATACTAATAAAAGGAAAAAGGAAAATAGAAAATGCACTATACAGATGAATAATACCATAATCATACCCTGAAAGCGTATGTGTGAGTATGGAAAATGTAATAAAGGAAACCCCGGCATTAAAAAAAGTAGTAAATGTATATATGAAAAGAGACTTAAATGTTTTCATTCCCCGGTAAGAATAAAATCACACTTTAATTTTCTAAAATAATTTAGTTAGCACGTCAATTGATAATTCAATGTTAGCTTCAGCAAAATGTTACTTTTTGTAAATGCTATAAAAATTTATGGATGGTACATTAGATTCCACTACCAAATGAATGATGCAATCTGGTACATAGGCAGTAAATATTCTTTCCAACTCATCAATATCTAAAAATATTTACCTTCTAAAAAATATAATTGGGAAAGTCTTCAATATCCCTGAGGTTTTCCAGATTTCCCGCATAGGTTAATGCATCCAGATTTACAATTCTGTATTGCGGATATTTTGTTGCAAATAACTGAATAACATGTGATCCGATAAAACCTGTACCGCCAGTAATTATGAGAGTTTTAGGAGTACCCAAAATGATGTTGTTGTCTATACCATTCAAATGTATTCTTTAACCCGTCTTTCACATTAGTTTCCGGTTGGTATTTTAGAAGTTTTTTTGCCTTTGAAACATCTGCCAAACTATGTTTTACATCGCCATTTCTTTCAGGGCCATAAACAGGAGCAAGGTCACTACCCGCTACTTCTTTGATGTTTTCAAATAATTCATTTAAAGAAGTTTGTTTACCAAATGCAATATTGTATACCTGATTTATTGCGCTGGCTTCATTGGTAAACAATGCCAGAATATTTGCCTGAACGGCATTTTCAATGTACGTAAAATCCCTGCTATTTCTACCATCTCCATTTATCACCGGAGGTTCGTTATTTAATACGCACTTTATGAATAATGGTATAACTGCAGCATAGGGTCCTTCAGGATCTTGTTTAGGGCCAAAAATATTAAAATACCGGAGCCCTATTAATTGTAAACCATAAACTTTTGAATACACCTGTGCATACAGCTCATTCACATATTTAGTAACGGCATAAGGTGAAAGTGGGTTTCCGATTTCATGTTCTATTTTGGGCAATCCTGGATGGTCACCATAGGTGGAAGAACTTGCAGCATATACTACCCGCTTAATACCTGTTTCTTTGGCTGCATTAAAAATGTTCAGTGTGCCGCTAATGTTTACATCATTGGTTTTGAGGGGGTCATTAATGGAACGTGGCACTGAACCAAGAGCTGCCTGATGAGAAACTACATCAATACCTGTACAAGATTGTAAGCAAGTATCATAACTTCTTATGTCACCTTTAATAAATTCAAATTTTGGATTTTTACCGAAAGCTTCTATATTCCTTGCATGGCCTGTAACAAAATTATCCAGTACCCTAACAAGAGATAACTCAGGATTTTTTAATAACTCATCAACTAAATTAGAACCAATAAACCCCGCACCTCCGGTAACCAATATTCGCATTCTAGACTACTGCCTTTTTTTTCTTTTTACCATTCAAGCTCCATCCAAACCAACGTTGGCTAAACGTAGGTTTTTTTTCATCGTCAAAGTATCCTGAACCATAGCCGTATCCATAAGCCTTTCCATAACCATACCTCCCGTAGCCATAATATCCATAGCCTGCCCGTACTTTAACATCGTTCAAAATTACAGATACCTTAGGGAGCTTTTTTTCTTTATGCAGTTCATCAAGCAACCCTATTTGCTTCTTATATGTAAATCCCTGCCTTAGTACATATAAAGTAGCGTCGGCATACTTGCCCAGTGTCATTGCATCACTCACCATTCCTACTGGGGCCGTGTCCATAACTATTGCATCAAAATTTTGACGCAAAAAGTCAAATACATCTTTTAACCTTGTATCCAACAAAAGTTCCCCCGGGTTTGGTGGCACCGGACCACATGCTAATACATATAAATTTTCAAAACCAGACACCGGCACAGGCAATTCTTCCAATGTAGCTTTTCCTAACAGATAATTAGTTAACCCAGGCTTTTTAGGCATATTAAACCCTGTAAGGATTTTAGGCTTACGGATGTCAAACTCTAAAATGATGGTTTTTTTTCCGCTCAATGCCAGAACAACACCCATATTAATACTGATAAACGATTTACCCTCACCACTAAAAGAGGATGTAATTAAAAAAACCGGTTTTTTATCCATGGGTAGTACATATTGCAGATTTGAACGAATGATCCGGAATTGTTCTGCCAACACACTACGATTATTTGGCGTTACCACCAGCTTATCTTCTTTATGAGAATGCCCGAGCTCCCCTATAATAGACGCTGATGTTACTTTTTCAATATCAAATCTTGTATTTACCTTATCATCTAAAACTTCAAGCACAAATACGAATAGAGCAGGCAAAACTAAGCCAATGGCAAAAGCCAAAAGTTTTGCATTCTCATGTTTAGGACTAACTGGAATATAGTTTGGCGCTGCCAAATCCAACACTTTAATATTTGAAATAGTTGAAGCAAGTGAAATAGCAGATTCTTCTCTTTTTTCAATTAAATAATTACGCACTGCCAGTTTACTTTCCTGGTCTCTTTTAATTTCTATTAAATTTTGTTGCTTCGGAGGTAACAAACGTATTTCGCCCTGAATAGAAGCATTTTTATTTTGGAGATTAGCTAAGCCCGATTTATAGGTAGCGGTTATATTATTAAGATTTTCAAGAATATTTTTTCTAAGGCTTTCGATTTGCTCTTCTTTTTGTTGAACAGCCGGATTACCACGTGGAGCATTCTCCATTAAATCTTTTCTTTCTAACTGTGCTACGTTATATGCACTTATTAAAGTATTTAAAGTAGGATCTTCTAATCCCAATCCTGATGGAACTAATTCAAAACCCTTCCCTTTATCCCTTAAGTAGTTTTCTATTTCATTTGCAATAGTTAACTGAATGCGCTGTTTATTTACCTCTTTATCTATTTCTTCAATTCTATTTAATAAAGTCATGGATTGGGCCTCCAGATCAATCACATTATTTGAATTCTGATACTGCAGTAAGCGACCTGTTGCTCTGTCTACTTCTTTTGAAACAGTATCCACCCTGTCAGCAATGAAATCAAGCGTTTTCCTGGTTATTATATTCTTATCTTCTACAATTGCCTTCTGATATTCTTCCATAAGTTGGTTTATAATATCGGCTGCTAACTTAGGATTTGAAGCTTGCTGGGTTATACTTATTATATCTGTACCGGGAGATTTAGGGAAAACAGTTAGTTTGCCAATAAGATCATTTGTCTTAATAGGTGTAGGCTGCCAGGTAACTTTATACTCCAGTTGGCTTTTAAAGGCTGAAGCAGACTGAACTAAACGGAAGGTTCCATAACGGTTCTTGAAATATTGGCCTAATGATACTAATTTATCTTCCTCGTTGATCCTGAATTCATAATTATTAGCAAACTGAATTTTAAATTCAAATTGTGAAGAAGAGTCAGCAATATTTACCGCTTCTACCCTAAATGGACATTCGGTGTAAATGTTGTTTTCTTTTACATTTCCAATAGCGTAATAGGTAAAATTCAGGCCCAAAGCTTTTATAACCCGCTCCATCAATGGACGTGAACGTATATACTCAATTTCTGTTTCAATATTATTTGAACTATTTACAAAAAGCTGTTCGAATTTTTTATCAGACCCTTGATTGTTACCTTCATCTCTAATAATAAGAGTTCCTGAAGATTGATAAACAGGAGTAGTATAGCGCAAATAGATATATACCACAAGTAATGAAAGTGCAATAGATATAATGAAAAGCGGTAAAAACCGTATATATTTATAAAAGAGGTCCTTTATTCCAAGTTTGGACAGTTCATTTTTGGCCAAAAAATTTTGGTCTTCCATTAAATTATTTTAAGTTATCTAAAAATGCTAAACAGCAATGCAATACTGGTAATTATACTTAATCCAAAAGTCAATTGCTGGGATATTCTTTCGCGTTCTGTTTGACGCACTCTATAACGTGTTTGTTCTACAAAAACCACATCGTTCTGTTGTAATTGATAGTATGGAGATTGAAACATACTTTTGGAGGTTACATCAAGTATTCCTATCTGTTGTATCCCATTATTTTCTCTTAAAATTTTCACTTCTTTTTTTTTCCCAAATTCTGTAATATCTCCTGCCATTCCAATAGCTTCCAAAATTGTAAGTTTCTCAGTAGGTACAGTCAGAACTCCGGGATTACCTACCTCTCCTAAAACAGTAATACGATAATTAAGAAACCGAACAATTACTGAAGGTTGCTTTAATTCGCCTTCCAACCTGGATTTTATTAATTCAGCAAGCTGGTTTTTTGTTAAACCAGCCGCATGAATAGTACCTAACCGGGGATATTCAATATTTCCATTTATGTCAACTAAAAACCCATTTATAGCATTGCTTTGTTGTCCTCCTCCACCACCTACATTTTGATATACAGGTAAATTATAAAGAGCATCTATTTCTGGTTTTATGCTCACGCTATATACCTGGATATGCAATAAGTCATTTGGTTGAATTACTGACTGCTTTATAAAAATGCTATTTTTTGCACTAGTGTCATTCACATCTTCTAAATAGTTGTAAACCACCCTACTCTGCGTGGAGCATGACACAAAAAAACAACTAATAACAACAGAATAATAGAACAAAAATCGCATTAACTAATGTGTTTTAGAGTGCGCCAAAGTTAGCTTACTTCTTTCAATGTGTGCCACTAAAATGTAGCCAAGGCTTTCAATAGCAACCTTCACACTTTTATTTTTAACATCCAATATTTTTCCTTCCTGATCCATCAATGGACCTTGGGTAACACGAACACGTTGCTCAGGTCTCAGATCCAATTTTATTAACTCTACATTTTCGTGCTCTTCTAAAAAAAGTTTAATTGTTTGAATTTCTTTATCCCTGATTACAGCCGGTTTACCATCCCAGTATACAAAGTTGATAACACCGTCTGTCATTCTCACGTTTGTACGACTTTCATCCGTTATTTTTATAAAGACATAAGACTTAAAAAGAGGTTCCTCTATCAATTTCATCCGGTCACTCCATTTACGTCTAACTTTATTTAAAGGACAATAACTTTCAATTCCCTTTTCAGTTAATAACTTATTTACTTTTTTCTCCCACCGGGGCCGGGTATATATAGCATACCATTTAATGTTCATGATTTATTTATAAATTTTACAAGGCTTCGCCAACTCAGTCACAGCTGACCGATTACGGATAGGGTTTTTTCAAAAAGAGTGCAAATATAGGTGCGAAAGTGTGACTAACCAACACATAAAAATCCATAGATTAACAATAGATTATATACAATTTTAACATTTGCAAGAGCAGCAGAGAATAAAGTAAATACTATGTATATGTAGTCGAATAAGCAGTCTTAACTCCGGTTACTTAATACATTGAATACTATTCCCACATCTCCCTTTTTAATTAAAAGTGATACTAAAACTATTATAAAGCAAACTACTAATAAAGCGTACAAATAAGTATTTAGTATGGTTGATAAAAAACATAACCCTGCTGTAGCAATCAACAATGGAAAAAATATTCCTGGATATATATTCAGGTTGAATATTTTTTTAGAAAATAATAGATTAATAAAAAATATAAACATCTTTGATGCAAGAAAAGCTGCCGCAGCACCAAAGATCCCCCAATAAGGTATTAAAATTATATTGAGCATGCATGTAATAACCGTAGCTAATAAAAGTATCCAGAAGGCTCTTAATCCACTTTGTGATTTATAAATTCCTAACATAGAAAAATATGTAAACATGTCAAATACCCATCCCAGAAAAAAAAATGGCAACAATGAAGCCGTTAATATATATGTATTATCCGCGAATATATTAACCAGGACATTTTTGAAAATAAGTAGTAAGGGAACGGCAAGGAAAAAAAAAACGAATATTACCTTAAATAATTCTGAAATTTTTTTTTCTGCCCTATCCTCATTCCACAATTGAAAAGCATACGGTGAAAACGCCATTGCAAATGCGTTTGTAAATAAGCTGATGCAGCTCCCTAATTTTACAGAAAGAATGTATTCGGGCAATTGAGTAGTGTATTCAGATTTTAGAAGAAAAAACCGGTCGACAGAGGGAATGAGTTGATGAAAAAATGAAAAAAAAGCGAAAGGCAGTCCAAATATTATTAGTTTATATAAGAACTTCAGCTGAAGGGGAAAAATATTTATAAGGAGGTTTTTTCTCACCAACCACAGAGCAATAAAAGCAGTTAATGAAGTGGTGATTATATAAATTGAAAATAACGCAGTTAAGTCACTCTTTTTAAGTGCAAGGAATAAAAGAACCAATGCTATAGAGCAAAAAGTATTAAAAAAGCAAATAAAAAGATAAGCCAGCGCTTTCATTTGCCATTGCAATATATTAAGTGCATAACTTAAACATACATGACCGGGAATGATCCATAAAGCCAACATCCAAAACTTACCTATGGCGTTGTCATGATAAAAAAGGATTTCAGCTAATTGTACACTGTACAGATTCAAAAAAATAAATGCAATAATCAGCGAACATATTTGAATGAAAAATGCATAAGAAAGAATTTTCTCTTTCATTTCTTTCTTTTTATCAAAATAATAAACAGCAGCTGCAGAATCCTGGCCGAGGATAATGATCCATGAGAACAGATAAGCATATGTAAATGCTATATCAAATATTTTTAATTCTTCTTTACCCAGATAAGATGTTATGATGGGGATAAAGAAAATTGGAATAAGTTTTTGAACCGATGAAGCAAGTCCATATATTAATGAATCTTTAAGAAGATTGGCAGACAAGAGAAAACCTTTTTTCTTTGATAATGCTGACTATTTCAGTCAATGGTTTATGTATGCAATATTTAAAAAACCATTCTTGTCCCTTTAAACCAATTTGCTGAATTTCTTCTTTATCATTTAGAACTTTCTTTAGTCCCTCCAATACTGATTCGGGTGAATCAGCGAACAACATTGGATAAAGCTCAGAATACTCTGTATTGAATTGTTTATCTATACGTTTATGCATAATTGGCTTTCCCAAACAGAGACATTCCAATACAGCGCAATAGGTTAGCCATGAATGAAACAATTCACCCACCACTACATCACTCCAATTTATAAAATGCATAATATATTTGCGGGGCATTTTAGGAAACCATACTACATGATTCTCAATTTGAAGTTTTTTCATTAATTTAATTGTATCATCCACATGTACCCCATATTCAAACAAGATAAGTTTGCTTTTAATCTGCGGATGCAATCTTATAAATTCGGCAAAACCCCTCAATAATTTATCATTTCCTTTAATACTCCATTTATCTCTTGTTGGTTTCCAAACCTGGCGTATATGCTGAAGTACTACTAAATCATTACGTTCCCGAATTTCTTTTATTTGTCGGTAAAAAGGATTTGCTTTTTTTGACACATTCAAATTGGCTTCGTCATAATCCTTATGATAAAGTAGAGGCAGTGGGCTTATGATTCGTTTGCCTGGAAACTTTAATTTTTTAAATAGCCCCTCAATTTTAGAATTACTTTTATCAAACATTATATAGGGAGCGTCTTGTATTCCTTTTCTTTGATAATAAGCAGTTTGTAAGTAAGCTGGTATACGAAAAGGATGCACCAGTTTAAAAAAAGGGAAAGAATATAAATCCTCCCCGTAAGGAATAAAAATATCCAGTTTGCGGCCAATACGGTTTACAAAAGCAGGCGCAGACCCATTGCCAATAAGAAAATCAAATCCTTTTAGATCCAGCTTAACCTGTTTAAAATCCTGTTTTAAAAAATCAGCCGGAGCTCCCCATGTTAATTGCTTGCAATAGGCTTTGTAATGATCCTGATAGGTATCCCACGAAGGATGAAAATGTTGAGGTTCATTATTAAATATTAGTTGTTTGCAGTCATATCCATGATCAATGAGATACCTTGTTAAGGAAAAGTACATATTGTTCATGTTGCCTATAACTGCAATTTTCACTTTTTTAATTTAGTGATGCTTAGGTTTTAATTTGATGCATGACTTCATTAAGTTCTTTTGCCGGATAGTTAATTAATACGCCCATATTTTTCTTTTGAAAAATCAGCATACTGCCCAAACCTACCGCTGAAGCATGCCCTTTTTGAACGGCTTCACTTACATGGGTAACGTTGCCGGCACCTCCATTTGCAATAACAGGAATGCTCAGTGTATCCGATAACTTTCTTGTAATGTTTAAATCGTATCCACTCCAGGTTCCGTCTCTATCAATAGACGTAAGCAGAATTTCCCCTGCGCCCAGATGTTGTAACTGTTGTGCCCATTCAAACGGATTCATAGCTATTTTTTCTGTTCCGTTATTTGTAAATACTTCATATTTTCCAAGAAAGTTTGTTTTAACATCTATAGCTGCTATAACAGCCTGGCTGCCGTAATTTTCGGAAAGTTGTTTAATAAATTGCGGATTTTTTACTGCTGCGGTATTTATTACTACTTTTTCAAATCCAATAGAAAAAATTTCTTTTGCTTTTGAAAAAGTGTTTATTCCTCCCCCATATAATAAAGGCATAAAACATTCATCAGCTAATTGACTTAATAAATTTAAGTTCGGATTTCTTTTTTCACTGGAAGCGGTAATATCTAAAAAACAGAGTTCATCAACCTCCAGATCATTAAAAATTTTTATTGTGTTTACGGGATCGCCAATGTAATGGCGAATTTTAAATTTTACTGTTTTCACCAGCCGCTCATTGGCCAATTGCAGGCATGGAATAATGCGTATGCGCATCATAGCTTTGCAAAATTTTCAAGCAGTTTCATACCATACTTATGGCTTTTTTCAGGGTGAAATTGTGCTCCAAAAATATTATCCTTATTAATAATAGAATGAAAACTAATACCATATTGTGTAGTAGCTATTACATAATCATCATTTTCTGCCAGCATATAGTATGAATGGGAAAAATAAAAAGAGGGCTCGACATCAAGACCTTGTAATAAATAATTTTTTTTAACCGGATGAACAGTATTCCAGCTAATATGCGGCACTTTCAATCTTTCATTACCTGTTAATTTATAAGCATAGGAAGAAATCCACCCAAGTCCTTTTTTCTCTCCTTCTTCACTACCATTGCCTAAAAGCTGCATACCTAAGCAAATACCTAATAAGGGCACTTTATCCACCAATGCTTTTTTATCCAGAACTTGTTTTAATTCCGAGTTTTCTAATCTTTCCATTGCGCTGTCAAAAGCGCCAACACCCGGAAGTATAATTTTTTCCGCCTCATCAATTTTATCAAGCTCACTGGTTATTTGCACCTCTGCACCAATTTTTTTTAACATATTTCTTACTGAGCCTAAATTACCAAGTCCGTAATCAACAATAGTTATCATGCGCCTTCTGTAGGGGAAGTATATTTTATATAAAAGCTCATAGGTACCAGGTTAGCTTTTGCAAGCATGTAAAATAAGGGGCGCAAGTTCTCGAACCTTTTTTTGTAGGTTTTATAATCCTTATAATTTTTGGTTTCGCCTGTCATTATCCGGTTATATTCTGCATCGCTTAATTCCAGTCTTTTTTTAAAATAAGCCTCCAGTTCATTGTCAGGCAAAATGGGGGATTGGTAAATGTCTAAAGCTTCGTTTCGGTTGATGCAACCATTACGAGCTGCAGCCGCAAGGCTCCAATTGCGATTATCAATTTTAAATTTTTTTGGATTGTATATCTTATGTAAAAAAGCAGTCATCCTGTTTTCAAGATGATGCCCACCATAATACTGCCAATCAAACTTTTGCAATAAAAATTCTCTGGCTTCTTCTTTTGAGTAATTAATGTACCAGTATGGCCTGATCTTTTTGATCCTTTTAAGCAATATCCATTTTAAAAATGAAATAAAAGTCATATTGGGAAAAGACTTTATTTCCCTCGTCCCAAATTTTGCATGGATATCTTTTATATACTTACCATCGAAATAGTTATTACCCATTGGCGAAATACCTTCCGTAATAAACGAATGGCCTTCCAGTATGTATTTTACATTAAATTTATCGGCTGCCCGGTAAAGTGTTTCAGCTAAAGCAATGTCTGTGGAACAGTCCAGTTCCGGCACATTGGCTTTAAAAAAAGCCTGGAATATATCATCTGCTTCCTTATTATCAACAACAAGCGTATAAAGATCAATTTTTAATATAGATGTTATCTTCCTGAGGTTTTCTGTTGCAATGGCACTGTTCCAGGTATTATCATAGTGAACTGCCAGCGGACGTAAACCCCAGTCCACTGCTTTTGCAAGAAGAAATGATGAATCGGTGCCGCCGCTCACGCCAATTACACAATCATACTCTTTACCTCTTCCTGCTTTTTTTATTTGAGAAATTATTCTTTGTAATTGTTCGGCTCCTTCAGTTGTTCCTGTTTTATACTGTGCTGCAATACTATCAGACATTTTGCAATAATTGCATTCGCCATTTTTATCAAACGAAATCTTCGGAACATTCCTGTCATATATACATCTGCTGCAAATTTGCCTTTCTATATTCATTTCTATGATTAATGATACCGGATATGAAAACTATCTTTTTCTAAAACAACTGTCCCCGCCACCTTTGCAGGAGTGCCATGCGCTACTGAAAATGAAGGAAGTGATTTATTGACAAAACTTGCAGCTCCAATGATACAATGATCGCCAATAGTTATTCCTTTGCTGATAATACTCTTTGGGCCAATGTACGTGCAATTACCAATAGAAACTTTCTGCCTTTCCGCCGGCTGTTTGCCTCCGGTAATTGTTTGTAAAATATTATCATGTGTGTAAATATGTACTCCTGCCGAAATAGTGCAATGGTCGCCTATTTGTAAACTAC
>MWVY01000096.1_pt1 | contig 20801 bp, 12 predicted proteins | sample 1047251 | NCBI WGS metagenome assembly MWVY01 (sample SAMN06349983, study PRJNA376086) | soil metagenome | isolation source: MS7-5 sample Antarctic (ecotone) soil | place: Antarctica | collected 2015-01-13
TCCATATTGCATCACACACTAATCATATTTCCCTCAATGACTTTGCTACAGTGTTAGTAACATCTGTAAATTTTATTATGCCATCCCTGGAATCATTCCTATATATATAACTTGATACTGCTTTAGGATAATAACCCGGTTCTACCCTTCCTGCAATAAAGAGATCCAAATCTCCATCTCTATCAAAATCTGCAGCCCGAACACACGATTTACTTGTAAAGTTTTGAGGTAGTGCGTCTTCCGCAATTGCAAAATTTCCCTTACCATCATTAAGGAATAATTTATCCTGATAAGGTATTGTATTCCGCTCATTTTCATAACCGCCACTGGAAATATAAAGATCTAGATCTCCATCTATATCTGCATCAAAAAGCACGATGCCCATGTCTTCAGTACGTTTGGAAAGCATGCCTGCATCAGGAATCAAAAGTTTCTTTTGAAAGCGTCCATTTTCCTGTTGAAGCAATATTGTAGCACTGTACGAAATTGATCCTCCTATAACCAAATCATCTGAGCCATTCCCGTCTAAATCACCAACTGCTAAAGCAGGGCCATATTCCGATAATTTATGAGGTAATAGTTTTTGAATATTGAAATCAATATAATCCCTCTCCTGATGAATAAATGAATCTATAACTGTAGAGGTAATATCCGTAAAAAATGTATTAACTGCTGTAGAATCTGCAGACCATGTATAGTTTTGAATAGCATTTTTAATATCCACCACCAGCAATTGGTTGGCAGGAATATTTACCAGCTTTTGCTTTTTGCTGTTTGGCCATTTAATAATAACAGAATCAACTTGATTTATATCACCTAAACCGAAGTGTGGATTGGTTTGTATTGAAGACAAATAGCCTCTGTAAGGAGTTTGCTCATAAACTTGTTTTTTATTCCTGTAATAAACTTCAACCCATGTACCAAATGCATGGATATTATTTAGATCACCTTTAAGCTTTAAAGTCAGGAAATTAGAAGGCTCTTTTCCATTTTTTTTAATCAGCGTATTCTCATAAAGGAAAGCGGCATCATTGATATTATTAATTATAATATCAAGATCCCCATCCAAATCTAAATCTGCATAAGCAGCCCCATTTGAAAATGAAGGTGCAGTTAATCCCCAGCTTTCAGTAGCATTTTTAAATGTTAGATCACCATTGTTTCTATAGCCATAATTATGGATCTTAACCTCTGGAATCTGTTCTAACAACTGTTTTTTTGATGCAACGGCAAACGCTTCATTACGAAAACTAATAAAATCATGATCAGTTACATCTTTGGGGAAACCATTGGTAATTATAATATCTCTGAAACCATCATTATCAAAATCAGCAACTAAAGGAGCCCAGCTCCAGTCGGTTTCCGCTATACCGGAAAAAAAAGCAATATCACTAAATATGGGATCACCTATTGAGTCTTTTTCGTTTACCCTTGGACCCTGATTTAATTGAAGAGTATTTCTTACATACTGATATTGATATTTATAATAATCACTGTTCTGATAGGTTTGATAGCTATTGGCATTCATCATCATTTTTTTCCGGAAATTGTCTTCGGGATTCATGTCCAGTTCAATAATATCCTGTAGGCCATCATTATTTATATCTATGACATCAACTCCCATAGCATTGGCAGATGTATGTTTAAGGTAAGAACTTACCTTATCAGTAAATGTTCCATCACCGTTGTTGATGTAAAGAATATTATTAGACAGATAATCATTAGTAACATAGATGTCTGACCATCCATCTTTATTGATATCAGTAATTACCACCCCATGTCCAAAACCCTCAATGGTAATGCCTGCTTCTTCAGAAATGTTGGTAAAGACTGGATGACCTAATTCAGAATTGGCATCGTTACGGTAAAGCCGACCAGTACTGGGATGTTCACCTTTTAGCATCCTCGGGCGGAATCGATTTGGATAATCTCCGGGTATTATCTCGTTTACAAGAATATATACATCCAGATCACCATCATTATCATAATCAAAAAAAGCAGCCATCGTGGAATAGGTGGAATCGTTTAGACCGTATTCTGCAGCCAGTTCTTTAAAATGCGGAATCCCATCGTTGTCTAATCCCTGGTTTATATACAATAGATTTTCTCTTCCTTTAGCATCTTTACTTTTGTAAGCACATACATATAGATCAAGCCACCCATCGTTATTAATATCTACTATTGATACTCCCCGTGACCACTTTCCGTCACCGGATACTCTTGCCTTATCAGTAATATTTTCAAATTGTAATTTGCCTTTATTTAAATAAAGCTGATTAGGAACCAGGTTACCCGTAAAATAAATATCTGGCAATCCATCATTATTTAAATCACCTACACCTACTCCACCACCATTATATACATTTTCAAAATCCAGAACATTTATTGAATCGGTTTCTTTAATTACGTTATTAAATTGAATACCGCTTTCACGAGAGTGAACTTCCCTGAATAACTTATTATCTGAACAGGAGAAAAGAAATAAAACAAATAATGAGAAACAAAATCTCAACATATAAATGGCGGGATGGCTTACAAATAAAAATAGGGCAGAAATAACTTCTGCCCTAAATGAAATTTAGAAAATTTGTTAAGATTAATATCCCGGATTTTGCGTTAATAAAGATTTACCACCTAATCTGCTCAAGTCAATCTGGTTCTGTGGAATTGGGTAATATTCATCTACTCCTGCCTGGAACTGAGCACCTGTTAGGTAATTAGCAAATTGCCTTTCATAATTAAGATAATTATTAAGTACCTGTGCAGCGGTACCATATCTCACCAGGTCAAAGAAGCGGTGTCCTTCCATTGCAAGTTCAATCTTTCTTTCAAACCGCACAGCATTTCTTGCGTAATCCTGAGAGGGGAAAGATGTATATAATCCCACCTGGTAATTTGCGGCCGGAGCTCCGGAAGCAGTTTTAACCCAGCTTTCCTGGTTGGCAGCACGAGCCCGTACCTGGTTTACTAACTGCATAGCACGTGGCAAACTACCGGACTCAACTTCAGCCTCAGCTAACATAAGAATTACATCAGCAAAACGTATTAAAGTATAATTATTTGCCGTAACTCCGCTTGTCCAAAAAGATTTATCAGTCAATAACCCGGTTTGTGATTTATAATAAGTATTCTTTTTCGGGCTGTATGGTCCACCATAAGACTGAAGGCGTATCCAGGCAGCTCCCGGATGAGGACCCCAGTCCAGAAAAGGAATTCCCCTGCGACCTACCGTCCAGTCCAGTCGTGAATCTAGTGGTCTTGTTTCAGGTGTAAAAGGAGCAGATGCTTCTATACCCATATCGTGTTTCACTGTAGTTGAATTATGATTATTCAAAAGAGGTAAACCATTTGCATCCACCTGGTATGAGTTTACCAGATCCTGAGTAGGTTGAAAAAATCCACAGCAAGTTCCGGGGCCGCCATTGTGAGGGAAGTTCAAAACTTCACCCCACCCGCCGTTTGCAGCATCAGGTGCACCATCATTCACTGAATATTGAACAGCAAATACTGATTCTGTGCTGTTTTTTGTTTCTGCGTTAAAATTATCCTGAAATCTAGTTAGCAAAGCATATTTCTGTCCTTGTGCATTTTTTCCATTTGTATACACATCATTTAATACGGTACGAGCTTCAGCAAACTTTTTTTGAAATAAAAGAGCTTTTCCTAAATAAGCTCCTGCTGCCCATTTATTGGCTCTGCCCCTTGCATTCATAGATTCAGGTAAATTTTCATACGCAAACCGTAAGTCAGCTTCTATTTGTGGCCAAATATCGGCTTCATTAGTAACCGTTTTGGGGTCAACGTTTTCATCTATATAAGGAACTTTATTCCACATCTTCTTTGCATCAAAATGATAATGTCCTCTTAAGAAGCGTGCTTCACCCGTTATACGCTTTTTATCAGCTTCACTTATATCAGTTGCTTTCTCCATTATCCGCAGAACATTGTTGGTGCGATTTACACCTTCGTATACTACCTGCCATTTAGTATTGAAATAAGAATTAGTAGGAGTTGACTCATATCTCTCGATTGGATTAATATCCGGTTGGTCGCCCGGCTCTGATCCTTTTTTAGCTTCATCAGAAGTTACACTACCATAAACCCAATTAGTACCTGTGGATTGCCAACCACCTAAGGTATATGCACCAGCATCATAGTTTCTCATTTGGCCATCTAACACCGAATAAGCGCCAATAAGTAATCCTTCTACACCAGCCTTGTTAGATAAAGCAGTCTCATCTAAAGAAGCCAAAGGCTGTCTCTCTAAAAAATCTTGTCTACAACCATATATTATGATGGCTATGGTGATAATACCAATAAAATATATTTTGATTTTTCTCATTTTATATACTGTTATAAATTAAAAATTCACATTTATTCCTATTAAAAATTGTTTTACTGTTGGATATGCGCCTGCATCAATTCCAAAGTTATCGTCACCACCAATTACTTCCGGATCTAAACCAGTGTATTTAGTTGCCGTAAATAAATTAGTTCCCTGTAAATAAATACGAATACCATCAATCTTAGCTCTGTTGGAAATACGTGCAGGTAAACTATAACCAATAGTTAGATTCTTTAATCGTAAATATGAAGCATCTTCCATTAAATATGAATTGGGAACTGCGCTTGTACTAAAATTCGCTACGTTTTCCGCTCTTGGTGTTCTTGCATTTAAATTTTGAGGTGTCCATGAATTGTATAATGCATCCTTACTTTTTGCACCGGGGAATGTAGCAAAAAGATCAGTCCACCAACGTGTATAATTAATAAGATCTCTACCTTGAACTCCATAGAAAAAAACAGTGAAGTCGAAGTTGCTGAACCGTGTATTTAAATTCAAGCCATAAGAAAAATCAGGATTTGGATCTCCGAAAAATACTCTATCTGCTGCATCAATTTTTCCGTTATCATCAGCATCTAAATATTTAAATCTGCCTGGTCCGGCTCCTGCTTGAGTTGGTGAATTTTTCACATCCACTGAGTCTCTGAACAATCCTATTACCTGGTAACCAAAGAAAGAAGAAACTGGCTGGCCTTTTTGGTTTCGTACAATATTACCATGCCTTAATCCGCCAGCATCATAAAACTCAATTCCTAATTCATCAGCAAGTGATTCAATTTTATTGTTGTAAGAAGTGAAAGTTAATGTTGCATCTAACGATACACGATTTCTACTTGACTGCGGCCCAAAACCCATTCTTTGCGTTAAAGCAAGGTCAACACCTTTATTGCTCATACTGGCTACATTGTAAAATGCCCTGTTAACACCAGCAGCGGCCCCCACTACTCCAGGTTGAGGTAATGCGTAGAGAAGATCGCGGGTATCCTTATTATAATATTCAGCCACTAATTCTGTTTTTCCGCCAAATAGTGATGCATCAAAACCAATGTTCTTTGTAATATTTGTTTCCCATTTACCAGAAGGGTTTCCTATAAACAAAGCCTGGAATCCCTGATCAGTAGAAGTATTTTGTCCATTAATCGCATAGTTTGAGCTTCCCGGTCCAGATCCAAAAGTTGAAAATGCGTTAGCAGGATTAATCCGTTGATTGCCCATTTTTCCATAACTGGCTCTTAACTTTAAATCAGTTAACCAATTGATATTTCGCATAAAAGGTTCCTGGGAAATTCTCCATCCAACAGATGCTGCCGGGAATGTACCCCAACGGTTTTCAGGACCAAAACGAGATGAGCCATCACGACGAACGGTAAAACTGGCTAAATATTTATCAGCAAACGTGTAATCAACTTTTCCAAAATAAGATAATAGAGAAGAAGGATTAAAAGGAGCTCCTGAAACTCTCTGACCTGCAGCACCTCCGGTTCTTAGTGAACGAAAGTCCGGATTTTCTGTAAAGTAATTAGTTCGGGTACCTTCTATATTTCTTCCCCAATCTTCAACGGCTTCTGTTCCTACCAGTGCTGTTATATCATGTACTCCGGCAATAGTATTCCTAAACGTCAGAAGATTTGTCCATGTCCATGAACGAAAACGACTGAAACCTTCTGTAAATGAATTTCCTTCCTGGTTTTCAGAACGCTCATATGTTTTAGGAGAGAAGAAAAAATAATTTCCATTATTAACCTGACCTCCAATGCTTGACCTTACCGTAAAACTTCTAAGGAAGTCAACTTCAGCATACATATTACCAAAAATGTTGAAATCCTGGTTTTGATTGTATTGAGCCCGGAAACGGTTTGCATAAGGACTATGTGCATTACCCAACCCCTGCCCCCTTGTACCGGCGAAATTGCCCATAATATCATATACAGTAATAATAGGTTGTATGCGATATGCCATGGCTATTTCTGTTCCTTCATTATTATTTCCTACTCCATTACCGCGGGTATTAGAAATTTGTATATTCTCACCTATACGTATATTATTCTTGATGTTAAATTCAGTATTTACCCTGGCAGTAAATCTTTTAAAATAATTAAAAACAACTATACCCTTCTGATCAAAATAATCAAAACTGAATAAATACCGACTCCTCTCAGCCCCGCCGGATAAAGCTATATTATGGTTCATTATTGGAGCATTATTAGTGATTTCATCATACCAGTTTGTGCCCGCTTTATTAGCCTGTGTAATTAAATAAGAACCTGAAATGTTATTTAGATCAAGATTATATAAACTGGGATTTACACGAGGATCTCCCTCTTTTGCACCGGTTGGTAGTGTATAATCAGGAAGTACTGGTTTGTCACCGGTCCCATACATTGCATTAGGTTTAAGTCCTGCATTTCGGTTAGCTAAAAAGTCCAGCTCAGCCATCTCCTGAGGGTTTAGCAAGTTTGTAAAACCTTTGCCTGGGTCTTGCCTTCCATAGTAAGCATTATAGCTCACTTTTGCACCGCCAGGTCTTCCTTTTCTTGTAGTGACTATAATTACCCCGTTGGAAGCACGGGCTCCGTATATAGATGCAGATGCCGCATCCTTTAATACCTGCATTGATTCAATATCGTTAGGATTTAATCCACTTAAACCACCAACAGGTACACCATCTACAATATAAAGAGGCTCATTACCACCAAATGAAGCAAAACCCCTGATCCTTACAGATGCACCTGCACCAGGAACACCAGAGGAAATAACAGTTACACCTGAAGCTCTACCTTGCAATTGTTGTTCTGCATTGGAGGAAGGAACAGATTTTAAGTCCCCAACCTTAACTACAGCTACAGAACCACTTATATCTTTCCGGGCCTGGGAAGTATAACCGGTAACCACAACTTCATTAAGTGTGCTACCGGTTTGTGTAAGTGAAAGATCAATGCTGCTTTGGGTACCAACCGCTATTTCGCGATTCTCAAAGCCAACATAAGAGACAACCAAAATGCTCTGGTTATTTGGAACCGTAATTGTGAATCTCCCCTGTTCATCGGTAGTAGTACCAATATTTGTTCCTCGCACAGTTACAGAAGCTCCCACCACAGGTTGGTTATTAGCTGTTACAGTTCCGGAAACAGTTCTTTGTGCAAAAGCAACTGTGCTAAATAAAATTAAACATACGGCAGCCAACCACCGTAATACAGGTAATTTTAATGGCATAATAGTGTGTTTTGTTTGTTTTGTGTTTGGAAAGCAATCTATTCAAGCAAACCAATATGTTAATAGACTAATAAAGCTTTGTTAATGCTGCTTTAAATTTAGATTATTTTTTTAAGAAAAAAACCTTTTATAAAAATTATTTCTTTTACCTCTACCTGCTTACTTGTACTATATTTAAGTGTTCCAAAAATATAATGGGGCAACAGGAAATGAGGGTATCCAGACGTTCGGCTGTTAAACAATTATTAGTTATTACAACCGGTGTAATGGTTATTCCAGCTTGTGTTTACAAGCGAGAGAATACTTCTATACCTCTAAAAAATATACAACTTGATGCTGGCGATGAAAAACTTCTGGCTGAAGTATCTGAAACAATGAAATGAAGAAAGGTAATTTGTAAATATCAACTAGAGTTATGATCAGAATCGCAATGCTCGGCAGTGGTTTTATTGGAAGATTTTATACAGATTCATTACAAGGTTATAGAAGCAGAGATAAGGTAGTTAGCGTTTATTCACGTACAGAAAAATCTGCAAAAAAGTTTGCAGCAGATTATTATGTACCACATTGGACAACAAATCTTGAAGAAGCTATTGCTCATCCCGAAGCAGATGTAATTTGTGTAGCCCTTCCAAATAATTTACATGAAGAAGCAGTGATGCTATGTTGCAAGTATAAGAAAGCTGTTATGGTTACAAAACCATTAGGACGTAATTCAGTTGAAGCAAAAAGAATGTTGGAGGCAGCTGAAGATGCCGGGATTTTTAATGGTTATTTAGAGGACCTTGTATACACACCTAAATTTTTAAAGGCTTACGACAGCGTGAAAAATGGTGCACTTGGAAGAATACTTTGGGCAAAGTCAAGAGAAACACATCCCGGGCCACACAGTGAATGGTTTTGGGACCTGGAACAGGCAGGAGGGGGATGTATTCTCGACTTAGGTTGCCATTGCGTGGAGATAGCCCGTTCTTATATTGGAAAGGATATAAAACCTGTTGAAGTTATGTGTTGGGCAGATACACAGGTTAAACCTATTGATGCCGAAGATCATGCAATTGGTTTAGTAAAATATGAAAATGGTTCAATTGGTCAGTTTGAAGTGAGCTGGACTTTTCGCGGAGGACTTGATTTAAGAGATGAGGTGATGGGCACGGAAGGAACTATTTGGATCAATAGCTTTTTACGAACTGGCTTTGAAATGTTTACTACAGGAAAAGGTGCTGATTATGTTTCTGAAAAAGCAGAAAGTAACACCGGATGGTTGTTTCCAGTAGGTGATGAATTAAATGAATTGGGATATAATCATATGTTTATGGACATGTTCAATTCTTATGAAAAAAGTCAGCAACCAAAAGAAACATTTTATGATGGTTACATAGTAAATGCCATACTTGATGCTGCTTACCGGTCAGCAAAAAATAAGTTATGGGAACCTGTTACATTAGATGTTTGGCGTGGCAAAGAAGGTGTTTCAAAGGATCAGCATTTAACTGAATACGATAATGAGCATTACCTGGTGAAGGAAGAGGTTACACATTACGGTGCAAAAAAATTGATATTAAAAAATAAGTCAACAGGAAAAATTTCAGAAAAAACATTAGAATAGATACATGTCTTACTCTCCTAATAAACAGCGATACAAATCAATGGAATACCGGCGATGCGGAAGAAGTGGTTTGTTACTTCCGGCGGTATCACTTGGCTTATGGCACAACTTCGGAGATATCGATGCAATAGAAAATTACAGAAATATATTGCATGTTGCATTTGATAATGGGATCACGCATTTTGATCTTGCAAATAATTACGGTCCGCCACCTGGAGCTGCGGAATTAAATTTTGGAAAAATTCTACAAAATGATTTCAAAGCACATCGTGATGAATTGATCATCTCCAGTAAAGCCGGATGGAAAATGTGGGAAGGCCCTTATGGAGATTGGGGCTCAAAGAAATACCTTGTTGCCAGTCTTGATCAGAGCTTGAAAAGAATGGGGTTGGAGTATGTAGATATATTTTATCATCATCGTCCGGACCCACAAACACCATTGGAAGAAACAATGTCCGCACTTGATCTTTTGGTTAGACAAGGAAAAGCATTATATGTGGGAATCTCAAGTTATCACCCGGAGGAAGCAGCTAAAGCAATTGAAATTTTGAATCAGTTGGGTACACCCTGTTTAGTACATCAACCTAAGTATTCCATGTTTGAACGATGGGTGGAAAATGGTTTGCTTGATCTCTTAGAAAATGAAGGAGTAGGTTGTGTTGCTTTTTCTCCTTTAGCACAGGGATTACTAACAAATAAATACCTTAAAGGAATTCCTGAAGATTCACGTGTTGCTGCAATCCGCGGCAACGGTGCTTTAGAGGCTGAACAAATTACAAATGAAAAACTTCGAATTGTACAAAAGCTGAATGAACTTGCTGAGCAACGCGGACAAACATTAGCACAAATGGCACTTGCCTGGATCATAAAAGATAGAAGAATAACATCTGTAATCATTGGTGTCAGCAAACCCGCACAAGTAATTGATTCGATCGGCTGTTTATCCAACTACCATTTTAGTGATGATGAATTGAATGCCATTGAAGAAATATTAAATAGCAAAACTGCAAGTGTGAATGCGTTGTAGTATTTCATTACTCTTTATTTAGCTTATCTACACCATCATAAAATTCATTTTGCAATTGTATTGTTTTGGTATCTGCTTTAACTGCTTTTAAAGTCTGCGCCAGCAACTCCACTGTTTTATCCGTAATAAGCTGACCCAGTTCACGGCTTCCCTTTGCTCCTTCACCGGCATAGTGATTTGGGTAATTTGCATACCACCAGATTCCTGTATAAACATTTGGTATAGATAATCGTTTTTGATTTTCTCCTGATTCATTTACAGCACGATCCATTTTCATTAGATCAGGTCGTAAATACAAAAGGGTTGATGTTTCTCTTTCTCCGGCATGTTGATCAGTTGCAGGATCAGATTTCCTCATTTTGCGAACCTGCTCATTGAAAGCTGCATCGAAGGTTGGCTCAAAAAAATAGACGGCATAATTCCGTTTTTTATCCAATTGTGTTTGAACAAAATACCGCAACAGGTTTGGATTTCCACCGTGTCCATTGATGATCACAATTTTTTCAAAACCATTTCTACCTAACTCTTCACATGTTGCATTCAGTAATTGCAATACCAGCTCACTGGGTAAAGAAAATGTTCCGGGCTGATGTTTTGCTTCATAGATCTGACCATAAAAATAGTCAGGGAAAACAACAGCATATTCCTTTTTAGTAGCCCGTGCAGCCCATTCACGAACATGAATTAGATCAGAACCAAGTGGTGCATGCAATCCATGTTTTTCAAGAATGCCAATGGGCAGTATGCATGTCTTAGATGACTTCTGCATTGCTAGCGGCCAATCACTTGCAGTTAATTCATCCCAACGGCTCGGTATTTCTTGCGCTATCACACAGATATTAAAAAATGAAGCGTACAAAACCACTAGTGTTATTTTAAATAGAGCTTTCATTGTGTTGAATTTATTCTTTTGAAAGTACTGGTTTTTTTGCTCTGTAAACAGATTTAAAACTGCTTAAAATCTTTTATGTAATTCTTACTCAATAATTTTAAAAAACATTTTTCTTACTTAATAAACCGGGACAATTAACTTTAGCACACAAGCAACAATATGTTCGTACATCATGTATTTTTTTGGTTGAAAGAAGATTTAAATGCTGAAGATGTAGAAAGATTTGAAATAGGTGTAAAAACGTTATCAAAGATTGAGCATGTTCAATTCGGTGACGTAGGAAAACCTGCAACTACAAACAGACCTGTAATTGAACGTTCTTATACATATTCATTTGCTGGTGTTTGCTGATCTGGAAGCACACGAGTTATATCAACCACATTCTATACACAAAAAATTTATTGCCGATTGCTCACACCTATGGAGCAGGGTTCTTGTTTATGATTCCGAGACGGTAGATTAGAATAAATTATCTTGTAATTACTATCTGTTTAAGAAAACCGTAGCCAATAGTTTCTTGTCTTTTCCCGAAGTCATACTTAATACGTTTAAGTATCAGCCAATCATCAATATGAACATTAGGTGCATTTAAATTCATGAACTGTTCATAATATTCAGGAAAGTTGTATTTGCCTGGCGTAAGTGAACCCCATACAGCTTTAACTGCTTCTTCCTTACATGTTTTATCACTGGGTTTTGTGAAATATGCAACTCCTAAAAAAGCTATAAGCAACAATATAATTATTCTTCTCACCATTACCTTTTACGGGGAACCCGCTTTTGCAATTCTTCAACAGGAATTCTTATTTGTCTTCCCATTTGTTTGCCATTTCTATAAGTAATAACTTTTATACTTGCAGCATCTTTAGGAACAGTTATTGAAGTTTTATACTTCGGATAAAAATCATCAGGAAAAGTTTCATCAAAAGTATAGTAGATGTCAATATCAGGGATTTCCGTCTCCATTCTCACACTCAGTTTACCGTTATCCATTGATGCGGTAATTATAGGATCATACATACTGCGTGAGTAATTAATTTGCTGCAAATCCATTCTTTCAAAATGGTCTTCTACACGTTTAATGAAGCTATTCCAGTTCTTTTTTTCAGTTGGTGACCAAACAGATTCTGCTATTGCTAATCCCCTCGGCCATAACATATACTGGGCTGCACGCATAGTTGGAATTTTTTCTGTCCATAAATTTCCCTGTCCTCCTAAAATCAGCTTAGGATCAACTCCGGCAGGCACAGGGTCAAACTTGTATGTTTTATTTAATCGTAATGAAGCATATACCGGCGGCTCCACATACGGATCTCCCTGCATAAGATCTACATAAACAAAATCTGCAGGTGACATTACCACCTGGTGACCCATTTTAGCAGCTTCAATTCCGCCTTTCATTCCGCGCCAGCTCATTACCGTTGCACCTGGAGTTAAACCTCCTTCCAATATTTCATCCCACCCAATTAACTTTTTACCTTTCGATTGAATGATCTTTTCTACACGCTTTACAAAATAGCTTTGTACTTCATGCATATCTTTCAATCCTTCCTTCCTCATCAATCCTTTTATAATTTCACTTTTCTCCCAGAAATTTTTTGCAGCTTCATCACCTCCCATATGGATGTAAGGGAACGGGAACAACTGAGCTACTTCCGTAAATACTTTATCAAGAAATTCATACACCTGTTCTTTTGCAGGGCAAAGATTATTATCAACCAATGCACTGAATTTTCCGTTGCCATGCCATTCCATAAATTTTTCACTTGCATTTACCCTGTACGTTCCGGGTGTACAAGTTAATTCGGGGTAAGATGCTATTGCAGCCATACTATGCCCGGGCACATCTATTTCCGGCAGAATATTCACGAATCTATCCTGAGCATACTTCACTAATTCCCTGATGTCATCGTGTGTGTAAAATCCACCATAATCCCTGGGTTCTTTAGGATCCGGAGCGGTTGTGTTTCCCCATTTACCTTTTCTTGTTACACGCCATGCACCTACCTCTGTTAGTTTAGGCAGGCTTTTTATTTGAATACGCCATCCCTGGTCATCCGTTAAATGCAAATGCAGCATATTGTACTTGTACCGAACCATGTCATCTATAAAACGCTTCACTTCCTCTTTGGTAAAGAAATGGCGGCTTACATCCAGCATTAAACCACGCCAACTAAATCTTGGATAATCTGTTATACTAATTGCAGGAACAGACCACTTTGTATTTTTTACCTCTGTTTTACTTTCAATCTCTTTAGGTAATAATTGTAGCAGAGTTTGCATACCGTAAAACAACCCTGCCGCAGTATTTGATGTAATCGAAATCGCAGATGGTGTTACATTAAGTTTATAACCTTCTGCACCAAGAACAGCATCATCCACCAACGCTAATCTAATATTTCCGGAAGTATTAGTTATTGATGTAACAGAAATCACAGGAATTCTATACCCTGTAGATCCGGATAAACTTTTGGACAGGTAACCGGCTACCCGAATAACATTAGTATCAGTTGTATTAACTTCTATAACAGTATTATTGTTGAGCACAAAATTGCCTGTTTTGTATTCGACAGATACAGGCAAAGGCAATAACGATAACTCTGTATTTTGACTATACCCGTTGATAAAAATTGAAAAGATAATTTTGAATATTAGTAAAGATTTCATGTATATACTTTATACAATAATGATACGAGAAATGTAGAATACAACTAAACCCCCCATATAAATCATGGATTATAATATTTTTATTTTATTGAAAATTATGTTAATTTACTGCCGTAAAATAAAATCAACACTGCCATGCGAATCACGACTTTCCTAAAAGCAACCATGCTTTTGGTTGTACTGCTTAGTTTTATCTCAACAACATTTGCTCAAGACCGCGTTATCACCGGGCGGGTAACCGACGCACAGGGTAATGGCGTACCGGGCGTAACAGTAACGGTGAAGGGCACACGAACTGCCACACAAACTTCTTCTGATGGTTCTTTCTCTATCAATGCAGCAGAGAATGCCACATTGGTCATTACTTCAGTGGGTTATGGCTCACAGGAAGTGTCAGCCCGAAATGCCGGTTCAGTAACATTGCAGACAAGTGTGGGATCTTTAAATGAAGTGATCGTTACCGGTTATGGTACTGCAAGAAGAAAAGACATTACAGGCTCCACTGCCAGTATCAGAGAAAAAGATTTTAATAAAGGAACTTACACCTCCCCTGACCAATTAATCCAGGGTAAAGCTGCGGGTGTTTTGGTTGTTAATAATACCGGACTGCCGGGAGGTTCAACAACAGTGAGAATCCGGGGCTCTTCTTCAATCAGGTCCGGCAACCAGCCGTTGTTTGTTTTAGATGGCGTTCCATTATCAGGTGGTTCTGCTCGTCCGGGTGCACAAGGTGGAAGCTTTGGGAATGATGGCGGTAACCCCTTGAATAACATTAACCCTAATGACATTGCTAATATCGAGATTTTAAAAGATGCCTCCGCTACTGCTATTTATGGTTCAAGAGGAGCTAACGGTGTAGTAATTATCACTACTAAAAGGGGCAGGTCAGGCGCACCTCAATTAGAGGTAAACGCTTCTACCAGTGTAGCCAGTGTTTTAAAGAAATTGGAAGTATTGAATGCCGGTGAATACAGGCAGGCTTTGAAAGATTATGGACTTACCAGTGGTGATTTTGGTGGAAGCGTAGATGCTTTTGAGGAAATAACCCGTACAGCCCTCACTCAAAATTATAATATAGCAATTGGTGGTGGTACTGAAAATGGCCGCTACCGTGTTTCTGCAGGATACCTTAACCAGGAGGGAGTTGTTAAAACTTCTGAACTAACAAAAATAACGGCTAATCTCACAAGTAATTTTAGATTTTTGGATAGTAAAAAATTAGGCCTGGATATAAATGTATTAGTTAACCAGGTTAATGAAGACATTGCACCTATTTCGGCAAATGTTGGTTTTGTCGGAAATTTAATATCCCAGGCTTTACAATGGAATCCTACTCATCCTCTTATCAAACCCGGTACCGATTCAGCCTGGATTGACCCCGCTGTAGGTTCCACCACTATTAACCCTCTTGCCCAATTAAATTATTTTAACGATATAGCAAAGGTTAATACCATCATTGCCAGCATATCTCCCTCTTATAAAATAACCAACGAGTTGGAGTATAGATTCTTATACAGCGCTAACCGCCAGGTGGGAGTAAGAAGAGGACAAGTGAACAGGTTATTAAATCAAGCGGGTACCGAAAACAGAGGTCAGGCATTTATTGGGAACCTGGAACAAACAAATACTCAGATAACCAATACATTAAACTATACTAAACAGCTAACTCCTGATTTTAATTTAAATGCCGTTGCTGGCCATGAATATCTGACTTTTGATACCAGGGGTAATGGTGAAAATGCGCTGGATTTTACAAATATTGGATTAGATTATTTCAACTTTTTACAATATTCTACGCAAAATAGCAGAAACGTTTTTTCCTTTGCTTCTCCTACCACTGAACTGCAATCTTTCTTTGCCCGCGCTATTATGAATTATAGGGATAAGTATTTATTAACCGGAACAATCAGGGCAGATGGTTCTACGAAGTTTGGTGAAAATAATAAGTACGGATATTTCCCTTCTGTTGGTGTGGGATGGAATATATCTAATGAAGATTTTTTGGTCGATAATGGTTTCATAAGTAATCTGAAATTGCGTGTAAGCTGGGGTAAAACAGGTAACCAGGAGTTTCCATCAGGCGCTTCCTTAACCAGGTATGGCCTTGGTCAGCAATCTATTTCCCGGTCTAACTTTGGTAATCCAGATTTAAAATGGGAAACATCAACTACCACAAATGCGGGAATTGATTTCAGCATTATTAATGACAGGATAAGTGGTTCGGTTGATTACTTCTATAAAAAGACCACAGATGTATTGTTTGAACAGACACCAGCGGCGCCTTCACCTCAAGGTACTAAAGTATGGATTAATTTAGATGGTTACGTTTTAAATAAAGGCGTTGAAGTAATGTTAACCGGAGGCCTGATGAGAACCAGGAATATAAACTGGAATATTGGTGGTAATGCTACTTTCCTTGAAAATACAGTAAGCGGGTTAGCTGGCTTTTATGAAACAGGTGCGCTTAGAGGTCAGGGTTTTTCTAATGTCACAGGGCAAAGATTGGTGAGCGGGCAACCATTAAATGTTTGGTATCTTAGAAGATTTGAAGGCATTGATAAAGCGACAGGACAAAGTGTTTTTACTGATGGAGGAAATACTCTCTTTTATTCAGGAAGCCCTAACCCTAAAGTGCTATTGGGATTATCATCAGATTTTAGTTATAATAAGTTTACGGCAACTGTTAATATGAATGGTAGTTTCGGGCATTATTTATTCAATAACACCGCTGCTTCCGTATTAGGAATTGGCAATTTAGGAAACAGGAATATTGCTAAAGCCCTGATAGGACAAGATGTTAAGGAAGCTATTTCCAACGCTCCTGCACCATCTACCCGTAATTTGGAAAAGGGCAATTATATAAAAATGACTAATGCCACCCTTAGCTATAGGATAGGCAATATTGGGAATACCATTAAAAATTTAAATATTTCCCTGACCGGTCAAAATCTGTTTGTTATAACTAACTACACAGGTTTTGATCCTGAAGTGAATACAGATGGGAGTATTGGCGGAATACCTTCATTCGGGATTGAATATATACCGTATCCTTCTGCAAGGACAATTCTTTTAGGAATAAATTTTTCTTTATAGTATTAAATCTCTTTTTTTATGAAACGTATTAAAATTTTGCTCGGGTTATTTTTAACGTTCGTCTTCTTTTCCTGTACTAAATTGGAGGAAGAGTTCAGGGGCGAGCTTGAGCAAAACAACAGTGCTAATATAACTGCCGGAGAATTATTGATAAGCGCTTATAATTCCATAGGTGGTACATTTCAGGGAAATGGTAATTTAATTTCTTCGGCGCAGGTTACTTCTGATGAAACAATTGTGCCTACCCGTGCAGGTGACTGGGATGATAATGGACTTTGGAGGTCATTGTTTCTTCATACCTGGAACGCAGATCATAGTTTCTTAAGCGGAGCATTTAGTGCTTTATTGAGCACACAGTTTGCCGCTTCCAATGTGCTTCAATTTAATCCTTCAGCTCAACAAGCTGCGGAAGCACGCTTTCTCAGGGCTTTATCTATGTTTTGGGTATTGGATGGCTGGGATCAGGTACCTTACAGGGAAGACCTGAATGATTTTAGGATACTCCCAAAAACGCTTAAAGGTACGGAGGCTGCAGATTTTATTATCAGTGAGTTAAATGCAATCATGAACACTCTTCCTGATACGGGCCCCGCATATGTCGCAAATAAAGATGGGGCAAGGGTCCTGTTAATGAAGCTTTATTTAAATAAAGGTGTATATGCAAACAGGGCCACACCGAGTTTCGCTGCAGCGGATATGGCTCAGGTCATTTCTCTGGCTGACCAGATAATTGCCAGTGGTAAATATTCTTTGAATGATAATTTCTTTGATGCTTTTTCTCCCGACAACGATATAAAGTCAAAAGAAAGCATCTATACTTTTTTTAATTCTGGCACTGCTGCCAGGGGGTCTGCTGCAATGCGTGGGTTTACGTACATGGTAAGTCACTACAATATGAACCCAGGTGGCTGGAATGGCTGGTCAACACTTTCTGATTTTTATGATAAGTTTCAGCCAACTGATCAGAGGAGAGGTATAGCTTATAATTATCCTGGCGCACCTCCAAATCCCGGAAAAAGAACAAACGTTGGATTTCTTATAGGGCAACAATATAACCTAACTACAGACGCCCCACTGAATGCCCGGAACCCTGCTACTGCTCCCTTAGCTTTTACCAGAGCAGTAAAAATAAGAGAAACTGATCCAAATACTTTGGAATTAGCTGGAATAAGGGTTCTTAAATATCCTTTTGATTATGAAACCAATGGCGATTTTAAAAAGAACGATTATGTTGTGTTTAGATATGCTGATGTTTTACTGATGAAAGCTGAGGCCATGTTAAGATCAAACAATGCAGCAGGTGCTTTGCCAATTGTAAATTCTATACGTACAAAACGGGGAATAGCTGCTTTAGGTGCTCTTGATTTAAATGCCATGCTCGATGAAAGAGGACGTGAAATGTATTGGGAGAGCTATAGAAGACAAGATCTGATACGGTTTGGTAAATATTTGCAAGCCTGGCAGGAAAAACCTGCAGATGTAGGTACTAAAAATCTTATATTCCCTATTCCGAGCAGCCAATTAGCTGCTAACCCGAATTTAACGCAAAATCCAGGATACTAATTAATAACTTTAAATAAATTTAAAAGGTCATTTTTTTAGATGACCTTTTTTTATTTCTGAATGAGACGAATCTTTATAACAGTAGCTGCCGGATTTTTCATATTGTTTTTTTTCTCATGCAAAAAAGAAAAAAAGAAGACTTTGTTTCAGTTGATGCAGAATTCGGGTATCGAATTTTCAAATAAAATATACAATACCGAAGACTTTAACATATTCAGCTATCGGAATTTCTATAATGGCGGCGGAGTTGCTATAGGTGACATCAATAACGATGGTCTTGCTGATGTTTTTTTTACAGCCAATATGGGCAGCAACAAATTGTATCTAAACAAAGGAGATTGGAAGTTTGAAGATGTTTCTGCCAAAGCTGGTTTTACAGACAAAAAAGACTGGAGTACCGGTGTTACAATGGTCGACATCAATGCAGATGGGTGGCTTGATATATACGTTTGCAATGCAGGCTATATCGAGAATAAAGCCCCGGAAAGCAAATTGTACATCAATAATAAGAACCTTACATTCACAGAATCTGCAGAACAATACGGATTAACCAATCCGGGTGGTTATGCAACACATGCTGCATTTTTTGATTATGATCTTGATGGTGACCTTGATTGTTACTTATTGAACAACAGCTTCATTCCTGTTAATACTTTAAACTATGCTAATAAAAGAGATTTACGCGCAGAAGATTGGCCAGTGGCTGACTTTTTAAAAGGTGGTGGTGATAAATTAATGAGAAATGATATTAACTCCTCCCCCGTTGGGGGAGGTCGGGTGGGGGCTTTTACAGATGTAAGTAAAGAAGCCGGTATTTATGGAAGTCTTATTGGTTTTGGTTTAGGTGTTACAGTTGGAGATATCAATGGAGATCATTACCCGGACATGTACATAAGCAATGATTTTTTTGAAAGGGATTACCTATACATAAATCAAAAGAATGGAACGTTTACCGAAGAAGCTGAAAAAAGAATGGGGCATACAAGTTTGGCTTCTATGGGTGCCGATATCGGTGATATAAACAACGACGGTTTTGCAGATATCTTTACAACAGACATGCTTCCGGGAGATGAATACCGGCTAAAAACCACTTCTCAGTTTGATAATATTGATGTTTTCAATGTCAAGGTAAATAGTGGATTTCATTACCAATACATGCAGAATACATTGCAGGTAAATAATCGAAATGGAAATTTTTCAGACGCTGCTTTTTATAGTGGCGTGGCAGCCTCTGACTGGAGTTGGGGTGGGTTATTTTTCGATGCAGATAATGATGGTTTATCTGATATTTTTATTTGTAATGGAATTTATCATGATGTAACTGACCAGGATTTTATTGACTTTTTTGCTAACGATGTTATACAAAAAATGGTCCTGACCGGTGAGAAAGAACAAGTAGATAAGATCATAAGTAAAATGCCTTCACAAGCTATCCCAAACAAAACATTTAAAAATAATGGTAACTTAAAATTTTCAGATGCAGGAGAAGCCTGGGGTTTAGCACAGCCATCTTTTTCTAACGGTGCGGCTTATGGTGATCTTGATAATGATGGTGATCTCGACCTGGTGGTTAATAACGTGAACCAGGAGTCTTTCGTCTATAAAAACAATAGCAGGCAATTGAGTTCACATAATTATTTAGGTATTAAATTAAAAGGGAATGATAAAAACACTTTTGCCGTAGGCAGTACTATTAAAGTTTTTGCAGGCAATGAGATAATAACACGAGAAGTAATCCCCAGTCGAGGCTTTCAATCATCAGTAGATTACAAACAAATAATTGGCTTAGGTAACAAACAACCAGACTCTTTAATTATTTATTGGCCGGATCTAAGCTTAACAAAAATTGTAAAACCAGCAATTAATAAAGTTCACACTGTTGTTCATAATAATGGTATTCAGTTTGGAAAACAAGATCTGCAACATACGGGAAGTGTATTAATGGATTCGCTTAGTCACGTTTTTGAAAAGCATACGGAAGATGAACATATAGATTTCTATTATGAAAGAGGTGTTCCGATGATGCTTTCGCGGGAAGGACCAAATGCAGCAGTTGGTGATGTGAACGGAGATGGTTTGGAAGATGTTTATATTGGTGGTGCAGCTAATCAACCGGGAAAATTATACCTACAAACCGCAACAGGTTTTATAAATAAGAAAGTTGATGCTTTTGAGCATACATCTACATTTGAAGATGTAGCGGCAGTCTTTTTTGATTGTGATGGTGATGGTGATCTGGATTTGTTTGTAGGCTCCGGAGGCAATCATCGTGCTCCTTTCAGCTTTGAATTTCAGAATCGTTTATACATAAACAATGGAAGAGGAGAGTTTGTATTAGGTAATGCTGCGTTTCCCAATACAGGCATGAACACATCAGTAGCTGCAGTACACG